>OGPR01002610.1_pt1 | contig 11983 bp, 10 predicted proteins | sample 1552981 | NCBI WGS metagenome assembly OGPR01 (sample SAMEA2580260, study PRJEB22360) | human gut metagenome | biome: human gut; feature: human-associated habitat; material: faeces | place: Denmark | collected 2008/2010 | reverse complement strand
TCACCTTGCAAAAACCTTTGATAAGAAGCTGCCGAATGTGTATCTCCCCCCATCCTATCATACATTCCGGCTTTCAACAAATCTTCCGCCTTTTTCTGTACATGCTTTCCATACATACCTGCCAGTGACGGCAGATTCAACTGAAACGAAATATGTTCCTCTTTCAAAGTATTATAGTCTTCCTTCTGCATATATTCATACCGTTCCGGATGTGCCAGCAAAGGATAATAACCTTTCTTTTGAATGCGTTGCAGAACGGACAAAAGATCCATCGGAGGGTTGAAGTAGGAGGTCTCCACCAACAAAAAACGTTTTCCTTCTTCCAAAAGAAGCAAATCCTCTTTCTCCAATCGCTCTTCAAAAAGATTATCGAGCATATATTCCGCAGCAAGCTTCAGCTCCACCGCACCACGGTACTGCTGCAACAGTTCCCAGAACTTACGCTGCAGCGCAAGGGTCTCGTTGGGGATGTCTTCCATGATGTGGGGTGTGAGCCATACTCTACGAATCCCTTGTTGCTCCATTTCCCGCAAAATTTGCAGAGACTCTTCCATGGATTGTACACCGTCGTCTACTCCGGGAAGCAGGTGACTATGGCAATCCACCATACCTTTGAGTAAGCCACTTCGAGAAAGGACTGTTGTTTTATGAAACAACCACATGATTACTTAGACCTGTCATTGTTTCCATAATAAGAACCGCTTCCATAACCATACTGATAGCCGTAACGATAACCATAACGTCCGCCAGAGCCTTCCGTCCCATTGAGGATTACAGACATATTCTTGTATTTCTTTTCTCGATAGATGTTTTCCAACTCCGGAAGCATGCTGCGTTCCAGCAAGCCTGCACGTACCACAAAAACGGTACGGTCGGCCAGTTTCTCTATGATTTGCGTATCGGCCACCAATTCAACTGGCGGGCAGTCTATCAATACAACATCATATTGCTGCTTTAAGGTATGGATTGCTTTCTGTAGACGGTCATCGAACAACAGTTCGGTCGGGTTGGGGGGGATAGTGCCGACAGGGATGAAACTGAATGAAGGGTGCTGCTCGTCCGTAACAATAATATCCGAAAGTTTGTCGATTTGTCCTCCTAAATAATTACTCAAACCAATTTTGGGCGAATGGATATAAGCTGAAGCAGAGGCATGGCGAAAGTCGCCGTCAATAACCAATACTTTTTTATTTTTAATGGCAAGACTCATGGCTATGTTCATGGTCAAGAACGATTTTCCACTGCCCGGATTGAACGAGGTAACTACAATCACATTGGAGGATTGATCTTTGCCAATCATGAATTCCAGATTGGTACGCAAGACACGAAAAGCCTCATTCATAATATCACGGCTTCCTTCTTTAACCACAATGGTATGTGCCTCATGTGATTTTACTCTTTTCTTACCACGTATAGACAAAGGAATCTCTCCGATAAAAGGAACGCTCAAGCCCTCCAGGTCTTTTCTTCCACGAACACGGGTATTCATGTTTTCACGCATGAACACAATGACTACCGGTATCAATATACCCAAGGCAAAAGCCACCAGGAAAATGTTCTTCTTTACGGGAGCGGTAGGAATCATGCTTCCTCCAGGCTTTGTTATAATACGGGTATTGTAGGCCGTAAATGCCTGAGAAAGCTCGTTCTCCTCACGTTTTTGTAACAGATATAGGTAAAGTGACTCCTTCACCTTTTGTTGGCGTTCCACGCTAAGCAGGTATTTGGATTGCTTCGGGTTGGAGGCAATCTGCGAAGTAGCCTGTCCCCCAATGGCCTCCAAACTTCTGATTTGTGCACGCAAAGCTACCATTTGGTTGTCAATGGAAGTGATCAAAGCGCTTCGCATATCATCCAACGACTTGTCCATTTCCCTGACTAAGGGGTTCTTGACACTACTGTGAGACACCAAGCTATTGCGCTCCAATAACTTGGTATTATATTCATTCAGTTGTGTGGCAAGGCTTGCATTTTCAATGCCGGAATTGGCAGGGAGTAACTGATGTTTATTGTTTTCATTGGTCAAATAGTTCTTTATGTATCGGGCCATATATGCCTGGTTGTTCAATTCACGAATTGCAGCATTGGCTTCATTGGCTTGAGTCATATACATATTTGCCGCCGCCTGTACATCCGGCAGCAAATGCTCACTTTTGAAAGAAGATATATCATCATCCACATTGCCAAGCTCACCCTCAATCACACCCAAACGCTCATTGATGAACATGGATGTACTAACCGCTATCTGATTCTTGTCCCTTACCCAGTTCTCATTGTAAACGGATATAAGGGTATTGAGCACATCTTCCGCCCGTTGGGTGGACACATCCTGGAAAGACAACGTGATGATATTGGACTTCTCATCGTTCTGGGATATATTCAAGCGAGCAGAACAGCCAGCTGATGCCGCAGACAAAGACTGGCGTGTTACATAAATTGTGCTTACCGTTTTATCTGAATAGGCAGCCGATGGAATAACGACAATAGGGCCTAGGGGGCTTTGAATACTGTCATTCAAATTGCCTTTCACAAAACCATCATTTTCTATTTCTGTTCCATTCCGTGTAAAAGAGGATAATTCCACTGCACCATCCTTTGCCAGATGCAGTTCGAAAGTTGCGGATTCATTCTCGGAAAGATTAGGAATCACCACCTGGACAGGAAGTTGGTTTCCATACACAGTCTGTTTATGAAAACGTCCGTCTGTCTGATAATTCATTTCCAAATGCAATCGAGACACCACTTCACGCATGATGTCGGGAGACTTCAAAGTTCCCATCTCGTTATAGACATTGGTGTTGGTCGTAAACAGTCCCAAATCGGAAAAAGACTCCATATCCGTAGAAGAAGATTTCCCTTTGGAATCGTCTTTAATCAAAATAGAGGCAGTCCTGACATATACCGATGGGGTTCTCAACAGATAAAAGGTCGCAACCCCCAAACATAAGGCCAATGAAATGGCAAACCAGTGCCATTTGTTGAGACAGAGGTAAAATAAATCCTGTATGGTAATGAAATCCTGCGTATTTTGTACTGTTGATTTATTCTGAATAGTAGCCATTTCTCTTTTTTATTTAGCGATAAGTACAGCGATGGAGGTCAATAAAGAAGCCAGGGAAATCCAGAAAGAGGTGCTGCGCACATTGTTCCCGTTTACGGTAGACTGACGGGCTTTGGTAGCATTAGGCTCCACATATACCACATCATTCTGTTGCAGATAATAAGCAGGCGAAGTGTAAAGATGCTCGGCAGAGCAAAGATTGACTCCATAAACCCGTTGTTTTCCTTCTTCTTGACGCAACACCAATACCTTTTCCCGCTTTCCGTAGATAGTGAGGTCTCCCGCCTGGCTTAAGGCATCCAGGATTGTAAGGTTATCCTTGTCGATACTAAAACGGCCGGGATTGTTCACTTCACCCATTACGGCTACGCTGAGATTCATATATTCCACCGTAACGACAGGGTCTTTAATCAAATCATGCGACTGTAGCTCTTTCTTAATATAGGCAGCCACCTCTTCACGGGTCATACCGGCTATGTGAATTTCTCCCAACACGGGAAAGTCAATGTTCCCTTTGGAATCTACCGTATAACCGGACACACCACGATTAGAACCGGAAGAACCCTCCATGCCAATCTGTTGAGAAACAATCGGCAAGTTAAACAGGTTGGTCAGGCGCAAATCCTGGCTGTTGACTAAAATAGACAATTTGTCTTTCGGTTGAATCTTAATCTCTACCAGAGCAGTAAGCGCCAATTCGCTTTCGCCCGGACGTAAATCTTGAAAATAAGTGACTTCTTTTGAAGTTGAGCAAGCTCCTAAAAACAGGAGTAATATTGCCCCAATTAAATTTTTGCAAAAATTCATATTGATATAAAACTATAGTTTCGAATGAACTATATGGATTCTCCGGGTTAACCATAGATTACCCAAGGTCCATATAAAGATGTCCAGTATTAAAAGCAAGGTTACATTTATATAACGTGAAAGCAGAATATTGCACAGTGTAAAACAGACAGATACCAGTACAATGGCAATCATAACTGTACGCTGTCTCATGCCAACAGCAAGCATTTTGTGATGGATATGGTTCTTATCTGGCAAAAAGGGATTCTTTCCGTTTCGCACACGATGCAAATAAACCCGTACCACATCAAAACAGGGAATGATAAGCGGTGAATAGGCTAAAAAGAAAGCATTAGGCTGTTGCATAGAGGGATTTACCGGAAACCCGTCAAGCAGTTTCAGACTTAAAATGCAAGTCATCATGCCAATCGTCAAGCTGCCGGTATCCCCCATGAATATTTTGTTCTTTTTGGCAGGATCTCCAAATACGTTATAATAGAAAAAGGGGACGAGCACTCCAAGTGTCGCAAAAGCGAGCAGGGCATAAATGTATTCGCCTATTATAAAAAATACCAATCCATAAAAAAGCATAGCCACTCCACACAACCCGGAAGCCAATCCGTCTATCCCATCTATCAGATTGATGGCATTGATAATAAATACCACGGCGAATAAGGTAATGGGGTATCCAATCCATTCAGGAAGAGCGTGAATAAACAGCAAACCGTGCAGGTTATTGATCCACAGCCCGCCTGCAATGACCAGTAATCCGCAAATAATCTGTATGGCGAACTTGGCACGGTAACGGATACCAATCAGGTCATCAGCCATACCAACCAAATAAAGCATCATAATGGTACAGAAGCCGAATGCCAACGGGCGGCTTTCACTGCCGATATTACCAAGAAGCTGACCGTATCCCAACAACATACTGAGTCCCAAAGCAAGTGCCACCGAGAAAAAGACAACCGGTTTGAAGGCTATCCCTCCTAAACGGGGTACTACTCCCTGATGGATCTTCCGTTCATCAGGCACATCAAACAGACGCTTACGAAATGATATCAACAAGATTTGTGGAATCAAGACGCCGGCACAAAATACGCTCAAGGCGAATACAAACAAGGAGTTGACAACCCAAAAGGCTCTAGGATTGTCCATTACATTTGAAATAACAGTCATAAATATCGTATCAGGCAAATTGAATATATTCAGGAAGAACCTCCACACCAACAGCGAGATAACCCTTTAATTCGACAAGCAAGCGTTTTATCTTGCTGCCTCGTATTTTAAGCAAACAGCCCTCATATCCGTTGAGAGAGCCTCCTATAATCCGAATTTTACGTCCGCACATCTGAGGGGTTATCTCTTCCGGCAAATAATATTTGGGTGAATCGGAACTGCTGACGGCTTGCATGAATCTGTCCATTTCCAAATCAGACACAGTCATAGGTTCCCGAAACGTATTCCGCAACCAACGGTATTGAAGCGTTTTGGTTCTTTCCACAATGGAGTCCAAATGCTGACGGGAATCATAAACAAAGAGCAAATCTTGAATGACCGGAACTTTCTCACGCACCTTTTTACCCTTTTGCAAAATGATTTGCCACTTCAAGGGGACAAATACCTTTACTCCTGCTTCTTGCAGTTGTTTGTATGCCGGCTTTTTAGCATTACACCGTTTTAAATCACGCATGACATACCATTGTGCGTATTCAGTATTTCCCATTGATATACTTTAGTTCAGGCAAATATCACCAATCCTGCACGATTATTCTATTTATTAATAATCAAGCAGTTACAAAATACTTTCCAAAAGTAGGAATCTTTTATTCCTTTAATCATCCCTTGCATCGCTATTCTAAAAGGCAAGTGTTCACTTATACTAAAACATACTACTCTTCTTAAGAGAAGTATATTTCGTTTGCAAAAGTACGAAAAAATCTAAAAATCAAGGCATAAAGCGAACTTTTTTTACTACTTATTTTTAAGAATCTTCAACATAATGCGTAAAATGAAAAACAATCATCCCCATATATCCTCTAACATGACTTTGTTTATCAAGTTATTATCGCTTTATAACTAAAAGATGTACTTCTCTTAAGAAGATAAAGTGACTATCGCTACTCTTTCAAGTTCATTATATAGATGTACTTCTCTTAAGAAGATATGTACCTTTTTCGGTATTTATTTATATAGACATCAAAATGAGACTATTTGCCGTGTCTACAATAGATGCATCTAAAGAGGCAAGATAAATTCGGGTGGTTTGCTCCGAATCATGTCCCAGTGCCTCACTGATGACAGGCAAAGAAACATTTTTACTTTGAGCGATGCTGGCCCAAGCATGGCGCGCAACATAGGTGGTAAGTGGAATACCTAAACCTATTTGTTTGCCAATGTGTTTCAGATTTCTGTTGATACGGTGCGCTTCATTTTGGTATTGATGCCATTCGTCCACACCATTGTTCTGAATAATTGGTAGCAGGTAGGAAGTTTCAGAGGTATTGTATTTATCAATAAGTTCCTGCATGGGCTTTTCCCATTTGATAAACAATTGCTGACCGGTTTTTTTTCTCCGATAGGTCAAGATTCCATTCTGGAGGTCTTTCTTTTTCAGGAATGCCATATCCACAAAGGACATTCCACGTGTATAAAAACTGAACATAAAGATGTCTCTGGCAAAAATGAGAGACTTCTTATTAAGATCCAAATCCCGTATTCTTCGAATCACGCTGAGGGAAACCGCCCGTTTCTTCGTTTTGTCTATGCCGGTATAGACATGCTTGAAGGGATTTCGTTGAACAACAAGCCCTTCACTCACGGCCCGGTTATAAATGGCCCTGAGGTTACGCATATAATACGAACTGGTATTCGGACAGACACCGGTTCCTTTGAGCCAGCTTTCATAGGTTATCATCTGATTGGAATCCATTTCATCCAATGGGATATCGCCCCGGTGTCCCCGAAACCGCTCAAAACTGTTCAAGGCATTCTGATAGGTGCCGGCTGTGCGTACCTTACCTATCTGCCTCAATTCTACCAGCAGTTCTTTTCCATATAAAAGGAAAGTGCAATTCCCTTCAGGAGCAGTGTAAAGTTCTATTATACGGTCCACAGTGAAAGGGGTGTCTTCCTGATTCAATCGGTTGATGCATTTCTTTATTCGGAAAAGGTCTTTATCAATTTGATTTTTTAATGCAGCAAGATAGCTTTTTCGGCCTTCTCCACTTCCTGCCGAGACATTGATTTCACCGGAAGCAGAAATCCACTCACTTGGAAACAGTTTGTAACCGGTGCGGATATGCCGTACTTTACAATGATGAATTATTTGATAATGAACCGTTCCCTCTTTAAGGATAACGGATGAAGGACTGAATTTTACTTTTACACTAGTCATAAACAATCAATTATTAGTTTAACATATGGAATAAAAACAGGAAGTAATTCAAAAAACTTCAAGCTGTTATGTATATCTCCAGCTAAACTATTCTTGATTGATAAAAGACGCTTTAATTATTTTTATCTAAAGCATTGTATTGAGTAATATGACATAATAAGTAGATGTTGAAAATTAGTTTATACTATTCTTAAGAATTAGTTATACTTAAAATCACGTTATTGCACCGCATCTGCTCGCCCTGCACTCAGTCACATAGCTGAGTACAGAACAAGCAGCTACAGTACAATAACGAAATTTTAATGTATAACTAATTTCCAACATCTACTTATGATAAAGTAAAAGACCGCGTTCTGTATATTGCGTGAAGACTTGAAACGGAGTGTCAGAGCCAATGCAAAGAATATCTTGCCATATAGAAAATGGAAAACTCAAAATGGAGAGGCTGTTTCCTGAACTCTTTCCATTCAAGCGAAAGAATTTATAACTGTTGACCTGTCTATATGATTATCGGGTTCACTTTCATCGTGTCCAGGTTCAGGTACAATCCGTTATGCTCGATCACTCCGTTTCGGAACATCTTCCATAGGATGCCGCATCCGAGTTGTGCCAGTGTGGAGTTAATAAACAGGTCCTGTCTTTCCAACGCTTCAGCCAGCGAACAACTCGGGCCGGAATCGGTTTCCTTCACTCTCGCGTATTTCACCATGCGGGTGATGACTTTTAGCGAATTGACGGTTTCATAAAGTTTGGACGCCGGCTGTTTGATTTTCTTCGGTACGGTACCCAGCACGACTTGCCCCGTGGTCTGCGTGTTTCCGAAATCCATCCAGTACAAGGGGGTCTCGTAAGTGCAGTATGTCGGTTGCGGCAAAGCCCTCAACAGATTCCACAAGTCGATCCGTGACTTGATGTTATCGGTACAGGTAATCGTGATATTGGCCAGGTTGTCCCGTCTGGTATCCTTCAATACTGCCGGATAGATGTCCGCTTGCGCCTTCCAGTCATTCCCGAAAAAGTTGTTTATCCGGGTGACGAGGCATTGTGCCTTGTTCTGTCCCAGGTCGGACGGTCCGAAAAGCTGGCGACCGATGTTGGCTTCCGTCACGGTGTCGGGGTCATACAGTGTAACGAACAGTCCCGGGTGTCCGAGTCCCCTCAGAGCTGTGTCAAGACGTGCCAGGCAGGTGAGTACCTGCGACCCGGTTCCTCCCGCTCCGATCAGGTTTACCGTTACCGGATGCTGCGGACTCATCAGGTAACTGTCGGTATAATGTACTCTTTTCATGTCAGTATGTCTTTAAGTTTCATATTGTTCAACGGTTTCAACTCTTTGAGGTCGAATGGTTTGTTCCTGGCCGCTTTCGTTACTAGCACAAGGTTCGACCGGGTCGGATTTCCGTTGCCTCCCAAGTGCGAAAACTCCGTCAGCCAGAATTTCTTTTCCCAGTATTGCAGCAGGCTTTCGTATGTCAGGTTCTTTGGCAAGTCTATATTGGCAGAGCCCAGGCATACGCTGGAGCCGGTCACATTGAAGAACGGCGCGACATATAGCAGCGTATCCTTGCCGGGCATGTCATCCTTGTAAGCATATATCCTCATCCCATGTTCCCCCGCCTCGTAAATCACTCCCGGCAGGTTGTATTCCGCATTTTCTATTTTGAGGTCGGAGCTGAAGAACATCATCCGCTTATGCGGGGGATTGTACCATACATACCGCTCGCTGCCCTTGCGTGAATCGCAATAGATCAGGTTGGACGGTACTTTTCCGTAAGGCGTGCTGCTATGCCTTTCCGAATATCCCTTTACAAGCTCGTTCATGAATTCCTGCGTTATAGGCCTGCCTTCCGCCATGTTTCCACGATCGTTTATGTCCCGTATCTCCAGAAAAAAATTCTTGTCATCCTCTGAGGCGTAGGCTATCAGTGCCGCCTTGGGGATAAGCTGGGTCTTCAAAGTTCTTGTAAGTTCGTTTGTCTCCATCATAGTGTTCAAATTATTATGTTGATGAATTTGTCCGCCCATTTGAAAAAGCGTTCCGGGTAGTCATCCATGCGGAACAGCTCTCCCGTTTCGGGAGACAGGGCGAGTGTCGTGACCGGTATGATGTCGTAGGTCTCCCTACTGTGGGAATTGTAACAATTCACGAGATAGTCCGTCACCATATCGTAACTGTCATAGATTACACGTATCTGTTGGTAGAGGTACATGGGGTGGAACTCCGGTTCCTCCTCATAAAAAGGATCGTAGCAGTATTCCATGATGCCGCGTTTCGGTGACAGGAATTGTAACCCCTCCTTCATGGCGGAAACCAGCGATCGTTCGTAGTCGTTCCGGGCTTTATACCTGTCAAGTGCCTTCGGCAGGTTCTTGTAGTAGCACTTGCGTTCCACCCTTTGGAGCAGCCTCTTTATTCTGCCGTTCTCGTAGGAGTGCAGGAGCCTCAGCCGTTTTTTCCTTTCCTCCGGGACCTCTTCCGGTACTTCCTCTGAAATCCAGGTCAGAACATATTCCGTGTCGTCCTCGTCTAGAACGGTCTGTATTCCGTTTGCCTTCATCAATTCATGGATGAACGTGATGGAGATACGCCTCAATTCCGGTCCGAGAGCCTCCACGAATTTCATCGGGAAATAATACAGTGTCAGTTTTCCCCAATGATGGGCTTTCCAGAGCTTGAACAGCAACCGTCCGTCTTGCTCTTCAATATTGACGTTCAGCCCCTCACCGACAAGGTCATCCATCTCCTCGTGCAGCCTTGCGATCCCTTCCCCGAATGTCCGGCCCGGGGTATGTACCGCCTCCTTCTCCATCAGATAGGCATATCTGAAGAAGGAGTCACGCAGAAATCCGTAGTTCTCCCGCGTGATGAGATTATGCCTTTTCCCATCGGAATCTTCCACGACAAGACTCGGTAAAGGTTTTGGCTGAAACGTGGCGTTCAGAAAAGAGGAACGGCACCCCCCGGTGCCGTAATCCTTTCTTTCCTGTCCGTACCGTAACGGATATTGCGTACGGTCTGTCCGATGATGAGCCTTGCAAGCCGTTCCACCTGCTGTTCGTCCAATGGTACACATGATTTCTTCTGTTTTTTATTGTCCTTTCCCATTACTTTTATCCTTTTGTCCCGATGGTAGTTTTGAATTCATACACCGCCTTGTCTTCCTTGATGACCGGCCCGTGCACCGTCGCCGTGGTCAGTTCCGGATAGAAGTTCGAGTAGTAGTTCATGACCATTTCGGGGCTGTCCGACGTGTTCGGGTCATCGAGTGTGACCATCCCGTTGCCTTTCTTGAATGTGAATGAACGTGTCATTCCCTTGATTTCTAATGCCATAATATTAAATGCTTTGATAATGTGAAACATTGGGTTCTAACATGGATTGCGGAAAATCGGGATATTCCTCATAATCTTCCGGGCGGTAGGTAGGGACTTCCTGTCCCCTCTGATAGTACGGATAGAGGTCTTCGGGATTTTGCTCCTGTTCCTGCCGGTATGAAATCTGTTGTTCCGCGTATGCAGGCTGTGGAGGGAGCTGGCGGCTCATCGGCCGTTGTCCGGCGTATTGCGGCTGTGGGGGAGCCTGATGCGGTGCCGGCCTTTGCGCAGGCTGCTGTGGCGGCCACATTGTCTGCTGCTGCCCGTCAGGAATTTGTCCGCCCGCCGGTCCTGATGCCTGGGATTGCGGTGGACAGTGCGGTGCAGGCTGCAACTGTTGTGCCGTTGCTGCCGGTGGTTGTGACCGAAGCTGTTGCGGCGCAGGCGGTTCTTCCATCAGCTCGAACAGGCTTCCCCGGTTCATGGCCTTTTTCTGCTGCTCAAGCATCTCGTCAATCTTCTTCTGGTCCTGCGGCTTGGCATAAAGTCGGGCCTGTCCGAGAGCCGTCACTGCATCCTTATGGTTTCCCGCGGCAATCAGTTCCTCAGCTTTCTTGAGATGCTTCTCGTACTTCTCCCGTTTCTCTTTCTCCTCTTTCGTCTCCTTGGCCTTTGCATCCTTCGCCGCCTTGCTCTCGGAAGCGGCCTTTTCCGTCTGTGCCTCGAACTGCGCCATGTTGGTGATCAGTCCCGTAGCTTTCTGCACCGGCCGGGCGACGGCTTGCAGGAATCCGGTATCCAGTTCCTGCGGAACTCCCTTGAGGGTCAACGGGATAATGTGGTTCTGGGCTTCGTCTTTCAGCCCGTTTGACTTCGGCAGTACGGATACCGCCATTTGTCCGTTCGCTTTACGGATGACGAGTGTCAGGTCGACTCCTTCTGTCATCATCTGGTTGATTGCTGTAAAAAACATAATTATATGGATTAAAGTGTGAATAACCGTATTCTTTCTATCTGTTGAAGAACTCCGCCAGCAGCCTGTTCCGGTCAGGATGACTGCTTATCTCCAGTATCGGGTCCAGCAGTGTGGAGATGTGTACGGGTCCGCCCTTTTCCCGTGGAGGGAATTTGACGGTCGGTTCCGGGACATGGTACTTTCTTCTTGCCGGTATCGGCATTGGTATCTGTACCGGTGCCGTCGGCGGTCTTGAGATGATTGCTTGATTCATGACTTTATCATTTTAATTGTGGATACTCGGGCTTTGGCAGTCCGTTGAACTACATGGGCTTTACGGCAGACGCTTCCGGAAAGGCAAGGCTTTCGGGAAAAATACCGCAAGCCCTCCGGGCGAGGATGATTTTTCCGCGAAACCCGAAGGGTCCCGGCCTTGCCGTCCGAAAAGAAGCGTTTGCCAACTTTGCCC
>OGPR01002606.1_pt1 | contig 11999 bp, 8 predicted proteins | sample 1552981 | NCBI WGS metagenome assembly OGPR01 (sample SAMEA2580260, study PRJEB22360) | human gut metagenome | biome: human gut; feature: human-associated habitat; material: faeces | place: Denmark | collected 2008/2010 | reverse complement strand
TCGGCACCATCGGCTTTATGTGGGTCCAGACCGAAAACCGCTCCGCCGAGGTGGGCTACAGCCTCAGCCGCGCCTACTGGAACCGCGGCTTCATGACCGAGGCGCTGACCTGCGTGCTGGAATTTGGATTCACCCGCCTCAACCTCAACCGCATCGAAGCCCAGCATGAGTGTGACAACCCCGCCAGCGGCCACGTGATGCGAAACGCCGGCATGAAGCACGAGGGCACGCTGCGCCAGCGCATCTACAACAAGGGCCGCTTTGCGGATGTGGATCTGTACGCCATTTTGAAAAGCGACTTTGATCCCGCCAAAAGGGAGGTGCATGCATGAACCGTGCGCGCCTTGGGGCGCTGCTTGGCGTGTTCGCAGGCGTTCTTCTGTGCCTGTCGGCCTGCTCGACGGATTACAGCCGTTCCTACAATCGCGCTCTGGACACCTTCGCCTCCGGCGAATATGCCGAAGCCGCCGAGGCCTTCGAGCGCATGTTTCCCCGCTATGAGGGCGCCGATGAGTAAGGCGCCGTTTGGTTATGCCGTGGTGAACCTCGGCTGCAAGGTGAACCGCGTGGAGGCCGACGGCGGCTGCTCGGGGAGCGCGGGGGAGCGCCGGCGCCCGAGGGAGCGGCCGACCTCATCATCGTGAACACCTGCACCGTCACCGGCGAGGCCGACAAGAAAACTCGCAAGGCCGTGCGCCACGCGCTTTCCGCCAACGATGGCGCCCGTATCGTCGTCACCGGTTGCGCCACGGAGATAGACGCGGCAACCTATAAGGCCATGGGCGAGCGCGTGCGCGTTGTTCCGAAGGCCGGCATGGCCCTCTTCCTCAACGAGATGGAGTTGCCCGGCAGCGACAGCTCCTCGTCCGACCTCACGGCACATGGGGGGAGGTCCTCGGTGCTGCCCTCCGACGGACGTACGCGGGTCGGGGTGAAGGTGCAGGACGGCTGCGATAACGCCTGCACCTACTGCATCGTGCACGTGGCCCGCGGCCGCGCGACGAGCCGCCCGGCTAACGAGGTGGTGGCCGAGGCCGCGGCCCTGGCGCGAGCCGGCGTGCGCGAGATCGTGCTCACGGGCATCAACCTGGGGTCCTACGATGACAGCGGCCTGGACTTGGCCGATCTCTGCCGGCGCCTGCTGGACGAGACCGCCGACCTACACGGCCCCGGCGAGGCCCCGTGCCGCTTCCGTATCGGCTCTGTCGAGCCCATGGACGTGTCGATGGACTTCATCGGGCTTCTGGCCGAGGCCGAGGGGCGCCTCTGCCGGCATTTGCACCTGCCCCTGCAGTCGGGCTCGTCGAAGGTGCTGCGCGAGATGGCGCGCCCCTACGACACCGAGGAGTACCGCCAGCTCGTGGACTACCTGCGGGCCATGGTTCCCGAAATCGCGCTCACCACCGACATTATCGTGGGCTTTCCCGGCGAGACCGAGGACGACTTCGCCGATACCTGCGACCTCGCGCGCCACGCCGCCTTCAGCAAGATCCACGTGTTCCCGTACTCGCGGCGCGAAGGCACGCCCGCAGCCGAGCGCACCGACCAGGTTCCATCCGCGGTGAAGGCCGACCGCGCCGCCCGCCTGCGCGCCCTCTCCGATAAGCTCGCCGCCGCCGACCGCGCCGTGCGCGCGGGCACGACCGAGCTCGCCCTCGTGGAGCGCCCCGGTCACGCCACCACCGAGAGCTACCACGAGACAACGGTGCCGGAGAGCGCCCTCGTGGGCACGCTCGTGACGGTGACGCTGTAGGGAACCTCGCTCCGATCCCGTTGAAGTCCTTTTTCGCGGAGCGAATCCCGAGAGCGCGGAAACATCTTGTCGCGACCTGCGCCTTTCGCTATAGTAACGATATGGTTACGAGAGCCCAGGGCATAGTGCGCAGAGAGATCGAGGACACGCTGTCATTCCTCAAAAGTCGGGGAGTGAGCGAGTTCGTTCACTTCACATCGGTGGATAACCTGCCGGGTATTCTGCAGAACGGCTTGCTCCCTCGCGCGGAGTTGGAGCGGCGGGAGATCGCTTTCCAGCATAACGACAGCTTGCGGCTCGACGGCAAGGCGCATGTCAATCTTTCGATCTCCAACCCCAATATCAAGATGTTCTACCGAGCGCGTAAAGATCATCCGAACCGCGTCTATGCCGTCGTGAGCATCAACCCCGCGATTCTTTACGAGTGCTGCGATGCGGCCGGTAACCGTCTCTTCGAGTTCTCCTCGACCAATGCGGCCTCCCGGAAGGCCGAGCGCTGCGGCGTGGAGGAGATCTTCGGGGGGGGGGGCACGCCATCCCGGCCTTAAGCCGCATTGGCCGACGGACAACCAGGCCGAGCTCCTCGTCTCGCGTGACATAGAGCCACGTTTCTTCCAGTCGGTTCAATTTTCGGCGAAAGATAAAAAGACCGTCGAACCGCTCATGGAGAAACTCGCAGCGCAACTCCGAAGCCAGAACAGTCCCTGCCGCATTGAGATCAACGACCGGCACTTCTCTTGGCGTGACGAAGTCTTCGGCCAAGGAGGCGCCATTGCGCGCTCCGATGAGGAGAGGGTGGAGTATTACCTCACGTCCTGGTGGCCCGATGAGGATGATTATGCCATTGCGACTCGAGAGCTTGATGACATCGAGTTGTCGCTCACGTTCGACTCCATAGCCACGCGACTCGATGACGTTCATTCCTTGCGAGAGGAACGCAATCGCGCGAAGGCGCTCTTCCCCTCGTGGACCATGCGCTATCGGGGAGTGCGGGATGGCGGGGAACGATCAACCCAGGAGCTCGCCGCTCTGGCTGTCATCGAGAAGATCATCCACCGCGGTCGGCTCACCGTCGTATCGCCGTGGCTCGAGGAGAATCTCAACGGCTCTTTCGAGGTAGCCCTGGCCCATCAGGTTCAAAGCGTTCTCGTGGAGCTCGTCAAGCAGGGTAGGCTCGGGGAGGGAGCTTCTTTCTCCGTCGAGCTCGAAGTTGGATGCGACGCGGCCAATGACGAGGGGTCTTTGTCTCATGTGGCGGCTTTGGCCCTGGAGGACCTGGTCGAATTAGGCGGGCATGTGGGGGCGCTCTACGATGTGCCCAACCCCTTTGCCGGCATCGATCTGGCGATGGGGGACGGTCGCCCGGACGCCGTGCTGCGCTGGGGCAATGCCGTCGACCCCCTCGACGATCGCGAGGGGCGAATCTCGTCCCTCTCTTGGAAAGCCGAGGAGGTCGAGTTTCCCTTCACCGACGTGCGCGAGCCGGCCCATATTGCGCCGGATTTGGGGCGTCTGGAATTCCTCTTGAACTACATTTTCAGGTTCCCCCACTTTCGTCCGCGTCAGGCCGAGGCCGTCATGCGTGGGGTACAGCGTCGCGACACTATCGTCCTCTTGCCCACGGGTAGCGGAAAGTCGGTTGTGTTCCAGCTGCTCTCCCTGATCACGCCGGGTATGTCCTTTGTCGTGTGCCCTATTCTGTCGCTGATGGACGATCAGGTGGAGAATCTGAGGGATCGCGGTATCGACCGAGTGGTCGGCATCAACTCCGAGCTGGGCTCGAAAGAGCGGGCCCATGCGGAGTACCTGCTGGGCGTAGGCCAATATCTCATGGCCTACGTCACTCCCGAGCGATTCCAGAACAGGCGGTTCCTCGAGCGGGTGCAGCGCTATGCGCGGCATAATGTCATCTCGACCATTGCCATCGACGAGGCTCATTGCGTGAGCGAATGGGGCCATGATTTCCGTCCCGCCTACTTGGGTCTCGCGGACACCTGCCGCGATGTCTGCCGGACGGGGGAGGCTGTGCCGCCCCTGCTCGCCCTTACGGGCACCGCATCCATGAGCGTGCTCACCGACATGAGGCACGACCTCGGCATAGCAGACCCCTCCTCGATCATTCGCCCTCCCAGCTTCGATCGGCCGGAGATCCACTTTCGAGTTCTCCGTGTAGCGTCGAGCGAGAAGATCGGCGCCCTCGACTATGTGGTGCGAACGCTTCTGCCCCGCGACTTCGGGTCCGCTGTCCGAGGGTTGTACGGAGATCGTACCGGTCAGGACGAGGTGGGCTGCGGCATCGTCTTCTGTCCCCACTCCAGCGGCCCGTACGGACTCATGAACAGCGCAAGGGCGGTTGAGCACGGGCATTTGGGCGTGTGGGATCATCTGAATCGCGTGCTCCCCGATCGATGCGGCCGTTATGCGGGCAAGCCTCCGAAGGCCTTGGGGATGGGGAGAGCCCAGTGGGGAAAGTTCAAGCGCGATCAGGCGCGCAAGTTCAAGAACGACGAGCTTGCCGTTATGGTTACGACCAAGGCCTTCGGCATGGGCATCGACAAGCCCAACGTGCGCTGGGTCGCCCACTTCGGCATACCCTCCAGCCTTGAGGCCTACTATCAGGAGGTGGGCCGCGCCGCACGCGACGGCAAGTTCGCGTGCGCCTACCTCATCCTCTCGAACGACTTTCCCGAGTTGAACCAGCGCATGCTCGATCCGTCCCAGAGCAGGGTGGACGTCTTAGAGGGTCTCGAGGGAGAGAAGGGGCGCTACAACGACGACGATGTGAGCCGCATCCTGCGCTTCCACACCTCGTCGTTCGGAGGTGCGGACCAAGAACTCGAGTGCGCCCGGCGAGTGCTCGGCGCCTGTTCCCCCGAGCGATGGGCCGAGGGCCGCTGGCATATTCCCTTCTGCGAGAACGGCGCGGGCGAGGGTGACGAGATCTGCGGTAAAACGGCGCGGGAGAAGGCCATCTACCGCTTCAAGCTCCTGGGTGTGTTCCAGAGCTACACCATGGAGTACGGGGGCGTGGGAGGAGACGGCTTCTTCCTCATCCAGCCTGCAACGCTGAAGGGGAAGGCTCTCCGGGATTCGGTCATCGAGCGCTATCTCGACTACATATCTTCCTACCAATCGGATCGGGCCTACGTCGACCATGCTGCGGCATCGCTCGCGCGGGCGGTAGAGGGCATCGACGACGACAGGCAGTTCATCATGGCCGTGCTGCGCCACTTGCTCTCCTCATTTACCTACAAGGTTCTGGAGGAGGGGCGGCGCCGCGCGATTCTCACGATGCTGGAGACAGCCGAGAAGGCCTTCGCTGCCGGCGATGTCGACGACGTGGACGACAGGTTTCGCCAAGAGCTTCTGGCCTATCTGTCCACAGAAGACGAAGGCCAGATCGACGTACTCGACGTCCTCGCCAATGCGACGGACACCGAGCTGCTTCTCAGGGTGATGGAGCGCTATGTGTCGGACGACGCAGTAGACAACATGATCGGCCAGTCGCTGCGTCTGCTGGAGGACTATCCCCAGCACTACGGGCTGCACTACCTGCTGACCATGGGATACCTGCTGCGTGGCGAGGCGGCTCAGGTCCTGCGCTCGGCCCGCGCCATGGTCGACTTCGGCGTCGGGAGCTATGGCATCGCCGAGGAGGAGACCTGCGAGAGGCTCATGGCGTTCCTCGAAACGGCCATGGCGGCTTCCTCATCTGCCGAAGGTCTCCACCCGTTGGTGCAGCTGCTGGCATCGGTCCTCGGAAAGTCCGAGCAAGAGGTTCTGGCGCCGCTGGGCTTCGAGCAGGCGGTTCGCCTGAGGAAAATCTACCGAATGCACGATATCGCGACAAAGGCTATGAGAGGAAGGCTATGAACCTGAAGGAACTGGAGGCCCTGGAGGCGAAGACGGTCCGCATTGTCGAGGCGCTCGAGGCTATCGAGGGCGAGCAGCGCAGTTGCGAGGAGCAGGCGGAGGTCATCGATTCCCACTACGGCACGCTTTCGGAACTCGTGGAGCGGATTGACGGGGTCGCCAAGGAGCTGCAGAAGGTGCTCTCGTTGCTGCAACGTACCGATTTCGGCCGCACGCTCGATCAAATCGAGAGCCAGGTCAGCTCCGTGGAGGTGGTTGCATCGGAAGCGTTGCGTGCCCAGGACGCCCTCGACGAGCGATCCGGCCGTATGGAATCGAGTGTCGAGCGGGTGCAAGCTGTCTGCGACGCCGTGGAGGCCCGCGATGAGATGCTCGCCGCCGCACTTGTCGCGATCCAGGAGTCTCTAGGCTCCCTCGACGAGCGCCTCGCGTCGCTGGAGACCGCGGTGGGGCGCATCGACCGCAATACCCAAAAGGGCTTGGGGAAGGAGAGGGGATAGGTCGTGGCGAAGGTCAATCGGGCGCTGCGTCCCTTCTTCGCGGTCTCGGGAGGCGAGTGCGTCTTTCACGAGGAGGATATCTCCTTCGATTGGCACAGCGGCATGAGCTGGCAGGTGCGCCAGCGCTCGAGCGACGCTTTGGCGTCCGCAATCGTCGAGGCCTACGGCGCGCGCGGAGTGCGTCGATGCGATATTCTGGAGGTGTCCACCGCATCGCATGACTACGAGGTGGGGCAGCGCCTGTCGGCAATGAACCTCCAGTATGTCGACGAAGGAACCAATCGCGTGCAGAGTGTGGAGAACTGGTTCCAAAGCGCCAAGGTGTTCAGGCGAGCGGATGGCCGCCTGTGCGGCCCCTACCGGGATCTGCTCGACCTTCCTGCAGGCTCGAGGGCAAAGCGCTACGTGGATGCGCACCTCGACGCCAAACTGCGCGCCGCCTATTGCGACGACGAGCTCTTCAATCGAATTCAGGACGACATCGCCGGGGCGACCTTCTCCCACTTCGAGTTTCTCGGAGAGGCGTTTCCCACCGTACCCCGAAGCTGTTTCTATGACTTCCTCTATGTGAGCGCCCTGTCCCAGCCGCAGAATGCCGACCTTGCCGAGCAGGTTATGGAATACCGCGTGTTCACCGACATCATGTTTTCGCCTGGAACGGGGAAGCGCCGCAAGTACAACACTCAGGCGAGAAGCTGCGCCATCTTCGTCGGCCTGAGGAGGAGGGGTTGCGATACCGCCCGCATCGGCGGTATCGAGGAGTTCGTTGAGGCCGTGGGCTATCCGGATTCGGAAACGAGCGATGGGAGGCCGCGGACGCTCTTCGAGTGAGGTGCCGGCTTGTTTTCGCCTGCCCTGTAATGGAAGGATGATGCTGGTCGATTTTTCGTTGGGATGTGCGGCGGGAACGGGGATTCTCCTTTGAGTTGATGGGAAGTGTGCAAGATGGGTGAGGCTACGGTAAAGTATTTCGACTACATGCCCCGCTGCGGCGAGGCTCTGCAGGCGCGGTTGGGACGAGCCGATCTAGCAACGAAGATCCCGCTCTGGCGCAAGCACGGAACCGAGGATCCCGATGCTGTAGTGACGGGATGCCGCAACATCGCAGAAAACGCGCTTCGGATTCTCGTCGACGACAAAGATGCTGATATGCGACTTGTCGATCTTATAGGCTATGCGGAAGACGAGGGTCTGATCGACAAACCCATGGCCTGCAAATTCCAGGAAATTAGACGCCTCGGAAACAACGGGGCTCACCGTTCGGTGAAGGTGATTGACGCCCAGATGGCCCTCGAGCTTATCGACGACGTCCTTCGCAGCCTCATCGTGCGCTTCGGTATCGACGAAGATATGCCTCTCTCTGTGCCGCGGGGCGCAGACGCCATATTCGTCGTGCGTACGGAGGACGAGATATCCCAATTGTCCCGTCGGGCAAAGACTGCTGCCCTCATTAGCGGGGATGCGGATATCGAGCGCGAGGTGAGGTCGGCGGGCGCGGCGGCGCGGAAGCAAGGGCAAGATGCGGCAGAGGTGATGGGGCGCCTCGCGGGTCTCCTCGCAGAGGCAAAGGCCCTCAACGTCGATTCTGCCGATGAGGGGTCGCAGGAGACGGTGGTCTTGCGGGAGCGACTCTTCGAGGAATGTGACAAGGTCGTCGAATCGGTTCGTCAGAGCATGGAAGAGGCTGACCAGAGAGCCGGGCGCGCCGAGTCTCGCGTCGACGAGATCCTGACTGAGCACGACTTCATAGAGAAGCTCTTGCGAGGCCGCGGGAAAGCCACCGAAAGCCAATTCGAGGTGATGGCGTTTCCCCGAACCTCGACAACATCGGTTTCCATCCTGCAAATTGCCGGAGGAGCTGGTACGGGTAAAACACTTTGCCTGCTTGCCAAACTCATCTCAGATGTCTCAGACGGCGGGCAAATGTCGATGTTCGACAAGCGGGCTAAAAAGGCGCTGTTCGTCTGCTTCAACAAATCTCTTGCCGGCTATGTGCGTAGACTTCTGGCGGAATACCCTTCGAAGGCGGGTAATATCGAGGTCGTCCATTACGACGAGTACATCAACCAGTTGGTGAGAAACACCCCGAAGGACGGCTTCGAGCACTTGCGACCCTACGCGCAGGACGTCCGGTATCCGCTCGTCACTGAAGGAGGCTCTCGGCGATACTGGAGGATCGCTTACGATTCGGATGTTGAACCGATCTTGAGGCAGGCGATGGGACGCGTGGCCGAACGACACCCCTCCCAGAAGGAGGCGTATTACCTCAACGGCTCCTCTTCCGAAAACATCGACTGGATGCTCGACGAGCTGAGGTGGCTGGAGGCACGCTACGAGGACGAGCGCGACGCCGCGGCTCCGAATACCTCGAAGGATCCTTATCTGCGGGCCGCCCGTACGGGCCGTGGAACCAAGCGCCGTCCGGGCGAGGAGGTCAGGAAAATCATACTCGAGGTGTGGGCGGAGTTCCGCGCATCTCTTGCCGCGCAGGAGCGCTACACCATCGAGCAGGCTACGAAGAGGCTCCTCGCGTCCAATTCGCTGCCAAGCTACGACGCCATCGCCATCGACGAGGTGCAGGATTTCTCCATTAAGTCTGTTCAGCTTCTGCTGAAGTTCCGATCAACCACTAAAGCGCGTGTCTATCTGTCGGGCGATGAGAACCAGAAGATATACCAGCGGGACTTCACTTGGAAGGAGCTCGATTCCAGCGTGCGAGGGCATACCATCACCTTGCGGGAGAACAAGCGAAACAGCTACGCCATCCGTTGCTTTGCCGAACGGCTCAACGGAGCAAAGTGCCCTATTGAAGATGCGCGGAATAAAATCCACATAGTGAATGCCGACGAGCAGAGGGTGGTGGATCTTCTGCGGAATATCGCCCAGCGCGCTCAAGGGCAGACAACGGCCTTGATCGGGAGCGTGGGACACTGGATGGGCGTCGCCGCCCGTGCTCAATTTCCGCTGAGGTGTCCGGAAGAGCCCGGGGACGTGCTCAGCCCCGGCTTCTACGCCATAGGGGAGATGGTCGGCAAGGGTCTTGAGTTCGACAACGTCATCGTCGACTACAATCGTATGATCGCAGACGATCTGGCTGGCGAGAAGCGCTTGCGCTACGTGCACTTCACCCGGGCGCGTCGCCGACTCTATATTCGCTACGAAGGCGAGCCTCCCGAATTGCTTCGCGAATGTTACGCCGATTTCCTCGGATAACGCAGACTCATGCCCCCGAATCAAACGGTTCTATGGCAGATGCACAAGATAGGGTACAATAGCGGGCATGACTGATTTGATGCAGACAACGCTCACGGCGCCCGGCGGGGTGGACATGGCCCTCGTCGTCGGCGCCTCCGACGAGATCCTCCACGTGCTGGAGGAGTCCTTCGACGCTCGGCTCACCGTGCGGGGCAATCGCATCGTCATCGAAGGGAACGCCGTGGAGGTGCAGCAGCTCACCGCGCTGTTCGCCGACCTGTTCAAAACGGTGGAGGAAGGGCAGGCCCCCGACACCGACTCGGTGCGCCGTTCCGTCGAGCTGCTCCGCCAGGCGGAGTTCGCCCCCACCGCCCTGCGCGACGATGTGCTGCTCACCTACCGGGGCCGGGCCATTCGACCGAAGACCGCCGGCCAGAAGCACTACGTCGACGCCATCCGCGACAACACGGTCACTTTCGCCATAGGGCCGGCCGGCACGGGCAAGACCTACCTGGCCATGGCCATGGCGGTGGCGGCCTTGAAGCGCAAGGAAGTCGGCCGCATCGTGCTGTCGCGGCCCATCGTGGAGGCCGGCGAGAACCTCGGCTTTCTGCCGGGCACCCTCTTCGAGAAGGTGGATCCCTACATCCGACCGCTCTACGATGCGCTGTACTCCATGTTCGATCAGGAGCGAGCGAATGCCCTCATCGAGAACGGCACCATCGAGATCGCCCCTCTCGCCTTCATGCGCGGGCGCACCTTAAATGACGCCTTCATTATCTTGGACGAAGCCCAGAACACCACGCCCGAGCAGATGAAGATGGCACTGACGCGCTTGGGGTTCGGTTCGAAAATCGTCGTCACCGGCGACATCTCTCAAATCGATCTGCCCCGTGGGGAGAGCGGCCTTGTGCAAGTGCGCTCCGTCCTCGAGGGCATCGACGACATCGCGTTCTGCGATCTTTCCGGCAAAGACGTCGTGCGCCACTCTTTGGTGGCGACCATCGTGGCCGCCTACGAGCGCGCGGCGGGAAAGGCAAGATAGCCCATGGAAATCCTCATCACCTACGGACATCGCGAGGAAGACCTCGCCTCCCTTCCCATTCGCGACCTGGCCCTGTTCGTGCTCGAGCGCGAGGGGAAGCCCATCAACACGGAGGTCTCCATCAGCTTTGTGGACGATACGGCCATGGCCGAGCTGAACGAGCGCTTCCGCGGTATGGAAGGACCCACCGACGTGCTCTCCTTCGAATGCGACAACATCGACGACGACATCACCGCCGCCGACGGGCCGAGCTGCCCGGTCTACGAACTGGGCGACATCATCGTCGCGCCCGACGTCGCGGCGCGTCAGAGCACCGAGTTCGGCAACTCCTTCGAGCAGGAAGTGTCGCTGCTCATCGTTCACGGGCTTCTGCACCTGTGCGGCTACGATCACATCGTGGACGAGGAGGCCGAGGTCATGGAGGCCCGCGAGCGCGAGCTGCTCACGGCCTGGACCGAGCGCGACCTGCCCGCTGTCTCCGAGAACCGCTGAGCGCTTGAGAGGCAGCCCGTTGGCCGGCGACGATAAGATGAGGCCGCTCGTGCGCAGAGCGGGGGAGAGCCGCCGGTGCGGGGAGGGGCGCTTCCCGCTCGTGTGCGCCTTTCGCTGCGCGGCCGCCGGCGTCGCCTACGCCTTTCGCTCTCAACGCAACCTGAAGATCCAGGTGATCCTAGGGCTTGCCGCCGTCGCGGCCGGATTCGCCCTGGGCATCAGCCGCGTCGATTGGCTCGCCATCGTGCTCTGCATCATCGTCGTGTCCGTGGCGGAGGTGGTGAACACCGCCATCGAGTCGGCGGTCGATCTCGCCTCGCCCGAGTGGCACGAGCTGGCCCGCGCGGCCAAGGACGCGGCGGCCGGCGCCGTGCTTTTGGCCTCAGCGGGCTCGGTAATTGTCGGGCTCATCGTCTTCGCACCCTACGCGCTCGACCTTCTCTAACGCACGACGCCCCACCTCTTCGAAAGGAACTTCATGGATCTCGACGCCTACTTCGCTGAAAACCCCATGGGGGGCTCATTTCCCACCAATCCCGACTTCAAGAGCGGGTTCGTGACGCTGGTCGGGCGCCCCAACGCCGGGAAGTCGACGCTTCTGAACGCCATCATGGGCAAGAAGATCGCCATCACCTCGAACACGGCCCAGACGACGCGCCACCGTTTCCGCGCCGTGCACACCACCGATGACATGCAGATGATCATTGTGGACACTCCCGGTCTGCACAAGCCCCAGGACGCCCTCGGCGAGGAGCTGAACACGAGCGCGATCAAGGCTTTGGAGGACGTGGACGTCGTGGCCATGCTCATCGACGCATCGAAGCCCATCGGACGGGGCGACGAGTGGGTGGCCGCCCAGGTGCGCGCCGCGAAGGGCTCGGCGAAGATCTGCGTGCTTTCCAAGACCGACCTGGCGAGCGATGCCGAGATCAGCGCCCAGCGCGAGGCGGCCGAGAAGCTCTGCGACTGGGACGCCATGGTGGCGCTGTCGGCCGAGACGGGCCGCAACGTGGACGCCTTCGTGGAGGACATGAATGAAGAGGCAGAGCGCTTGGGCTGCGAAAACACCCATTTTGTAAACCCCTGCGGCCTGCAGGACGCCGACCATTACACCTCCGCCTGGGACATTTACCTCATCATC
>OGPR01002590.1_pt1 | contig 12068 bp, 9 predicted proteins | sample 1552981 | NCBI WGS metagenome assembly OGPR01 (sample SAMEA2580260, study PRJEB22360) | human gut metagenome | biome: human gut; feature: human-associated habitat; material: faeces | place: Denmark | collected 2008/2010 | reverse complement strand
ATGTCAGGAACACGAACTTTTCAATGGCATACTTTTCGGGGGGAGGGTCACTTGCGTGTTCATACACCTTGTTTTTTGGCAGAATTTTACCAAACATGGCCCCTTGGGGAAATGCGTACAACATTTTTATTCTGCCCCTTGCACTACCAGAAAGGCTACCAATTCAAAGTCGTCCAGCCCTGAAATGGTATTGGTAAGGGCTGTTGTTTTGGCACTGGTAAAGAGGCTGTCCAGGTCTTTATCTTCCTTCAGGTCTATCATGGAGCGGATGGCGCTTCCCAGCAAGGCTGAATAGGCCTGCATGTTCTGGCCTTCGCCCGTTAGCTGGTTAAACTGACGGCAAGCGCTGGCAATGGGTTCTGCCCGGCCTTTGCAACTTGTGCGCACAAGGTCTAGCAGTTTTTTTACTTCGGTATGGTTTACCAGTGCTGTGCCTTGTTGCCCAATGTACACAAGGTAATAAGGGTGCAGGCGGTTGTGCTGGTTTATGTTCACACTGTTGTTTACATTGCGCAAGGCAAAAATAACACCGGGAGCCAGGCCAATTTCCGGTTGGGCAGGCACAACTGCGTGTAAGCCCTTGGGGAACAATTCCAGGCTGCCGTGTTCCTTTACATAGCCCAGCAAATCCATGCGGAAATCATTCAAGCCAAGGTCTGTAATGGAAACGCCTGTTTTCACGTCTTCAAGGTCTATCACTTCTTCCTGAAGGCGGCGTAGCTGTTCTTTACGGTAGCCTACTTCACTACTTTGGGCGGTTAGCACATTGTCGTCACCCGTGGCGGTTACATCGGCAATGACCATGCGGTTTTCCACACGCTCTTTGAGGTTTATGTATTCGTCAAGGCTAATGTCCGGCCAGTAGTTTACAAGCTGAATGTGTTTATTCTGCGAGCCAATACGGTCAATACGCCCAAAACGCTGGATAATGCGCACGGGGTTCCAGTGAATGTCGTAGTTGATAAGGTAGTCGCAGTCTTGCAGGTTTTGCCCTTCGGAAATGCAGTCGGTGGCAATAAGCAGGTCTATCTCTGTGGGTTCTTCGGGCAAAACAAGGGCTTTTTCCTTGGAGCGGGGGGAGAACAGGGTAAGAATAGACTGAAAGTCATACCCTTTTTTCAAGTTTGTCTGCGGGGTGCCCTGGCCCGTCACCTTTGCCGTATGCAAACCCTGTTTTGCCAAAACAGGGGCAAGGTTTTTGTACAAGTAGTTGGCTGTGTCGGCAAAGGCCGTAAACACCAGCACTTTTTTGTTGCCAGAGTTAATGGGGTTGGCAATTTTATGCAGAATATGCTCCTGCACATGCTGGAGCTTGGCATCATGTTGCGGCACAATCTTATCCATGCTGGCAAGCAGGGTGTTGATAAGAACAAGATCTGCCTGCAAGGCCTTTTCCCATGAGGGCAAGTCCATGTCCGCAAGATTGATTTTAATTTTACCGCCTATGGCGTTTTCATCCCACAGGGGCATGTCGTCTTCGTCTGCTTCCAGGGCTTCTAGCTGGTCGGTAAGGTCACTTACCTGCCCGGAGCCGCAAGCATGAAAGGCTGCAATGCGTTCCAGCATGGTGGCGTTTGTTTTTTGCAAGCCAGACAAGGTAAGACGAAAAGCTTCTACCGAGCTTTCAAGACGCTTAAGCAAGTTGGTTACCATCAAGGCTTGCAGGCTGCGCTCTCTGTCAATTTGGCGCAGTTTGCCTTTGCCTCCGGCAACTTCGGTGTCGTACTGGGCCTCATATTTTGGCAGGCGGCTGGGCAAAATGTAGCTTACGGGCGCATATACAGAAAGGGTGAGCAAGGAAAGCTCGTTGTAAATGTCGTTAAAGCTTGGAATTTCTGGCAAAGCCGTGAGGGGGCTTCTGAAAGAAAGGGGTTTGAGACGTTCCGGGAAGTTGCCAATATCGCTTGTGTCATAAAAGGTTTGAATATGCTTGCGTGAACGGGCAATGGTTACGCTGTCCAGCACTTCAAAAAAGTCAAAATCCAGTGTGTTCAGAATGTGCTGTACGGTGCGTTTTGCCGGGGGCAGTTTTGACCAAGCATTAAAAGCTACCTGGGCGCGGCGGAAAATTTCTTCTATGCTTTGCTGGCTGCGCAGTTTTTTGCTCAAATTTTCTGAGTCGCCTTCATAGGCAAGAGCAAGCTGATTGCGCAAATCGGCAAAACGGTTGTTTACCGGGGTGGCCGAAAGCATGAGTACCTTGGTTTTTACCCCTGCCCGGATAACCTGGTTCATAAGTTTTTGGTATCTGGTCTCTCTGTCCTTGAAGGCGTCGTTATTTCTAAAGTTGTGTGATTCATCAATAACCACAAGGTCATAATTGCCCCAATTCACCCGGTTCAGCGGAATGCCAAACGATTCTCCCGATGTTCGGGAAAGGTCGGTATGGCACAGCACATCGTAATTAAAACGGTCTTTGGCAAAAATGTTTGTTTTCAGGTTGCGGTTGTAGTTCAGCCAGTTATCTGCAAGCTTTTTGGGGCACAGCACCAGTACCGACTTGTTACGCAATTCGTAATATTTAACCACGGCAAGGGCGGTAAAGGTTTTGCCAAGGCCCACGCTATCTGCCAGAATACAGCCATTGTAGGTTTCAAGCTTGTTGATAATGCCAACGGCGGCGTCTTTTTGATAGTTGAACAGCTTTTGCCACACCAGGCTTTCTTGGTAGCCGGTGCGGTCGTTGGGCAGCACATCCTCGTTTATATCGTCCAAAAACTCACTAAACAGATTGTACAGAATAAGAAAGTAAATGCGTTCTGGCGAGTTTTCTTTATATACAGAGGCAATATGGTCGCAAATGGCTTCTGTTACATCTTCCAGCTTTTCGGGGTCGTTCCATATTTGGTCAAAAAGCTGCAAGTAGGCTGCGGTAAATTTTTTTTCATCAAACTTGTTCACAATATTGGAAACAGCATTGCCTTGCTGGTAGCCAAGGTCTACGGCTGTAAAGCCATGCAGGGGCATGTAGGCGGCTTCCTGCTCTCCCTGTTGCACACAAAGTAGTTGCTGCATGGGAGCCTGTGACTTGTTGGAACGAAAAACTGCCTTTTTACGTATCCATTCTGCGCATTCACGGGCAATGGCCCTTTGGGTGAGCTTGTTGCGAAGCTGTATTTCAAAGTCTGAACCATACAGACTTCGTTCCCGATTCATTTTAGGAATGAAAAATTCACGCCTTTCTTTACGAAATTTGTCTGTAACTTCACCTGGAACAAATGTTGGAGATGTAAATATGAACTGGAGAGAATCTATTTTTGACAACTCTTTCTTTAACGCTTCATAGGCATATATAGAAAAACACGATGCGGCAATTTTCAGCTTACTCTTGGCCTGCAACGTGTTTTTGAGATCATCACCCAAAAGGGAGTTGATATTGTCTATGAGCTTCATAAATGAGCTTCCTGTGTGCGGTATTTCAGTGAGATGCTTTGACGTGTGACTGCGTCCAAGAATAGAGCAAAAACAGGCTAAAGGCAAACAACTAGAGTACGTTCTTTCTATAATAATTCTGCACTTAGTGGGGCACATACCCCCTTGCCTTGCAGCCTAAACCGCTATAAATCGTCCAAGGCGCTTCATATGGTTTCCTGAGTAAATACTGTGTTTTGGCATCCATTCAGGCAAGCCCAAGGCGTGAATGCTGCTATGCTAGGCACAGTACGTTTTTTTGCAAAACACAATGAGGAAGCACCTGTTGATAGGGCCTGAAACAAAGGGTTTTCACGCCTTGGTATATTGCCTGTGCAAGCCAAGGAGTTGCAGATGAAAGATGGCTACAACATTGGTTTACAGGAATTGGAGGACAAGGCTCAGGAATTCATTCGTCTTATGTATGGCATGGCAGAACGCCAGCTTTTGGAGAGTACACAAACTCCTCCAACAGCCAGGGAGTCGGCTCTTGCCAGCGCGGCCCAGGCAGCCCATGAGGCTATAGCTACCTTCATAGCCATTAGCCGTATTCAATAACCCTTTTGCCAGGTGTCTGCTTATGGTAGGCACCTTGTCTGTAATCGCTCTTTTTTGGGCTCTTCCTTCCGGCACAATTTGTTGCCTTCCAGCACAAGACTTTTCCCCCATTTTTTCGTGGCGTACCGCCTTGCCACTTCCTGCGCGGTGGCATCTTGTGCAGAAAACAGCACCTCTTTCCCTGTGTCGCGCACGGTAGCGCCATTATGCAGGGTAAAAACAACTGTTCCTTTCCTGTCTACCCGGTGGGTAACACCTGCAAAAAGAAGCGGCTCTCCAGCTCTTTGGGTGCGGCTGTTCTCTTCTACCACAAGTTCTTCCATGCGTAGCACCGCCAGCAACTGTTTTTTGCCTGAAGCTGTAAGGTTGGTATTCTCCAGCGCTGCTCGTTGCTGGCTTGCAAGCTGTGCCTTGGCAGAAGCATACTCCAGCCCGTGCTGGCTCCAGTCTTTTGTGGGCTTGCTTTGGCTTATGGTCCTTTCCGGCGGGGCCTCCTCCTGCCGGGAGCGCAATACCGACAAGGCGACTTCATTGCCTTGCTCTGCCTGATGCTGCAAAAATCCGCTCCAGGAAGAAAAGGGCAGCTCCTGCTGGACGCTTTCCCGCTCCGGCTGCATGGCCAGCCGGGCTTTGGCCAGGGCTTCAGCTTCGTGCTTGCGGGCCAAGGCCAAAAGGTTACGCCTATTGCGCTTGGCAATGTTCATGCGCTCTATCTCTTGGCGCTTGGCTTCCCATTGCAGGCGGATGGCTGCCAGGGTGGTGGCTTCTTGCTCCTTGATTGTTTGCAGCTTTTCTTTGCGGGTTTCAATGGCCTGCTGAAAGAGGGCAAACAGTTGCCCGCGCTCCGGGGAACGGTGCAGTGGTTCGGCTCGGTAGCGGGAATGCTCCTGCATGGCTTCCACATTCTGTGCCCTGACAAATGGCCCCAAGCGGCTTTTCAGCTTTTTCAGGGACAAGCTTCTATCCAGCGCACTGGCCTTCATAGCTGCCTTGCTGTGTGCATCCTCCACAGCCAAGCCGTTTCCGTGGGGAACCAAGGCCATACCATACCCGGCAAAGGCTTCATGCAGGGCCTGCCAGTCTGTAGCAGATTCCAGGGCTTGCAGAATGTTTGCTTTGTGGCTCTTGGCATAGCTCTCAAAACTTTGCTGCCCGGTGTGAGCTTCCAGCATGGCAGCGGTTTGGCTTAATGCTTCGCTGCGTGTTTTTTGCTCTGGTTGTTTGCCTCTGTCCACTGCCAGGCCGAATTCTTGCTCCAGTTCCCTGCACAAGGCGTCACGGATGCGAAAATCCCGAAACTCCTTATGCCAGGTGTGCTTTTCCGGGTGAATCATGTTGTAGGCAATGTGCATGTGCAGGTTGCCAGTATTTTTATGCACCCCACAATGGCGCTGGTGTTCCTCATAACCCAGGGCAGCGGCAAAGCGCCTTTCAATGGTCATGAAGAGTTCCGGGGTGAGTGAGGCTTCATCCTCCGGGCGGAAGCTAATGACAAGATGATATGTTTTGCACTGTTTGGTGCGGCGGTTCAGGGCCTGCACGTCCTGCACTTCGGCAATACCATTATGGTAATCATCGTCACCCAGGCAGCCTGCACTCCAGTGCATGAGATTCTTTTCGCCACTCGGCCCGGCATCGGCAATGTAGGCAGCCAGTTTGGCATAGTTATCGTTTTGAGGGGCAATGCCCACTTTTTTGCTTATCATCGTATGAGTGCCACCGCTTTTTGCACTTCCCGCTGCCGGGCGTCCAGCTCCTGTAAAAGACGGCGAACCGTTTGCCTGTCGGCTCCATTGGCCAGAGCCTGCTTTACCAAACCGCCAAGCCTGCCCAAGTCACCTTTCAGCCTGCGCAGCTCAATTCGCGCGGCCTGATGTTCCAGACTTGGGACGAAATACCCAAGGCACACTCTTTTGCTGAAGGTAGAAAGAGGTAGGCCTGCCTTGCTGGCTGACGCCTTGACTTGATTGTATTCCTCTTGATCCAGGTAGGTTTTGAGAACGTGTTTCTTGCTGGGCATGAAGGGTCTCCAAAGGTTGCTTGGAGGCTCTTTGGCCTGCGTAATGTTTGTACACGAGCCAGGCATACTGCCTGCCCCGTTCCGGGTCTGGGGAATGGTATTTGCCCACTGCCTGCCAGTTCAAGCCGTGCCTGGCTATTTCCGCTGCTAAAATACGTTTGCCCCAGGCCTCATTGATTGCCGGGTCAAGCAGAGAAACAGGGTCAAGGGAAAATCTCTCAATCCACCAACGGTTTATCTGCATCTTGCCAACATCAAATGACAAGCCTGCCTGCATGGCGGCCTGAATAATCCGAGTAGCCTCTTCCTTGCTGGAAGGGGCATAGCTTTTTCCGGCCACATTTATTGCCAAAGGATTCAGCCCGGATTCATGCCGGGCAATGGCCTGCACCAATGCTGCCGGAGGTTCATTGGCCTGGGCATGTGAAGTGTGCAGAAACAGAAGAAACAAGATTGCCGCTACCGTTTTTTTCATGGAGTTTTTTCCTTTTGAATTAGCGTTGAGCCAAAGGCGAATAAGCAAACCTGAACCCCCAAAGAGGGGTAAGGGCAGGACTGGAAGGGAACTACCTTAAAAAGGTAGGCCCACTTCCTTTGTCCTGTCCTCTGAAATGCCCATACGATAGCATACGAATACATAATAAAGGAACGCTGTGGGCAAAATTATGCAATCTTATGCGTTCGTATGTGTTCCTATGTGTTTGTATTTTATTGTATGCCTTCCTATGCGTTCCTATGTCATATTATGCGTTTCTATGCTTTCCTATGTGTTCGTATGTCTTTTTAGTTAAATGTAGTCTTTTATTCTTGCCTATTGATTTATGGCCGACAGCTAAGGGGCATTCATGCGACACTTATTTTTTAGGAAACAGGACGCAGAGAAGCACAACACCTTTTTGCGGGTGCTTTGCATAAAAATAGCTTTGTGAGGGATGAGGAAAAGGGCCAATAACAGGCCGGAAACTCCATAAAAGGAACAGGAAAAGACAACAGGTAGGGTGCTATCTGTTTTGGCCTGGGCTGTAGTCAGGGGGTAAACCCAATTCGGCGTTGGTGCGCTGGCGGCATTCACCTGGGGGCAAATTTGCCAACAGGTATTTCATACTGGCTTGGTTCCACTGTCTGGCCAGCTCTGCCTGGTTCTTGCCCTGCATGGGGTGCTTGGTGTGCTGGGTAGCAGGCTTGCCAAAGGCACGGGTAAGGCGGCGAAGAAAATCTGTTACTTTGCGCTGTGCCTTATGGGCTTTTCGCTGCAAGCGTTCACGAGCTTTGGCCCGTTCTCGCTGCAACATTGGCCCCAAGTTGAGAAATTCAAAAAACAGACTGGTTATGACACGAACAGCCCGCAAGCCCACATATTCGCCCTGGTCGTTTATGGCACGGGGTTGTGATACTTCCATAAAGCCTGCGGCTTTGAGAAGGCCTATGGCCCGTTCACAGCGGCGCTGGCCAATGCCGGATTCCCGAACAATGGTTCTCATATCAATGTCGATAAAGCCTGCTTCAAGGGTGGGGGTGCCGAGGCACAAGGAAGCAAGGTCAAGGTGTGCAAGCAGGGTTTCAATGACTATCTGGCAGGCTTCTCGCCTCTCCGAACGGGTTTGCCTGTGTGGATGGGCTTGTAGAAGCTTGCATTTTTTGGGGTGGAAGTACCATGCCTTGGCGCGTTCTGCTGCAAGGGAGAGAATGCGCGGCAATGCCCCTTTGCCTTTGGCAAGGGGCTTTAGCGGAGAGAGCCTTGGAGCGCTGGGGCTGTGTCCACAACGGTTGCCGATTATGGCCGTCATACAGCACCCGCAGTTGGGTAGAAAAATGAACCATATAAACCATTGCTAGAGTAAGCAAAAAAAGAAAAATCTCGATTTAGGGCATAAAAAAGAAAAAGGTTTATGTGTTTATTCAACACATAAACCCTTGATTTTATGGAGCCGCCTGTCGGATTTGAACCGACGATCTGCTGATTACGAATCAGCCGCTCTACCAGCTGAGCCAAGGCGGCGTAGGAAAAACTGTATTTCGCACCAATGTAGCAATAGGGTGGCAGAAACGAAAAACTGGGGCTGTGACCTATTGGATAACTTGGTGATTTTTCTCTTTTTCTATCTCTCCATTTCTTCAGAGCCTGTCTGATTACGCATCAGCTGCTCTACCCAATGAGCTAGACCGGCAACCGGTTACATCTGCCAAAAAAGGCGTTGTCTGTCAAGAGGATTGCACCTCTAGGGCGCAAAGCCCGCACAAACCTTACGGGCTGCGCCTGCGGCTCAGGCGCGCTGCAGCACCAGGGGGATGGCGTGCACTTCGCGGCGCAGTTCCTCGGTATGGCCCAGCTTCCAGCTGGTGGTTTCAGGCTGCCAGTGCAGTCGCTCCGCCACCTGCTTTACCACGTCGGCCACATTGAGAATGGGGTGGCGCTGAAAAACCTGGGGCAGGCCATAGGTCAGATTACAGGCTAGGCAGCGGCCAGGGCGCTGGCGCAGTTCAAAAGCCAGATGTGCCTTGTCCGGCGTGACTTCGCGGCACACCAGCACGATATCATAGGCGCCCTCTTCCGCGCCGCCGAACAAGGCGTCAAAAAAAGCGTCCGCGCGCTCGGCCGGAAAAATTTCGTCCAAAATTTTTTGTTCTAAAGACTGCATACCCATCAAATACTCCACCCTTGCACGGCGAAGGCCGCCACGGATCCCCGCCTGTTGTTCTGCCGCCGGAAACACCCCTGCAGTCGCCAAGGCTGCCCACACCGCAAAAACAGCGAACTTCGGGAATGCACATTCGCAAAGCTCACTGTAAGGCCACCGCAGCCCCTAACCATAACGGGCCGCGTTTACACCCTGCGGCAGACGCCTGCCCACACAGCGGTCAGAACAAATTCACACAAAATTGCCCTAACCGGCGTTGCCTTTTGCCAAAAATCTGCCTCGTCCCGCAGATCGGAGAAGGTCCGAGCGCACATATTCCCATGACCAGAGCCTTGCAACGTTGGAATGCCCTGGCGATTGCGTGAGCAGACGCCCGCCGTGGAGGCGCAAGCGCAACGTATGTGCGCGCTTAAGCGCAGGAACAAGCGTGCCGTACCCTTTTGAGAATATATTATATCCTCAAAGGTAATCTGCTCCGGGGGACGCGCGTCCACGACACTGCCGGGATACTTCAGGCGCACGGCAGGCTACTACCGCCCCGAACATCCACAGGCCGCACCAACAAACGTTCATCCCGCCAGGAGTCCGTCCACCAGCCCCGCCTCCAAATGAATATCCGCACGCGGCAGCTTTGCCAGCGAGAAATCCGCCAGCAGATCCTGTGGCCGCAAGGCCGCGCCCGAAGGATTGCACCCTGCCAGCCGTCCCAGAAGGCCCACCACCAGGCGGGCGTCCACGCCGCGCTCTCGCAATGTGCGTAGGGCAAGACTGTGGTGACGCTTGGCCAGGCGCTCGCCTGCAGCGTCCAGCAAAAGCGGTACGTGCGCGTAGGCAGGGACGGGCAGCCGCAGCAGACGCAGCAAAACGATCTGGCGTGGCGTAGAAGGCAAAATATCCCGCCCGCGCACCACCTGCGTCACGCCCATGAGGCCATCGTCCAGGGCCGCAGCCAACTGGTAGGCCACCACGCCATCGCTGCGCCGCAGGGCAAAATCGCCGCCGCAGTCCGCCAGGGTAAAGCACTGCGGCCCTTGTACGGCGTCCACAAAACTGATGGACTCTGGGGGGCAGCGCAAACGCAGGGCGGCGTGTCGCCCTTGGGCCAGCAGGGCCTGCCGCTGCGCCGCGCTCAGACGTCGGCACGTGCCGGGGTACGGCGCGCCGCGATCGTCCACGTGGGGGGCTGCCGCCAGTTGCCGCAGTTCCCTGCGGCTGCAAAAACAGGGATAGGTCAGCCCTTGCGCCTCCAGACGGGCCAGGGCCGCGGCATAGAGATCGGTGCGCAGGCTCTGTACGTAGGGCGCGTGGGGGCCGCCCAGATCCGGGCCAGCGTCCCAATCCAACCCCAACCAGCGCAGATCTTCCAGAGCGGCAGCGGCCAGCTCCGGCCGGGAACGCTGGGGGTCAATATCCTCCAGCCGCAGCAGCAGCCGCCCGCCCTGAGCCCGCGCGGCCAGCCATGCCAGAAGAAAAGCCCAGGCGTTGCCCAGGTGGAGCAAGCCCGTAGGGCTGGGGGCCAGCCTGCCGCAGCAGCGGATCATGACAAAAAGTTATTTTTTGTTCCAGGGCATGGCTGCCAGCAAAAGGGCCAGCCCGCAAAAGCCGGTTACCCCGGCAAAGACCAGTCCCGCGCCCACAAAAGCCGAAAGCCAGCGCAGGCCCGGCCAGGCCAGCCCGCCCACAAGGCCCAGCAGTACCAATGAACCCGCCCCGATCTGAATCTGACGAAACATGGGCAGGGTTTTGGCGTCGCGTTCCACGGGCAGCCCCTTCTTTACCCAGTTGTTGATCCCGCCCTCCAGTTGAAAAGCGGGCCCGCCGGCCAGTTGCTGGAGCAGCTCACTCTCATTTCTGGTGCGCCTGCCGGAATTGCAGGTGAAAATAATGGGCTGTTCCGCACTGGCCGGGCGCAGGTCAACCCACCGGATGATGGAAAGGGGCGCGGCCTCGGCGCCGGGGAAGCGCAGTGTGGCCAGTTCGTCGGGTTCACGCACGTCCACCAGACGGGCCGTGCCTTCCTGCAGTTTTTTATATGCTTCTTCGGGAGAAATACTGCTGAGCATGGAGAGCCCTACGAATTGCCGCCCCGTTTTTTGACGGCGGTTTTAGAGGTTTTGCCGGCATCGCTCTTGGACGCCACCTTGCGCACGGCGCTGGATTTTTTTTCTGTGGCGGAGGCTTTGGAGGCTTCTTTGGCGACTCGGCCCCCGCGTGCAGACGCTTCCTTTTTGGCGGATTTTACGGATTTGGCGGTCGTTTTGCCGGTGGACTGCGCAACAGTTTTGCCGCGCTTTTCGGCGCGGACGTCTGCGGACTTGGCGGATTTGGAAACTTTGGAGGAAGATTTGGCAGACTTGGCGGAAGATTTTTCGACGCGCTGTTTGCTGGTCCGCTCATTGCTGGCTACCTGCACAACTTTACCCTGCTTGCGGCTGGACTTAGCGCTGACTTTTGACTTGCCTTTGGCTTTTCTGGCGGTGGAAAGGTCGCGCACGGCCCGTTCTTCGGTGAAATCGTTAAGACGACTTTCGGCCTGCGCCACCAGGTTTTCACCGGCCTCAATTTTTACGCGCCGCGCGCCCAAAAAGGTGCCGCTGAAGTAGGGGTCGTCCAAAGAAGTGATCCGCACGGTGGAGCGCCGCCGCGGGCTGTGGATGAATTTTCCGTCCCCCACATAGATCCCCGTGTGATAGCCCCGACGCGGATGGCGGAAGGCCACGATATCGCCGGCGCGCATGTCTTCCACTCTGGTGATGCGCTTGCCCACCACGGATTGTTCCCGTGCGGTGCGCGGCAGGCTTACGCCTACACTCTTGTAGGCCCAGCAGACAAAACCGGAGCAGTCAAATCCGCCAGGAGAACTGCCGCCGCTCACATAGGGCGTGCCCAGGGCCGAGCGAGCCTTGCTGATGAGCTGCTGGCTGGCCTCCTGCTGTTTATTGTCGAAAGCCGCCTCGTAGGACCGGCGGAACCGTTCCACCCGCAGGGTTTCGTCTTGGGGGCTGTTCTGCTGCTGCCTAGCCGCACAACCAAAGGCCAGGACGCAGGCTGTGAGCAGCACGCCCAGCTTCAGGCACTTACCCATCCGCGCTCCGTACAGGGTTTACGCCGCGCCGCAGGGGCGGACGAATGTATCAAATTGACGGGCGCTCCTCTATGCGAGGAGCGGTCAGGCCCGGATATCCAGCAGCGTGCCCAGCATGGCGTCAGCGGTCCGCACTGCCTGCGCGTTGGCCGCATAGGCGTGCTGGGCAGAGATCATTTCCACAACGCCGACGGCCAGATCTGTGCCGCTGGGAACAAGGCCGGCGCTTGCGGTGACGTCATACACAGCCTGAGCGGGGTCCGGGGCTTCCGCAGGGGGCAGCACGGCGTTCAAACGGAAGACGAAACCTTCCGGGCCTGTGGCGTATGAAGCATGCAGGGGCCTGAAACCGCCG
>OGPR01002589.1_pt1 | contig 12069 bp, 6 predicted proteins | sample 1552981 | NCBI WGS metagenome assembly OGPR01 (sample SAMEA2580260, study PRJEB22360) | human gut metagenome | biome: human gut; feature: human-associated habitat; material: faeces | place: Denmark | collected 2008/2010 | reverse complement strand
TGGCAAGCTGCGTGTCGCTCATCTCCGCGAAAATCTGGCGGATCATGGTGGTTTTCCCGGTCCGGCGCAGGCCGTAGAGAATGAACACCTTGTCCTGCGGCTCACCGTAGACAAAGTCGTGCAGCTGCCGGAAGCACTCGCGCCTGCGATAGCCGCGAACAGATGCCGCAAAGGAACGCAGCGCCTTGCCGGTGCGGACATTGGTAGTAAACGCAGAAGGGTTCGCAGATTTTGCCTTGGGCAGCTGCTTTTTCAGCGCCTTCAGCTCCTGCTCCAGCGCCTTCCGCCGCTCGATCTGAGCACGGAAATTCTCCAATTCATCAGCAGGAATATACTTTTCCCGCCGCTTCTTGTTCTCCGTCCAACGGTGGTAGAAGTACTCCTTGCCGTTGACGGTTTTCTTCGTAATGGAACCGGCAGGCAAAGCAGAAATTTGCTGTTCCAGCTCCGCCGCCCGCGCTTGCATTTCAGATAAGTCCATAGCGCACCTCCTGTGAGTTAGGATCCTATGCAGAATTATACCCCGTTATACCCTCAAAATCAAGGGTATAACGGGGTATGGTAAGATCCTACCATTATTCGAGCTCTATAATTCCGCAGCTACGCAAGTATTTATAGATATCATCATAATAGAAGTGGCTCCTTGACGAATCTTCCTCCGGATCCACCCCTTCAGGTATAAATATCACCACACCTTGACGTGCGCGTGTCATCAAAACACGATACGCATTTTTCAAATACTTTTGCTGCTGCAAATTATTTACATGATTCCAGCGCGTTCCTCTGAATTTGAAATAGTCAAAATCGTCATCTGAACGGCGAAGATCTGCATCCCATGCAAGCAAACTATAATCTATTTCAAGACCTTGAACTTTGAATTCAGAAGCAGCTACCTCGAGAAAATATGATGAATCCACATTATCTTTTTGATTCAAGAACCAACCCACATGATTAATCTTGGATGGAACCCATATACCAATACCCCGCAGTCTTTTTCCTTCCGAGCTAGCCAGTAGTCCGTATCGCTCAGTTCCTCTCGCCTTACTAAGAATCCATTTTTTCGCCTTATTATAGTCGCGAGTCATCACAATAGGATAATGTGCATTTAATTCTGCATAAACTTTTGTCGCCGCAATTGGCTTATTGTCAAGGAGTAATTTTACAAACTCGGCCAGTTTTTCACTTCTGAAGGAACGCAAAGAAACGCCAAGATGCAAAGCAGTTTTAAAGTCATATGAGCATCCTGCAAGCAAATCCTTAATCGACGAAGTCCCGACATACTCGGAGTTGTTTATTTTATCTGAAAGATAAATATGCCAATTTTTGAATTTCCCCTGCAATGCGCTAAACCAGTCAGCAATTCCAGCTTCGCCATTATATATTTCCTGCCCACCACCAACCAGGCAAACAATTACTGCCCAATCTTGATGCCGATCCATGATTCGGATTAGGAATTCAGGTTCAGATTGGTTAAACGCATCTACACCTTTCTTTCGCTTCATAAAATCGGTTAAGCTATCTTCATTCCAAGCACGCTGTGCTTCGTCAAAAATAGCCACTTTTTCGGCTGGAGGCTCGTTCGTTGTAAGAGCTTCATCTCTGAACCTATGAATAATTTGGATGAATGCTTTTGTTTCTTTTTTTGCCGCTGCAATCGTTATTCCTGTGCGGCTTGACCTATCCTTAGCTAATGCAGCTTGAAGAATATCCACAAGAGGGCCATTTCCAGAAAGAAGAACTGCATGTTCATCTGCATCGAAATTGTGACGTTCATTTGCTATATTTAACCCAGCCAGTGTTTTTCCAGCGCCCGGAACGCCAGTTACAAAGCAAATAGCCTTTTTATGGTTTCTTTTACAATCATCGATTATCTGATTGATCGTTTCCGTTGTAGCCGTCAAATTCTGTGCACCTGCATCATTCCGAGAGATATCCCTCACCGAGTGATTGCGGTACATTGCCTGCGCTGCTTCTATGATAGTTGGTGTAGGTGTATACCTGGAATTGATCCAATCCGCTACAGATAAGTCTTGATCCTGAACAGAGACGAGTACCGAGTTGATAGTTAATCCAATATTATTCTTCGTACATTTGAGCACATTTGAAATTTTATCTTCCATGAAGCTGACTTCATTATAAGCAGGAGCTGCTTCTGTTGGAATACTGATAGGAATAATATATCGATCTTTACTCAGTTCATGAAAGTATTTCAAATCAAGAGCATAATCCATAACCTGATCCGCGGTTGACTTTTTGTACTCACTGTCACCGACCTTGAATTCAAGTAAAAAGATCAAGCCGTGAATGATGCATACCGCATCAATTCGGTGACCCATTCTCGGAATTGTGTACTCAAATGCAATATCACCATTTTCAACTAAACGTAGCTGGTCCTGCAAAATATCTATTTCTTTTCGCCATGCGTTTTTCTGAAGATCGGTAGTAGAAAACTCATCAGAAACCATAAGTTTTCCAAGGAGAATTTCTGGGTTTTCGCCCAGAAATTCCGCTATTCTCGCAGAATAATATGCTCTTTGCATAATTCCCTCTTCGATTATACCAGAGATTGCTTCCCTGACGTTATTTGCAGAATGACTTTTTTCATCGTTTCTTCAAAAACTTTCTTTTTCAACTCGCATTCCCAAACAGTGATTACCTTCCAGCCCAGAGTTTCTAATTCTTTGCGGCTTTGATTGTCCCGTTCAACATTTCTAAGAATTTTGGGTCTCCAGTAATCCTGATTGGACGAGGGCCAAACAAATCGAGGACAATCATGCTTATGTCAGAAGCAACCGTTCACAAAGATTACAGTTTTATATTTGGGGAGAACTATATCAGGACATCCCGGCAGCTTCTTCACATTCTTACGATAACGGAATCCCTCTACAAAAAGATACTTTCGTACAATTTCTTCAGGTTTCGAATTCGTACTGCGGATGTGAGACATGTTCATACTTCGGGCTTCCTTACTATGGTTATCCGCCATTCTGTTCACTTTCCGGCAAATTGTCTTTCAAAACTTTGGCCAACTTCTTGGCAATCGACTTAGCCATAATCGGCGGAACCGCATTGCCTACCTGCTGATACTGTTTGTCCTTTGAGCCGCAGAATACAAAACTATCTGGGAAAGTTTGCAGACGCGCTGCTTCTCTAACACTAATAGCTCGATCCTGTGTCGGATGTATCCACATAGATTTGCGGACATTTACCACTGTCCCACTGGGTTCGTCGTAGTTTAATCTAAGATAAATCGTATTCTGAGTCCGCGATGCGTCCGTATATGTATTGGTTTTCATCGAATCATCTAAAGCGTGGAAATTTTCTCCCTGTTTGAGCGCCTTAAAACGCTGCATCGCTGTATCGGTTGTTTTTGTAACCATATGGTTTTTTAGTATTTTGGAATCTCGAAGTGAAGAAGCCAATTCACCCAGGTTCTCTTTTGGCTGCAGAATAATACCATCTTTGTCGTCTTCAAGCTCAACGACCGGCATGACATCTTCCAGATCGCTGATGGCATCGCGCACGGTTCGATATTCGTCTGCATCAAAACGTCCTTTAGGAAGGGCTATTTTAGAGGAAATACGGCGTTTAATGCCTATCACAACAAAGCGCATTCGTTTCTGAGGCGCGCCGTAATCTGCAGCGCAAAGGACATCTTTATCCAAAACATAGTCATTTTCAGGTGCCTGCAATACGCTCTCCAGATAATCGTAAACAGCAAAAGAGCGAATCACGGCTGCGATTCCATCTTCGACAGAGTAGGCATCCACAACTATGTGATTTTCGTGTATCTCCTGTGCCTTGCTGAGCATACGCTGGATTAGAATCGCTGGTTCAATCCTGCTTTTGAGCGCAGACGCATCCAACTCACCAGAATAGTATTCTGAGATCGCTTGAAATGCTTCCGCAGAGACACTGGCGATATGATTACTATCATGCAATTTCGCATAGTCAGCAGCCGCAGCACAAAGCTTCTTTTTGTGCTTTTCAAGTGCAGATTTCATTTTTTCAAGATTCTTCGCGGCCTTATAGATAACGTTCAGCTCAAAGTAATGCTGTTCCGGCCAAAGATACTGCTGAATCTTCTGCTGATCTTTAACAATCTCCAGTGCGCCGTCAAATACATACGCCTGATCCAGCAAGTGAAGATATGTGGATTTAACAGGAATCTTGTATTTGGCGACAGTTTCAACATCACTCTCTTCCATATAAAATCGGTGAACATCAGATTTCAGCATGCTGACATTTTCCATAACGAATGCTTTTGGTTTGAGTTCGAGAATAGCCCTGATATACTGTTTTACCAGCATATTATTCTGACTGATAGCATGGTTCTTTTGGCGATTCGCATTAGAAAAGCCTTGACAGGGCGGGCCGCCGATGACCACGTCTATATCCCCATATTTTTCCTTAATCTCGTCATAATTTGCAGCGCAGACATCTCCCTGTACTTCAACGCCGGGATGATTCAGGCGATATGTTTCCTGCATATAAGGACTGTTCTCAAACGCTACCTTGATATCATATTTTCTCGTCTGCATAAAGCCGAGGCTCAGGCCTCCTGCTCCTGCAAACAAGTCCACAACTTTGTACACAACACATTCCTCTTTCTCTTGTTAAAGGTTAAAACCCTCGGATAATGCTCGACCAAGGAGCGCAAGGAGTCGTTGACTCTGGTATCCACTCGGCATTTTGTTAGGGATTTGGCATGCATATTTCAGCGCCACATTTTCATCGGGCGATGCCATGCGTTTCTGCATCGCAAACGCAGACAGCTTTTTCCATTGATCTGCAGAATATTGAAGTACTTTAACCTGTGCCTCCGTTTCGGAAAGCACTTTTTGGTCTTTCCTCGCTTCTTTTTCTGCTGCCCTCACTTCAGTTTTTCCAATCAATACACTAGAAAATTCTGCTGGCAGAATTAGATTAATTTCTTGAACGCTGTTCCAGCATCCCTCGCGCTTGCACCACTGCGTGACATTGATTGTAGGTCTATTTGGATCAGTTATCCTATAGAAGACCTGCTCAGCTATCTGTTCCAAAGCTTTTGTAATGCTTTCTGGAACGCTTTGGCGCTGCCAAATACTCTGCAAATCCAACTCCATATTTTTGAACTGCTTCCGAATCAACTGATGAAGCAGTGCCAATGAATAAGTAACGATGTTTGCTCGGTAGCCCTGTTCATACCACTCCTGCCTCGGTATCAACGCTTCGAGATGCTTAAATAAGATAACCAGCGCCACGCTTTCTGTAAAGTATCGCTCATTAAACTGCGAATCGTTGGTCGTCCAAGCTTCATCAATCAACTCAGCAAACTTCATAAAGTTTGTCTGAGCACCCTTGCTGACGATGTGGGGCATTTCACTCCATGTGTTGCGTACTTTAGCCAAATCCGTTTTAGTGATGACTTTGCTCTTGGGATTCTGCAGCAGGAATTGCCGCTTCTTGGCCGGGGTAAGGCGCATCTGAGCCTGCAGAAATTGGCCCTTGGCACGCTCATAAAACCATTTTGTTTCATACTGCGCACCAGATTCTGCAGGAGCAAAAATTCTCCGGGAATGCTGCTCCATGCGTATGTGGAATGGGTGAGTAGAGAAGAAATCTGCATCTGTAACTTTGTTTTGGCTATTTGAAGACCGAGATATATTTCGCACCAACTCTGTTGAACGGTCCATGTCGCTTTCATCAATCTCAGTCAGTTTCATCTGTACGTAGATGCCTTCTAAATCAGCTTTATCCTTATGACGGGTATTAGAAAGGGATGCTGTCGTCTGGCCGCCGTTAATAATCTGAAAGTCTCTTGCCCCGACAATGTGTGTTCCACCTGCTGTACGTTCAAGCTGGACATCCATTGCGGTTGCAGATACGCCATTGTTATACGCAAAAAACATTGAGGGGTATTTCAAAATAGTTTCCCTGATTTTTTTATTTACGGCGACCTTTGTAGAAAGAAATGACCGAACATTGCCCTCCAACAAGTGACTGCCATACTTATCATAAATATCTGCAAGAACCTTTCCCGGAATAATGCAAAGATAGCTGTTATATTCTGCCGTCGCAGCGCTGCTGGCCTCCAGGCAAGGGATGCCTGCAGGGATATATTCTCGAAAATCAATCTCAATATTTTGACGCCCCAGATCAGAGCAGCATACACGAAACACACGGTCGATGTCCCAGATTTGACATTCAGCAGGAATGCCTCCAATATCGAGATTGTCAAGATTTTTCAGTGTATCGCTGACATCTGCATCTGTGAAAATGAGAAGTCTGTATTTTCGAATTCTCTCTTTTTCCAACCGAAGCAGATCTACCAAATCTGCACATGGAGTACTCATCTCGATCTCTCTATACAAATTCGTGTTTAGGGCCTGATCCACAAACACGGCTAAGCGTTGAAAATTCGTTGAAGATACAACCTTACCCATCGTCCGTTCTTCCACGCCGTCATAATCCGCAATGATTAAATTCATCGTATAGTCGAATTCGTCAAAAACGTACCCATCTACACGATAGATTTTTCTCTTAGATGTTGTACTTGTATAGAAAGCAGGAGTGAAGTCCGGCAAGACTTCCGCTTCAACAAGATACTGCGCCATAGAGCCAACAAAGGCTGCGCAGGAACCCTCACCAGTGGCAGCAGCCTCTGTTTTTACATTTTCGAGAAAATCCTTTCTGAATTCCTGCGCATCCATGTTAACCCTCCACCCGCCAGTCTTCAATACTGGCCAGACTAATTGAATATTGTACCTCGATAATCTGCGGAACGACATTATCTGATGTCAGCCTTGGGAAATCCGCGTCTACGCGGAAATGCATTTCCCCCGAGCATACATATTTTTGCTCCCTATACTCAGGAAGATCGATAAAGCCATAGCGCATCAGCTTGCTTTCCAAAAGGGAATAGGCGTCATCGTTTTCATGCACCCGTCTGAAAGTGTGATCTACCTGCTCTCCAAGTGACACTGCGCCACTGTGTTCTGGTGCACACTTGTCAATAAGCATCACAACCAATTCCCCAGGATCGGTATTTGCAAGCTGCTCCAAAGAAGAAATTTTTACAGAATCTGCGGATACACCCACAGATTTTACCTCATGCCAGTTGTCTGCGTACACAAAGTCTTGATCAGCGCCATCCGGGCCGACCCAGCCTTGAACCGCCGGTAGGATTGGATATCCGGCATCAATCACTTCGCACAGATAGATAAGCTCGCCAAGCAATCCTTTGCGGTTACTCTCATCCATCAGGCTTTTTCTTTGATGCTCAAGCAGTTTGTTCCATTGCTTAAAGCGCCGCACTGTTAAATTCAAAGCAGAAATCTCATTATCTGCTGTTTGAGAATAAGAGATCAAATCCGCGCACAGCAATTCAAAAACGCTGTCCTGTTCATTGCGCATAAGCACAAAGGAAAGAGTCCATCGTCCGTCTGTGCGGCGGCCCTTGGTTACAACAATTGATTTGGAAGACGGCAGAAGTTCCGGCTCATTCTGTGAAATAATCACCAAGGCTTTCTGGTCAATCTCCTTGTAGCCAACGTGCCATTCAAGGGCGTGTTTCACCTCAATTTGTATGTATCCTCCGTCATAGTAGTTGAAGGCGTTCCACTTCTCATGAAGATATTCAGCAGTAATTTTCATTCGTCTTCTTCCTCGTCAGGATCCATCCAGTTTTTCAGTTCAACCATGTTCACCATGTAATTCGCAGTACGGATACCGGCACCAGTGTCCGGGAAGCCGACGCCTAGTGCGAATAAATAGGGAGGAACTTCTCTATTGGTAGATTCGACTTTGTCCAAATCTGTTTCAATGATGTGCAGCATCAGCAAAGGGCTTCGCTCTCGAATCAAATAGGCACTGTCAGACATGTGCTTGTCCCCATTTTGTTCTTTGAAGCGTTTCCTTGCTGTTTCGATCTGTTCTTTGGTTAATCCAACTCTTGTGCAGCCGCCGGAACCCACCTTTACTTTAGTTCCGCTGATTCGAATCATTTTGTCGTCAGCTATCACAGAACGGCGCTCAGTTGCCTTAATCGGGAGTACTTCGCTGCCGCATTTGAGACCAGACCCATATTCCGAACCTTCACCGTCTGTAATAAGGGCAACATCCCAAGTCTCATTGTCCATTTTTTCATCGATATACTCAGCAAGTGCTCTGCCTTGGAAGGCAAGGTGCCACGGGTGCGTTTCAAAGTCAAGAAGCAGCTGTACAACCAACTCTTTGTTTACGCCGCGCCAATAATATGGCCTCACAGAGAAGTCACGGGTCCCGGCGCTGCCTAAATGATCCACAAATTCTTTGAATGCAGCTTCATTCGCTTTCAGTATTTCGGGATTGGCCTTGAGCTTAGGCGTTTCAAGCAGCTTTCCCGATACAGTTACCGGGCGGCTTACCTGTGTTGCCGAGCGCATTTTGTTGCGAGCTGTTGCAATAAGTGAGTTCGGATCCTGACGCACTTTCAGGCCAAACTCCATCGGTGTTTGGTTGGCGAGCTTCATCTTTGCAATTTCATCTTTAAGCTCATTGGCCGCTCTGGTGATGTACCCATACCAGTCAATAGCTTCTTCTGCCATCCAAATTCTGAAAAGGTCCTCGTAGTTTGGACGATAACCAAACCAGCGTCCCATCTGCAGCAGCGTATCATACATTTGAGATTTGCGATAGAAATAACTGACTCCCAGCCCCTCCAGTGTCAGACCTCTGGACAAGCTGTTGCCGCCAACTGCAATAACGCGCAGGCCATCTTCTTTGTGGTTGAAATAATCCAGACTTGTTGCCCCAGTTCTTTGGTTAACTGCGCGCACTGCAATAGGGGCGATAGCGCGGTTTAAGTAATTGGAGCAAATGTCATCCCAATTTGTCTTGCTTATCTTTTCTAATTGGTGTTTCATCCACACTTTATGCAAATAACGCAGAGATGCAATTTGCTCGCGCTTTTCATCACCCAAAGCCGCGTAGTTTTGTACATCGGACTTTACTTGAACAAGCCATTCATTCACAGCTTCTGCAATTCGATTCTGCACGTCTGTAAAACGACTGACATGAATCATCATAGATCGGTGTTCGGTATAATCGCCGCGCAGATCACGAATTGCATTAAACAGCAGAAAGTATGCGATTGCTTCATACATGCTGGGAGGCAGCGCATCCACTTCCAATGTCTTTTTGTGCGTGAAAGGGAAAAATAGATCCATTTCTTCGCGCCGCAGCGGAATCAATACATCAGAAAACTTCTCTGTTGCGTCTCCGAAGATCTTATCAGCTCCAATGTAGTTCGTAGGCGGTGCCAGCGAGTAGATAAAATCTCTGGGAAATAGGTCATCGCCAATCATCTCATCTTCTGTTTCAGGGTTGATAAAAATATTGGCAAAGGGTGTCGCAGTAATTCCCAGATAGGAAGCCTGATTAAACTCGTGCAGCAGCTGGCGAATGCAGGCATTGATGGCAGCCGGACTGTCATCCTCACTCTTTGTATTAACAGATGCATTATCTGCCTCATCATCAATCAAGAGCATGGGCAGCATTATTTTCCCTGTAGTGTTATCACGACTATTGGAGAGCCATTTAATCAAATTGTTCAATATCCGCTTGTTTTTCTTTACGACTAAGACAATCGGATCTGAAACGCTTTGAAGGTTCAAATCATTGCTTTTCAGCACATTGATGTCAAAATCCTTAGTCACAGAGGTAAAGGCTGCGATACGCTTCTGTACGCCGTACCTGCCTACACCAACAGGCTGGTTTTTGATTCCCTGTTCAGCCTTTGGATCCAGATAATACTCACTCTTCCGGCCAGAGAACTCTGCATCCAAGCGAGACTGAGTCTGCTGGCGCAGATTTTCCATCATTCCTGCAAGAACAATAATAATTCTGTATCCAGTATCAGCAGCTTTGTTGCTGATTGCTGTGTAATTTGCGGTTTTTCCGGATTGGACATCACCCAACACCAATCCGCGTCGCTGAAAAGGTTCTTTACTTTGCGGATCTCCGAGCAGATCGACGATCTCGTCAGAAACTTTATCCAGCGTTGCGGTAACTCTCGGATTCCAATGTTTTATTTCCTCCAGATATTTTTTATATCGATTCCAGAAGAAAAAGTCCAAATCTGCTCTTCTGGAGGGAAGCCACGATTTATGAGGTGTATTTCGATCATTGATGTACACGCCGACATCCATCTGTATAACAATCGATGCACGCAGACGGACAAGAATTTCTGTAAAATCCTCATCCGTTACAGGAAATGCGCTCATGTTTGCACGCATGGTCTGTGCAAGCGCAAGAAATTCTTCCTCTGTAGGCGGAACCTCCTTGTATTGAGTGCTGACCGCTGCAGAAATGACATTTTCCAGCATTGCGATATTAGGATTTAACATTGTCTTCCTCCTTTGCTTTTAAGGCGCGAATCACATCCGGATATCCGCAGAAAGGATCAGTATGCTCTATCTTTTTAAGCATTTCACACCGCATAATGCTGCTTGGCAAAACGGACAGCATCTGCTCCAGCGTTTTGAACATCTCCTGCTCTCCCATATCCGCATCATTCTCAATCTTTTCATCATTATTAAGATCAATGTAAAGTTGATTCAGCGGAATTCCTCGTTCTATGTATTTCAGTAATGTTTCGAGTTTGCCTCGAATTTCCGGAGCTTCGGCAACGATCTGATCTACCAGCATGTGGTCTCGGTTGATCTCATATACGATGCCGTTTCCAGGCGTTTTTAATCGGGTCCACATATGTTCAACCGAATCCGAAGTTTCCTTTTTCCCTCTGAACGTCCATGTGCGCTTGCTCTTATCTGCAATGCGGTCAATCACAGTTTGAAGGCTATTCCTCACCTCGGCAGGTGGAATTGCATGAGATTTCTTAATGTCCAAAGTCCACAAATCGTCCAAGTCATTTGGGATATCGACCATAACACGAGCCAGCTTTGAAAGATCACCCTGCCGCATCATACGGAACCATGTTCCCCAAATTAGAAGCCGCTTGTTTCGATATACATAAAAGCCCTGCCGTTTGCGAATTCCATCTTTGCCGCCAAGTTGGTTTTTTTCCTCTTCAGTCATTTTAGAAATATGAGGCAGAATATATGGCGTTACTAGAATGCGTTTCCCTCGAATCACCAGGGTTTCTGTGTCCATGGCTTGCGTGCTCTTCTTTATCAAAAACGGATCTGCCGCTTTAAGCTTTACTCCATTGAAAAGTATTTCTAGCTTTTTTATTCCGGATTCCCCGGATAAGTACCTGTGAAATACCAGTTCAAGGTGTTGCCTTACCTCGTCCATTTTTCGGCCAAGCGATTTTTCATAATCTACTTCACCCATCAGCAAACGGTCGAGATTCTGCCATACGACCAATGTACCGCTATCCTGCTCATACAAATCAAAAATATGAGGAACTGAGACAAAGTCTTCTTTATCAAGGATCAACAGTGACCAAGCACCTGTTTTAATAACGTAATCAAGATCCCAGCGCCGGCCAATTACCTGATCTCCCTGTTTGCTGATTACGGTCAAAACACGGCACTGAGACAAAGATGCAGTCTTCAAGCCTAATCCATACCGCCCCAAGTCAGACGAGTCTCGAGTCTCAGTTGGACTCTTACTTCCATACTGCATGGCAATGTTCATTTGAGCATCATCCATACCGGTACCATTATCCAGAATTGAGACATATGCATCGCCTACCGGAAAGAATGACAGCTGAACTTTCCCGGCTTTTGCAGCAACACTGTTGTCAATAATATCTGCAATTGCAGCTTCTAAGCTATAGCCAATTGCTCGTGTTGATTCCATTAAAACAGGGGCAAACGGAGGCGTCTCTCTTACCTGCATATCGTCCTTCCTCTCTGCAATCACATTAACGGCGGCGAAATACTCCTATATAACAATTATCGCATGCAGTGTGTCCTAAAAACCGGACTCAGTCTTTCAAATTGGCTTCCGGCATAAATTCCATAATATCTCCTATATCCGCATTCAAAGTAGAGCAAATCTTACTAAGCACGGACAGTGTAACTTCCTCATCCCGCCGCAGCCGGGTCATGGTGTTCGGCGCGATGCCTGCCGCTTTGCGCA
>OGPR01002582.1_pt1 | contig 12103 bp, 9 predicted proteins | sample 1552981 | NCBI WGS metagenome assembly OGPR01 (sample SAMEA2580260, study PRJEB22360) | human gut metagenome | biome: human gut; feature: human-associated habitat; material: faeces | place: Denmark | collected 2008/2010 | reverse complement strand
TGCTTAAGCCGCAAGGCGGGAATTGTGCGGTGTTGCCTTAATTTTAGCGGCAGGGGGGCGCCCCCCCCCCGCCGATCTGTTCAAGGAGTACGGTTTGACCGCCGAGAACATTGCAGCCCATGCCGAGGCGCTGCTGAAGTGAGCGTCTGCTGAAAAAAGGGGAATACAGGTATGAAATTCTACATTGATACGGCCAACGTGGACGAGATCCGCAAAGCAAACGATATGGGCATCATTGCCGGTGTCACCACCAACCCCAGCCTGATCGCCAAGGAAGGCCGTGATTACGCCGAGACCCTGAAGGAAATCACCTCCATTGTGGATGGCCCCATCTCCGGCGAGGTCAAGGCCACTACGCTGGACGCTGCAGGGATGATCGAGGAAGGCCGTGCTATCTACGCACTGGATCCTGCGCACATGGTAGTGAAGATTCCCATGACGGCAGAGGGTCTGAAGGCCATCAAGGTGCTGAGCAGCGAGGGCATTCCCACCAACTGCACCCTGATCTTCAGCGCAAATCAGGCGCTGCTGGCTGCCCGTGCCGGTGCTGCCTATGTCAGCCCCTTTCTGGGGCGTCTGGACGATATCGGCCAGCCCGGCATCGACCTGATTCAGACCATTGCAGAGATGTTCGGCAATTACCCCGACATCCATACCGAGATCATCGCTGCCTCGGTGCGCAATCCTATCCACGTCACGGACTGCGCACTGGCCGGTGCACACATTGCCACCGTGCCATATAAGGTGCTGGAGCAGATGATCCACCACCCTCTGACTGATGCCGGCATTGAAAAGTTCCAGAAGGACTACGTTGCCGTCTTTGGTAAATAAGTGTGTTCCTGCGGCTGGTGCGTCCCGTAGCGCCGGTACAGGTTCCTGCAAAAAGAGTTGCCGCGCCGGTTTTTCCGGTGCGGCAGCTTTTTTGCATAGAAAGGATAAGATTTTGCAATACGGAGTCACGATCGAACAGGAAATATTTCTGGAGTAGGATTTGCGCGAAGATAAAAACGTATTATCATTCTTCCCCAACGCTCTGTAATTTTGGCACCCGCTCAGGCTGCAATCAAGAACCCTCGCAAGTGATTGCGTAAGGGCTTAAAAAAGCACCAATAAAATAAACGAACCGCCCCGGTTTCCGCAATGGAAGCCGGGGCGGTTTTTTATACAAAAAAGAAATCGTTTTTTTGTAGCTTTGATGAATTGGCGCAGAGTCATTGACAGCAGAAGGGCAGAAGCGTATCTTTGAAACAGAAAACGGAACCGGGCTATAAATAGCAGGTTTCTTTACCTTGCGAGGACACTTCGTTTTGATGAGGCACGACCCGGTGTGCCGCTTTTTTCATTTGCGGAGATAAAATACAAAAAGTACGGATTATAGTACACATTATCTGTTATGCTCGGTACATGGAAGGCACACACACCGGAAAAGGAGCAAAAATGCGAAGGACGTTGAATAAAACAAGGCTTTTGGCCGGTAAAACGGACCCGGAAAATACCAGCCTGTGGCTGCCGCTCTGGATGCATCTGTGGGATACGGCGGGCATCATGGAGCGGCTAGTCCGGCAGTGGCTCCCCGAAAGCGTAAAACGGGCCATGGGCTTTGAGCGCGAGGAAGCGTTGCTCGCGCATGCCCGGTTTTTGGGTGGAATCCATGATATAGGCAAGGCTACGGTAGCCTTTCAGGCAAATATCCTGCGCACCCTGCCGGAGGCGAGGCAGCGGCTGGAAACGTTGACGCCGCTGGACTGTCCTGAACAGAACCGCCGGGAGTCGCCGCATGCCCGGGCGGGCGAGGCAGTCCTGCTGTGGGATGACTGCCCCGGCGGGATCGCCTCCATTGTGGGGGCGCACCACGGCAAGCCACAGAGCTGCGCGGCGGTCGATGATCAGTTAGAGGGTTGGGAGAGCAACTACTACCCCAAGGAACAGAAAAAGGTCTGGGAGGACTTCTGGACAGAACTGCTCATGACTGTTTTGCAGGACTGCGGCTTTGACGACACAGCGGAGTTGGATGATCTGAATCCGCAGGAGGAAGTGCTTCTGACCGGACTTCTGATCATGGCAGACTGGATCGCCAGCAATACGGAATACTTTCCCCTGATCCCGGTAGAGGAGTTGGGCAGCATGGAGGATTACCCGGCGCGGGTGGACAGGGCTTGGGAAAAGCTGGCGCTGCCCTTCCCGTGGGAGGCACAGCCGGGCATCGCAGACCCGCAGGAGTTTGCGGTGCGGTTCGGCTTTGCGCCCAATGCAGTGCAGAAGGCTGTTCTGGAGGCTGTGGATACCGCAGCGGAACCGGGCATCCTGATTTTGGAAGCACAGATGGGCGTGGGTAAAACCGAGGCGGCGCTGGCCGCTGCGGAGGTCATGGCCAGCCGGTTCGGGCTGGGTGGTGTCTTTTTCGGACTGCCCACACAGGCCACGGCAAACGGCATCTTTCCCCGGCTGCTTGGCTGGGCAGACACACAGTCTGAGGAGACGCTGCCGCAGGCTATAAAGCTGGCACACGGCATGGCAGAACTGAACGAGTGCTATCTGCGGCTGCAGGGGCGCGGGGTGCAGTTGGAGGAGGACGCGCAGGAAGCGCATCAGGTGCAGGTACACCAGTGGTTTCGGGGAAACAAGCAGGCACTGCTGGCAAACTTTGTGATTGGCACAGTGGATCAGTTGCTGCTGGCGGCACTTGCCCAGAAGCACGTTATGCTGCGGCATCTGGGGCTTGCAGGCAAGGTGGTCATTATTGACGAGTGCCACGCCTACGATACCTACATGAACTGCTATCTGGACCGCGCACTGGAATGGCTGGGCTGGTACAAGGTGCCGGTCATCCTGCTGTCAGCCACCCTGCCTGCCCGGCGGCGCGCGGAACTGGTCGAGGCTTACCAGCAGAAAAAGGCTGTCCCGGACGCCCCATGGAAAACCAGCTGCGGCTATCCGCTGCTGACATGGACGGACGGCGCAGAGGTAAAGCAGACGGCCATCCCACCAGACGCACCCGGTAAAACGGTGCAGCTGACCACGCTCACAGAGCCGGAGTTGCCCGCGCTGCTGCGCCGGAAGCTGGCAGAGGGCGGCTGCGCGGGAGTGATCGTCAACACGGTCAAAAAAGCGCAGAAGATCGCGCAGCTGCTGCGGGAAAGCCTGCCGGACAAAGAGGTGCAGCTGTTCCATGCGCAGTTCCTGATGCCGGACCGCGCAGCGCGGGAAAACCAGCTGATGGCACGCATTGGCAAGGGCTCTGAACCGGAGCGCCGGAACGACCTGATCGTGGTGGGCACGCAGGTGATGGAGCAGTCGCTGGACATTGATCTGGATGTTCTTGTTACAGAGCTTTGCCCCATGGATCTGCTGTTGCAGCGCATCGGACGGTTGCACCGTCACCGCCGCAGCCGCCCCGCCCCATTGCAGCAGGCCTGCTGCGCGGTGCTGGACACCGGGGAAGATGCCTTTGATGCGGGCAGCGAGGCGGTATATGGACAGTGGTTGCTCTGGCGCACCCGGAAGCTTCTGCCCCGGAGCATCCGGCTGCCGGAGGAAATCTCTCCGCTGGTGCAGCAGGTCTACGGCTGGGAGCGGGAGGCTCCCGGTGGAGCGCAGGGGAAGGAAATGCGCTGCGTATATGAGCAGACGCAGGAGAAAAAGAAAGCGCGCGCCGAGGCGTACCTTGTGCCGCAGCCGGAAACGCACCGGCTGGCGCAGTTGAATACGCTGGACGACTGGATGCAGAACGAGGGTGCCCGCTCCGACCCGGCGGCGCGGGCAGCAGTGCGGGACGGCGACCCCTCGGTAGAGGTGCTTGTAATGCAGTGTCGGGCAGACGGCAGCATCCACTTTCTGCCGTGGCAGGAGGGTGGCAGCGCCGTAGCTGCTGACAGCCCGCCCCCGCCGGAAACGGCACTGAAGATTGCCCGGCAGAAGCTGCGGCTCCCGGCGGTGTTCGGCAAAGCGTGGAAGGTGGATAGGGTCATCCGGGAGTTGGAAGCGGATAACCGCAGCCGCCTTGCGGCGTGGCAGCTGTCGCCGTTGCTGCACGGAGAACTGATCCTGCTGCTGGATGAAAACCTGACTGCCCGGCTTGCGGGCATGGAACTTTGTTATGACCGTGAAAACGGCCTGACCTACCAAAAGGAGGAAACGGATGAAGGAAATTGAATTCAACCTGCTGACCGAACCGTGGGTCCGGGTTCGTCGGCCAGACAATACGGTGCAGGAAGTTTCTTTGACGGACGCACTGCTCCATGCGCAGGATTATGTGGATCTGGCAGGCGAAATGCCCACGCAGGATGCCGCCGTGCTGCGGCTGTTGCTGGCGGTGCTGTTCACCGTGTTCTCCCGGGTGGATGCAAAGGGAAAACCTCGACCGCTGGCACAGAGCGATGATGCACTGGAGCGCTGGAGCGAGCTGTGGCAGCTTGGGCGTTTCCCGGCAGAGCCTGTCCGGGACTATCTGGAGCAGTGGAAGGACCGCTTCTGGCTGTTTCACCCGACACACCCCTTCTGGCAGGTGCCGACCCTTAGCAATGGCATTGCGTTTGACGGAAAAAAGTTGAACGGGGAACGAGCGGAAAGCGGTAATAAAACGCCGCTATTTCAGAACATTTCAAAAGCAGAATGTGCGGTACTCACCTATGCACAGGCAGCTCGATGGCTGATTTATCAAAATGGATACGATGAACGCGGCGGCCGCCCGAAGGCTGGCAATAAGCCAAGGCATGGTGTTGGTTGGCTGGGGCAGATTGGGTTTGTGGCTGTTAAGGGGAAAAATCTGTACGAAACGCTGCTGCGGAATATGGCGTTTTCGACAGAGCAGGATGCTCTACAGGAAAAGCAACTGCCTTGCTGGGAGCGGGAGCACGCCAGAACGGAACAGAGCGTTGAGATTGTGATGCCGAAAAATCAGGCAGAACTTTTGACCCTGCAATCCAGACGCATTTTGCTGATACGCTCAGAAGAAATGCCCGGTGTAGTCGGGTATGAGGTGTTGGGCGGAGACTATTGGGACAGCGAAAATGCGTTTGGCGAGCAAATGACTCTTTGGCGCAGAACATCGAAGGAAAATGAAAAGGTGACCTATGAACCGCAACAGCATGAGATGGGAAAGCAGCTGTGGCGAGAACTTCCCGCCATGCTAGACCCGGAGGGCCGTAAACCGGGTGTTCTGATATGGAATCAGAAGCTGCAAAGTCTGCGAATCCTGAGCAAAAAAGAACAAATCGTGATTAGTGTGGTCGGAATACGATATGACGATCAGGGAGCATCTGTTAAGGATGTGTATACTGACCAGTTGGAAATGCAACTTGCAACGTTAAACGATCTTGGCCGAAAATGGACGGTGCGTATAAGCCGGGAAGTACAGCGCTGTGAAGAAACTGCCAAAAACATTGGCACACTGTGCGTGGAACTGAAGCTTGCCGGGGGATTGGACTACAATAAAGTGAAAGGGTTCAAGGATAAGCAAAAGGTAACGGAGGACGCCCGTGCACAATTCTACTTTGCAGTGGATCAGCCTTTTCGGCAGTGGCTGCAGGCAATCGACCCGGAGCAGGACGACCCGGATGAGGCAGCGCTGCGCTGGCAGGCGCAGGTGCGAAACATCGCGGAAAAGCTGGGAAAACAGATGGTGATGGAGGCCGGAAATGCCGCCCTGAAGGGACACCGCATTGTGGTGGATAAGGATAAAAAGACCGAGCGCACCATCCTGTATACCTCGCCAAAGGCCTATAATCGTTTCCGCACAAGGCTTTGGGAAATCTATCCCAAAACAGAACCATAAAGGGGGAATTGTATGAAAACACAGGACGTCAAACTGTATGCGGCGCAGCAGCTGCACAGGCTTCAGGCTCTGCCGGACAACCAGCGGCGGGCAGAACTGGCAAAGCTGCGTCGGGGCATCGGCCACGCACCCGGCGATCTGCCGGAACTGTGGGGAAGCTTTTTGCTGGAAATGCCGGAAAGCTTTCAGGGCCGTAGTGCTCCCTCGGCGGCAGAGTGGGCGGTCTACCTTGCCCTGACCCTGTATGCTATGCATCAGCAGGGGAACGACCGCCCCATGAACTGCCCCGGCAACACGCTGGGGCGTGCGGTGCGGCAGCTGGCAGAGCGGAACAGTGCCGGACAGGACTGGACCGAGGCCAGTGTGCTCCGGCGGTTCAACGCGCTGGCCACCGCAGAAGAAATCACCGAGATCAGCCACCATCTGCGGGGCATGATCCAGCTGCTGAGCGCGGCAAAGGATGGCGGCATCCCGCTGGACTATCCGCAGCTTGCGGCAGACTTGTATGAATTGCAATGCACCGACCCGCGGTATGCGCAGACCCCCGCCAATGTCCGTCTGCGGTGGGGACAGGACCTGTACCGCGACCCGAAGCCTGCACCGGATGAGAAAGAAAAGGAGAATTGATCATGAATAAGCGCCTGTATGTTGATTTCCACATTTTGCAGACCGTCCCGCCCAGCTGCATCAACCGGGACGATACCGGCAGCCCAAAAACGGCAGTGTACGGCGGTGTGCTCCGCGCCAGAGTTTCCTCACAGGCATGGAAGCATGCCATGCGCGCAGCCTTTGCGGAGAATGCTCAGCTGGACGTGGGCAAGCGCACTAAAAAGGCCGCAGAACTGGTAAAGGAGCAGATCCTTGTGCTGGCCCCGGAACTGGATGCAGCAGACAAGCTGGCAAAGAAAGCGCTGGAGAATGCGGGCATCAAGAGCGACGATAAGGGCACCAAGGCACTGTTCTTCATGAGCGCTGCGCAGGCAAAGGCATTGGCAGAGCTGGCTGTGGAGGGCTCTGCGGATAAAAAGCAGTATCGGGATGCCCTGAAAGCGGCGCCCTCGATGGACATGGCGCTGTTTGGCCGCATGGTGGCAGATGACCCTTCTCTGAACTATGACGCCGCTGCGCAGGTGGCGCACAGCATCTCCACTCATGCTGTGCAGAACGAGTACGATTACTTTACCGCCGTGGATGACTGTCAAGCAGAGGACAATGCCGGTGCAGGCCATCTGGGCACGGTGGAGTACAACTCCTCCACCCTGTACCGCTATGCCACAGTGAACGTGATGGAGCTGGCCGGGCAGCTGGGTGCAGCGCAGACCGCGGAAACGGTGCGGGCCTTTGGTGAGGCGTTCCTCTTCTCCATGCCCACCGGCAAGCAGAACACCTTTGCAAACCGCACTCTGCCGGATGCGGTATATGTGACCCTGCGGGAGGATCAGCCGGTGAACCTGTGCGGCGCATTCGAGCGGGCCGTGCCCCGCAGTGCGCAGGGGTATGCCGCGCCTTCCAAGGCGGCACTGGCACAGTATGCGCAGCAGATGTACAGCAGCTTTGCCGAGGCCCCGGCGCAAAGCTTTACCGTGGGCAGCGGGCTGGAGGAACTGGCTCCGGCGCAGACGGCAAAGGCGATGCTGGACGCACTGGAAAAGGCTGTCCGGGATGCACTTGCCGGAAATGAGGTGGGGTAATGGCAACGCTGTTGCTTCGGCTGGCAGCGCCTTTACAGGCGTGGGGCGCGGACTCCAAATTTGAGACCCGCAAGACGGGCCGTGAACCCACCAAGAGCGGCGTGATCGGCCTTTTGGCGGCAGCTCTGGGGCTGCGGCGGGACGAGCGCGAAGCACTGCTCCGATTGACCGGGCTGCGGTTCGGCGTCCGCGTGGAGCGGGAAGGGCAGCTGCTGGTGGACTACCACACGGCAAAGACGCAGGATGAAAAGACCTCTTATGTGACCTACCGCCATTATTTGCAGGACGCCGTGTTTCTGGCCGGTATTGAAAGCGAGGATGCCGCCCTTTTGCAGCAGCTGCAGCAGGCGCTGCTACACCCGGTGTTTCCGCTGTATCTCGGCCGCCGCTGCTGCCCGCCTACCCTGCCACTCTGTCTGGGAGTACGCCCGGGCAGCTTGCAGGAGGTGCTGCAAGCGGAACCGCCCCTGTGTCCGGGACGGCAGAGCCGGATCTTATTGGACGCCGACCCGCTGGAGTCGGGCACGGCTCCGCAGCGGGATGTGCCGGTGAGCTTTGACCCGCATCATCGGCAGTACGGCTACCGCTCGGTACGGGAGCTTTGGCAGAAAGTGCCGGACAGCCCGGAGACTACGGAGCACGATCCGTTCCGGGAATTGTAAAAAGGGGGGCGAGAGAATGTATTTATCACGGGTAGAACTAGATCCCACCCGCCGCAGCACCATGGCTGCGCTGTCGGCACCGCAAAAACTGCATGGCGCAGTGGAAAGCGCTTTTGCAGGGGAGCGCCGCCGCAGACTGTGGCGGTTGGATCGTCTGGGAGAGCGGTTGTATCTGCTGCTGCTCAGCGAAGATGCGCCAGAGCTGTCCGGCGTGGTGGAGCAGTTTGGCACCGGAGCGGCTGCGGAGACCCGCAGCTACGACCCGCTTTTGCAGCGGGTGGAGCCGGGCAGCTGCTGGCAGTTTCGGCTGACCGCAAACCCCACCAAAAGCAGCAAAGACCCCCAAAACCCCGCAGCGCGGGGAACTGTAGCCGCACATTGCACGACACAGTACCAGAAGCAGTGGCTGTTGGAGCGCGCTGCAAAGCACGGCTTTGCCCTGCGGGAGGAGGAATTTACCGTGACCCGGGTGCAGTGGCAGCACTTTGCCAAGCACGGCACCCGGCCGGTGACCCTGTTGGCAGTGACCTATGAGGGCATTTTGCAGGTGACCGATGCAGAGCAGTTCCGGGCACTGCTGTGTCAGGGCATGGGGCGCGGCAAGGCCTATGGCCTTGGACTGATGACCGTTATGCGCGGAGGAAACTGAGATGGACGAGATGCCGGGCATGATCCGGCCGGACCTGCAGGCGCTGCCGCAGGTGAAAGACCGGATGACCTTTCTGTATCTGGAACACTGCACCCTTGGCCGACAGGACGGCGCAATCACCGTTACAGACGAAAAAGGGATCGTTCAGATCCCGGCGGCGGGCATCTCGGTGCTGCTGCTGGGGCCGGGTACACGGGTGACCCACCGTGCCATGGAACTTATGGGTGACACGGGCGTGGGTGCTGTCTGGGTAGGTGAGCACGGTGTGCGGTATTACGCCCATGGCCGTCCCCTGACCACCCACTCGCAGCTGTTGCTGCGGCAGGCAGAGCTTGTCAGCAACACCCGCAAGCACCTGGATGTGGTACGCAAGATGTATCAGCTCCGTTTCCCGGACGAAGATATCTCCCGGCTGACGATGCAGCAGCTGCGGGGACGCGAGGGCAGCCGTGTGCGGCAGGTATACCGCAAAGCTTCCAAGGATACCGGTGTTCCGTGGAGCGGCCGACTGTACCGCCCGGAGGATTTTGCATCGGGAGATGCCGTCAATCAGGCGCTTTCTGCCGGGCACGCCTGTTTGTACGGTCTGGCGCACGCGGTGATCGTGGCATTGGGCTGCGCCCCGGGTCTTGGCTTTGTTCATGTGGGGCACGAGTGCTCCTTTGTGTACGATATTGCCGACCTGTACAAGGCCGAGGTGACCATTCCCATCGCCTTTGAAGTGGCGGCACAGGCTCCGGACGACCTGCCGGCCGTAGTGCGCCGCCGGGTGCGGGATGCCATGGTAGAGCATCATATTCTGGAGCGCATGGTGCACGATATCCGGTATCTGCTCCTGAATGCGGATGAGCGGGAACAGGAGCCGGAAGCTGTTTATCTGTGGGACAACAAAGTGGGCACTGTGGCCAACGGCATCAATTATTTTGAAGAAGAGGGTGATGAAACATCGTAGTTCTCACCATGACGAACTGCCCGCCAAAACTGCGCGGGGATCTGTCCAAATGGCTGTGCGAGATTAACACGGGCGTTTATGTGGGCAATGTGAGCAGCCGCGTCCGATTCCATCATCGAATATGGAGCGCTGCGGGTCCGGGACGGTGTACCGGTGGAGGAGCTGACAATGCTGGTCTGCGTGGAAGAAAACGTTCCGGCAGAGATCACAGCCCTGACAGGACTCAGCGCTGCGGAATTGCAGCAGGGAACAGAACCACGGGAAGCGCTGAATAGCTTTTTGCTGTTTATTGGCAAAGACCCACTGGTGGGACATAATATTGCCTTTGATCTGGAGTTTCTGCGCATGACCTGCAAACGATATGGCTTTCCGGCACCGACCAACCGCCAGATCGACCTTGCACAACTTGCCCGCCGAAACCTTACAAGGATCGCAAATTATAAGCTGGTGACGCTGGCACAGCATTTTCAGCTGGCAGAAAAAGTGGAGCATCGCGCCCTGCCGGACTGCCGTCTGATACAGCAGGTTTATTGCAAACTGAAGGAAACAGCGGTACAATAGCAACAGGAGACACGGTGCTACGGGATCTTTTTAGTCTTTTCCCCGCATACGCGGGGGTGATCCCAAATATGACCACAAGAAACAAGGTGGCATTTACTTTTCCCCGCATACGCGGGGGTGATCCTAACATAGTCACCCTGTTCGTTATACCATGTCAGCTTTTCCCCGCACATGCGGGGGTGATCCCGACATCGCGCGGTGGAAAACCGCAGAGAACCGCTTTTCCCCGCACATGCGGGGGTGATCCCTGCATGATAGGCAGCTGATACTGTGCATCGGTCTTTTCCCCGCACATGCGGGGGTGATCCCTACACGGATATCCCGCTCAAGGCAAACGAGGCCTTTTCCCCGCATACGCGGGGGTGATCCCAAGCGAGAAATCGCCGCAGGGCGCGACGTGGCACTTTTCCCCGCATACGCGGGGCTTACAAAAAAGAACCACGGGCGCAACGGAAAGTGAAATGATATTTCTGGAAAGGAGAACTCTGCAATTTTATCGCCCGCCCAGGCTGCGATCAAGAATCCCCGCAAGTGATCGCGTAAGGGCTTGAACCGACACAAATAACACAAATAAAGCATAACAAATACCCCTCGGTTTCCTGCTGCGGGAGCCGAGGGGTATTTTGCGTATTAAGGGTGGAACGAATGCGCACTGTGATTTTATTCTGCCTTCAGGCGGAGCAAGGTGCCGGACTTTTCAATGCGGTAAAAGCCTGCGCTGCCGTCCACGCCGAACTGCAGCTGCAGCTTGAGCGAAGAGTGCGACAGCGCGCGCACCGAAGGCGCGATCCAGTGCACCAGTGCCAGCAGCAGCGGCAGGGTGACGACCAGCTCGGTGGCATCCTGCAGCGCGGTGCCGCCTGTCGGGAACAGCGCAATGACCAGCAGTGCGGCCCAGCACTTCACAGTAGAGCAGCTGGTCCAGATCGATGCGGGAGATGCCGGTCTTGCAGCGCAGGATCAGGCTGCGCTGGTCGGCGCGGCGGCACTCGGCGATCACCGAATCCGTCAGACGGAAAAAGCTGTCCTCCCAGATGGGCTTGAGCTGGTAGAAATAGGCACCCACCACATAGGATTCCACTGCAAACTCGGCGGAAGAAGTGAGAAAGATGATCTTGACGACGTTATCGTACTGCCGGATCTCCTTGGCAGCGGTAATGCCGTTTTCGGCCGGCATGATGACATCCAGAAACAGGATATCGTACCGGGTGCCCTTTTCGATCTCGGCCAGCAGATCCAGCGGGCTGTGAAAGACTGTGCACTGGATCTGGACACAGCGCTGGGCGCGATATTTTTCCAGCAGGGCAGAGAGCTGGTCCAGAACTGTCTGGTCATCGTCGCAGAAGGCGATCTGGATCATAACGGGTTTAACACATCCTTTGTTCGCGTCAGCCAGAAATTACAGCTGGGCCTTGCCCATGCAGTAGGTCTGCAGCACATCGTAGTTGTCGTCCAGCACCACAAGGTCGGCATCCTTGCCGATCTGGATGGAACCCTTGCGGTCGTCCAGATGCAGGCAGCGTGCCGGGTTGATGGTGCAGGCGTTCAGTGCATAGTTGAAGGGCACCATGGCCTCCTCCACCAGAATGCGCAGGCCCTTGTTGATGTTCAAAGTGGAACCGGCCAGCGTGCCGTTGTCCAGATGGGCACTGCCGTCCGGGTAGATGGTGATATGGTTGCCGCCAAAGATGTACTCGCTGCCAATGGGGGTGCCCTTGGCCATCAGTGCATCCGAGATCATGATGGCGTAATCCGGGCCTTTGCTCATGAAGTAGTTGTTCAGGGCAGCAGGGGTGGAGTGGCAGCCGTCGCAGA
>OGPR01002580.1_pt1 | contig 12105 bp, 9 predicted proteins | sample 1552981 | NCBI WGS metagenome assembly OGPR01 (sample SAMEA2580260, study PRJEB22360) | human gut metagenome | biome: human gut; feature: human-associated habitat; material: faeces | place: Denmark | collected 2008/2010 | reverse complement strand
CCTTGGACCGGTTGCTGACCGTGTTCCAAAAGTCCTGGCGAAGATGTTCCGCTTCAGTTGGTGTAAGTCCAATCGGCGCGAAGGTACCGTCTTCGCGCTCCTTGACGCCAAGCAGGATGACGCCGCCGTAGGTGTTGGCGAAGGCGGAGTACGTCTCCCACATGCTGCGTGGGAGGCCGCCTTTGCGGCTTTCGCCTCGATCCGGTTATTCTCGCGATATGAGGCGAGCTTCACGATATCGAAGGTCTCCATTGCTCCACCTCCCCTCACACGAACATCTTGTCAAGCAAGGATTTCTTGATGTTCCGCAGCAATTCCAACTTACGCTGATGAAGGGTGATGAGGTCGTCAAGGTGATTGAAGAACTGGCCAATTACTTTTTGCTCAGACTTGCATGGCATGAGAATACTTGCATTGCTGACAAGCTCTTTGTTGAGATTGTTGACGGTACTTCCAGAAGCGAGCATACGATACTGATTGAGCATTTTCGGGGTACCAAGCATGTGGCAAAGATACATTGGATCAAAGCTTTTCGGCTCATCCCGAATCAACAACCAACCATCATGAATACAGCCTTCTATCGCCATTATGTATGGTCTGCCAAAGCTCATTGAATTGGACAGAATCAAATCGCCAGGGTGCACTTGCCGGGTCTTGCTCAGGCCCTCAGGTTTTATTTTCTCGGAGGTCTTACTGATATACCGACCAAGCGAAGGAGCATCGCCAATCTTGACCCAATTCAAACCATTGGTGTCATCCGTTATGTATTCATCGATCGGACGTGGTGAACCACCTCGTTCAATAACGACAAGTTCACCCAACTTACGCTGTTCCCAAGCGGGTGTAACCCTGTCATGTCAGTTGTCCTCAAGTAAGGCAAAAGGCTCCCCTGCGCATATGCGCAAAAGAGCCTTGCAAATCAGCGGGAGCCGTTCGACGATATTACTCGACGGTGTTCTTCGGCACCTCGATGCCGTTGCCGAACTTGACGTCGCGGGCGGCGGCCACGCGGGACGGCAGGCCGTAGATGTCGATGAAGCCGTTGGAGGACTTCTGGTCGAAGCTGTCGCCGGAGTCGTAGGTGGCGAGGTTGTAGTCGTACAGCGAGCTGTCGGAGCGACGGCCGGTGACGACGGCGCGACCGCCGTGCAGCACCATGCGAATCTCGCCGGAGACGTACTTCTGGGTGTCCTCGATGAAGGCGTTGAGCGACTGGGTGGCGGGGCTGAACCACTGCGCATCGTACACCAGCTCACCCCAGCGCTTGTCGATGTCACGCTTGATGCGGTGCTGTTCGCGCTCCAGGCAGCAGTTCTCCAGCTCCTGGTGTGCGGTAATCAGAGCCACGGCGCCCGGGGCCTCGTACAGCTCGCGGGACTTGATGCCGACCAGACGATCCTCGATCAGGTCGATACGGCCGATGCCCTGGGCGCCGGCGCGGCGGTTCATCTCCTCGATGGCCTGCAGCGGGGTGACGTCGCGGCCGTCGATCTTGACGGGAATGCCTTCCTTGAACTCGATGACCACTTCGTCCTCGACGGGCGGGAACGCCGGGTCGTCGGTGTAGGAGTAGCAGTCTTTGGTCGGGCCGTTCCACGGATCCTCAAGGAAGCCGGTCTCGATGGCGCGGCCCCACACATTCTGGTCGATGGAGTACGGGGACTTCTCGGTCTGGGTAATCGGCAGCTTGTGCTCCTTGGCGAACGCGATCTCGACGTCACGGGTCAGCGACAGGTCGCGAATCGGGCTGATTGCCCTCAAGGTCGGGTCGATGGACGAGATGGAAACCTCGAAACGCACCTGGTCGTTACCCTTGCCGGTGCAGCCGTGAGAGATGGTGTCGGCGCCGAACTGGTGGGCGGCGCGCACGAGGTGCTTGGAGATCAGCGGACGGGAGATGGCGGAGACCAGCGGGTACACGCCCTCGTACATGGCGTTGGCCTTCAGGGCCTTCATGCAGTACTCGTTGGCGAACTCGTTTCGGGCGTCAACCACATACGCCTCGACGGCACCGCAGGCGAGCGCACGGTTCTTGATGGTCTCCAGGCTTTCGCCGCCCTGGCCGACATCGAGGGACACCGCGACGACGTCCTTGCCGGTACGATCCTTGAGGTACGGGATGGCCACGGAGGTGTCAAGGCCACCGGAATATGCGAGTACGATTCGGTTGTTGTCTGCCATGGGATGCCTTTCTACAAAAACGAACTGCTGCAAGTATATACGAATGTCTGTATATTTATGCAATCGGTGTGGCGAATACTGAAACGGGCTCCTTCCCGAGCGATTCAGTTCTTCGACGCGAGCGTCAGACGCCACTGCGAGCGCTCGAAGGCGATGTCATCTTCGGCGCATATCACCATCACCGTGTCATCGCCCGCGATGGTGCCGAGCACGCCGTCGATGGGCTGCTTGTCGATGACGCTCGCCACATACTGGGCCGCGCCCGAAGGCGTGTGGATGACGACCAGGTTCTTGGCCGACGCGACCGATGTGACCAAGCCGCTGAGCACGCGGGATATCTGCTGCTCGGCCTTGGACCCGATGCCGCTGCCGACCGACTCCCGGAGCGTACGGTCGCCGATCGTATAGGCGATGCTGCCGTTGGACAGTCGCGTCTTCATTGCGTTGATCTCGTCCAGATCTCGGCTGAGCGTCGCCTGCGTCACCTCGATGCCCTCCTGGGAGAGCAGATCCGACAGTTGCGACTGGGACGTGACGATGTGCTTGAGCAGCACCTGTTCGATGGCGCTCAATCGCGCGGCACGTGTGGCCGGCCGCTGCACGGGAGGTGTCGATTCACTCATTTATGCCCTTTCCGGTGGCTTGCTGAACGTCTGCGCACCCTGCAAGCCACCCGCATACTACGGCATCGAGCATTAGGCCAGCAGCGATTCGTCGCCCCGCTGCTGCCCGATCAACCAGGTCAACAGCGCCTTCTGCGCGTGCAGACGGTTCTCGGCCTCATCCCACACCACGGACTGCGGTCCGTCGATCACCGACGCGGTGACCTCCTTGCCGCGGTATGCCGGCAGGCAGTGCTGGAACAGCGCGTCGGGCTTGGCCAGAGCCATGAGCTCGTCGTTCACCTGATAATCCCGGAACGGCTTGGAGCGGATGGCGTACTCGGCTTCCTCTCCCATCGACACCCACGTGTCGGTGAAGATGCAGTCGGCGTCGGCGACCACCTCCCGCGGATCGGCGGTGACCAGGATGGAGCCGAGAACCGGGGGTGGCCCCGCCGTTCTGGGGGGGGATCCGCTCCGCGTCGGCGACGATGGCAGGATCGGGAAGATACCCGAACGGACCGGCGATGCGGACGTTCATGCCTGCGGTGGCGCCGCCCAGCAGATACGAGTTGGCCATGTTGTTGGCCGAATCGCCGAGATAGGCGATGGTCTTGCCCGGCAAAGCATCCACACCGCCACGGTGCTGCGCGATGGTGAGCAGGTCGGCGAGCACCTGACAGGGGTGGAACTGGTCGGTCAGCGCGTTGACGACCGGGCAGGTGGCGTATTTCGCCATCTCTTCGACGCGGTCCTGACCGAACGTGCGCCAGACGATGCTGTAGGCCATGCTGGTGAGCACTCGCGCAGTGTCGGCGACCGGCTCGCCGCGGCCCAGCTGGGAACCAGACTTGTCGATGACCAGCGGATACCCGCCGAGTTCCGCCACGCCGATGGAGAAGCTGGAACGGGTGCGGGTGGAGGGCTTGTCGAACAGCACGGCGACGGCCTGGGGGCCGGCGAACGGCTGACGGTAGAAGCGGTTCTCGCGGAATTTCATGCCGAGTTCCAGAATCTGCTTCTGTTCGGCATGGTTGATGTCGTCGTCACGCAGCATATGGCGAAGTTGACCGGCCATGAGGTGCTCCTTCTGTGGTTCGGGATGGGTGCGGATGTTGTATCGGCTTGGGCGTGCGGGGCGGGCTGGTTGTCGCGGCCCGTCACGTAATCGTCGTGGAGGTCAGTCGTTGGGCAGGTCGGCGGGGATCTTCGCGAGGATGGACACGGCTTCGTCGATTTCCTGCTCGGAGACGATCAGCGGCGGTGCCAGGCGCAGTGCGTCGGGTGCGACCGCGTTGACGATCAGGCCATGTTCCAGAGCCCAGTTCATCGCCGCATGCGAGCAGCGGTGGGACAGGAGGATGGCGTTGAGCAGACCGCGGCCGCGCACGGAGGTGAACAGCGGGTTGCCGGATGCCATGACGCCCTGACGCAGTTGCTCGCCGCGCTCTTCGGCGTTCTCGACCAGATGCTCGTTCTCGATGGTGTCCAGCGTGGCGAGGGCCGCCGCCGCGCCCAAGGGATTGCCCGCGAAGGTGGAGCCGTGGGATCCCGGCGTGAACAGCGCGGACAGCTTGCCTCCGAATGAGATCATGCCGCCCATGGGGAATCCTCCGGCGACGCCCTTGGCGAACGTCACGATGTCGGGAGTGATGCCGCCCGTCAGGTCCTCGCGCTGGAACGCGAACCACGAGCCTGTGCGACCGATGCCGGTCTGGACCTCGTCGATGATGAGCAGGGCGTGGTTGATGTCGCACAACTCCCGCACCTTCTTCACATATGCGACGTCCAGCGGACGCACGCCGGCCTCGCCCTGAATGAGTTCGAGGATGACCGCGGCCACAGGACCCTTGCCATACTGGCCGAGTCCGGTGGCAGAGAACGCCTCATACATCGCGATGGGGTCGCCTGCACGCACGAATTCGATGTTCGGCACCAGCGGCTCGAACGGCTTGCGGATCACGGGCTTCCACGTGGCGGACAGAGCGCCCATGGTACGGCCGTGGAATCCGTGGGTGAGCGCCAGGATGCGCGCCGGCTTGCCGCCGATGCTCGGGCTCGCGCCCGGCAGCGTGCGACCGTACAGCTTGGCGAGCTTCAGCGCAGCCTCATTGCCTTCGGCACCGGAGTTGCCGAAGTAGACGTGGGAGCCTTCCGGGGCCCCGGCGAGCTCAATCAGTCGCGACGCGAGCCTGATCTGCGGCTCGGTCGCGAAATAGTTGCTCACGTGGGCGCATTTCGCGGCCTGCTCGGACACCGCCTTCACCCATGCGGGGTGCGCGTAGCCCAGCGAATTGACGGCGATGCCCGCGAGGAAGTCAAGGTATTCGTTGCCGTCCACGTCCCATACGCGCACGCCTTCGCCGTGGTCCATCACGCGCAGCGGCGTGCCGAACACGTTCATGTGAACCTGGCTGTACTGTCCCAGCCATTGCGAGTCGGTGGGGCCGAGCGTTTCCTTAGTAGGCATAGGAACTCCTCATTTCGATGCCATCATCGGGCACGACCATGGTGCCGATGCCGGCGGTGGTGAAAATCTCATTCAGGATGGAATGCGGCTTGCGGCCGTCGATGATGTGCGCCTGCGGCACGCCGCCATCGAGGGCGCGGACGCAGGCCTCCATCTTCGGGCGCATCCCGGATTCGAGGTCGGGAAGCATGTCACGCAGGTTCTCCACACCGATGCGGCCGATCAGCGAGTTCTTGTCGGGCCAATCGGCGTACAGGCCGTCGACGTCGGTCAGGATGATCAGCTTCCTGGCGCCGAGTGCCGCGGCCAGCGCGGCGGCGGCCGAATCAGCGTTGACGTTCAGCACTTCCGTGGCGTCGTCCTCATCGGGGGCGACCGAGGAGACGACGGGGATGCGGCCGGCCGAGATCAGGTCCTCCACCGCGGAGGCGTCGACGCTCACCACGTCGCCCACCAGCCCGATGTCGGTAGGCTTGCCGTCGATGATGGGTTTACGCTGCATGGCGGAGAACAGGGCGCCGTCCTCACCGGACAGTCCCACGGCGAACGGACCATGCGCGTTGATCAGTCCGACCAGTTCCCTGGACACCTTGCCGGTGAGCACCATACGCACCACGTCCATGGCCTCCGGAGTGGTGACGCGCAGGCCGCCCTTGAACTCCGACTTGATGCCCAATGCCTTGAGCATGTGCGAGATCTGCGGGCCGCCGCCATGGACGACGACCGGATGCAGGCCCACCTGCCGCAAAAACACCATGTCTTCGGCGAAGCAACGCTTGAGATGCTCGTCGACCATGGCGTTGCCGCCGTATTTCACCACGATGCGCTGCCCGGCGAACTCCTCCAGCCACGGCAGCGCATCGATCAGCACCTCCGCTTTCTGGTCGGCGCGCAGGTCGGTGTGCACGTCGAAATGGAACCCTGGTCCCTTCAGTTCAGTAGCCATATTCTCCTCTATCGCATCCCGCTTCTCCGGCCGGCATGTGCCGGGGAGGAACCGGGAGACTAGCTTTCGTAATCGGCATTGATATGAACGTACTCGTGGGTGAGGTCATCGGTCCACACCGTGGCCTGTTCGTCACCGGCGTTGAGATCGATGTCGATGTGCACCTCGCGGGGGGTCATGTCGACTTCGGAGCGGTCGCGTCCCGCACCCCCATTCTCGCAGATCCTCACGCCGTTGACGTCCACGGTGACCTTCTGCGAATCGTAGGGCGCCTCTTCGACGGGCACGGTGCCCAGCGAGGATACGATGCGCCCCCAGTTCGGGTCGTTGCCCGCAATGGCGCATTTGAGCAGGTTCGAGGCCGCGACCGCGCGGGCGCAGGCCAGGGCGGCGCTCTCCGTGGTGGCGCCGGTGACGGTGATGCGCACGTCGTGGCTCGCTCCCTCGCCGTCGCCGATGATCTGCCGGGCCAGCGATGCGCATGCCTTGGCGACCAGGGCGTTGAACTCGTCCGGATCGGGCTCGACGCCGGACGCGCCGGATGCGAGCAGCAGCACCGTGTCGTTCGTGGACATGCACCCGTCCACGTCGATGCGGTTGAACGAATGGTCCACCGCGGCGTTCAGCGCAGCCTGCAGCTGACCGGCGCCGACGGCGGCGTCCGTGGTGATGACGCACAGCATCGTGGCGAGCTGGGGGGCGATCATGCCCGATCCCTTGACCATGCCGCCGATGCGGTATCCGTCGCCTTCCAGCGATACGGTCTTCGGCTTCGTGTCCGTCGTCATGATGGCGTGGGACGCGTCGCTTCCCGCCTGGTCGTCGTCCGACAGGGCCGCGTACGCGCTTTCCACTCCCGACAGCACATGATCCAGCGGCAGCAGCTCGCCGATCAGGCCTGTGGAGCATACGGCGATCTCGTCGGGCTGCGTCCCGACGAGATCCGCGACCTTCTTGGCCGTCGCCGCCGATTGCTCGTATCCCGCCTGGCCGGTGCATGCGTTGGCTCCACCGGAGTTGAGGATCACCGCCTTGATATGGCCGTCGGCGACCGTCTTGCGGGACCACTGCACCGGTGCCGCGCAGAATCGGTTGAACGTGAACACGCCGGCCGCGCTGTCGAGCGGCCCCTGATTGACGACCAGGGCGAGATCCTTCTTGCCCTCGACGGAGGAGATGCCCGCCGCGACGCCCGCGGCGCTGAATCCTTTGGCGAATGTGACACTCACGGTGCTACTCCAATCTTCGTAAGTCCCTTGTCTTCGGGAAGTCCAAGTGCGACGTTCAGCGACTGCACGGCCTGGCCCGCGTTGCCGCGGTTCAGGTTGTCGATGGCGGCGAAGGCGATGAGACGCCCGGCGTGCCGGTCGGTGACCACCTGCACGTGGGCGGCGTTCGATCCGACGACGTTCGCCGTGGCCGGGAGCGTGCCCGGCTCCAGCAGCACAATGAACTCCTGGCCGGCGTATGCCTTGGCCCACACGTCGTGGATTTCCTCGTCGCTCATGGAAAGCGCCTTGTCGGTCATCTTCGCGCTGACCGTGGCGAGGATGCCACGCGCCATCGGCGCGAGCATCGGCGTGAATCCGAGCGTGAACTCCTCGGCCCGGGCGGCGTCCAAACCTGCCGCATGGGCGAAGTTCTGCAAAATCTCGGGGATATGGCGATGCGTGCCGCCCACGCCGTAGGGCACGGCGGAGCCGAACGCCTCGGCGGCGAGCAGGTTCGTGCGCTTGAGGTTCTTGCCCGCGCCCGAATACCCCACCACCAGATCGGCGACGAGGTCACGACGTTCCACGAGTCCCTCGGCGATGGCCGGCTGCATGGCGAGCGTAGTCGCAGTCACGTTGCAGCCCGGCCCGGCAATGCGCTTGGCGCCGGGGAGCATGTCGCGCTGACGCGTGTACTCTCCGTCTGCGCTCTTGCCGGTGATCAGCTCGGGCATGCCGTACGTCCAATGGTCGAAGAACTCGCCTCCGTAGAACGCGTTCCACGCGGAGCGCTCCTCAAGACGATGGTCCGCACCCAGGTCGACGACCACGACACCGGGGTCAAGCTGCGCGGCCAACGCCCCGGACGCGCCGTGGGGCAGCGCCAGGATGATCACGTCATGGCCGTTCAGCACTTCGGCGGTGGTGTCCTCCACCGTCAGATCCGCCAGCTGGGGAATATGCGGCATATGCCGTCCGAGTTTCTGCCCCACCGAGGAATGGCCCGCCACGCAGGTCACCTCGAAGTCCGGGTGGGCGGCAAGGATGCGCAACGCCTCCCCACCCGCGTATCCGGTGGCGCCAGCCACAGCTACCGTATATCTCGCCATATCACGCTCTTTTCATCGAAGACGAACTACGGCGAGTATACATGTTATGCAGTACATTGCATATATTCATTCATCGGCTTGCGTGTCGCAGCACACGGCCCATCACACCGAAACGGAGTCCCCCGACCCGCTTCCGCCCATGCCGGGCGCCAGCATGTTGAGCATGGCCTGGTACATGTCGTCCATCGATATGCCGTGCATCGTCATCCATATGACGACGATGGTGGTCAGCACGTTGATGACGACGGCCGCGATGGCCAGTCCGCGGCCCCGCGTATGGAAACGACGGGTGCGCCAGATGGCCAGGCAGCCGATCAGCGCGGGCAGCACCGGGAACGAGGACACCAAGGCGAAGATGAACGAGAATATGGCGTAGAAATCCCAATGCCCGTAAATAGGGTTCTGCTGCGGGTCGTTGAGGTCGATGCCGTTGAAATATCGGGGAGGCTCCCGTCGGGGACCGCCTTGGTCGGGCCCACCCTGAGCCGGAGCCGCATTGGGGGCGGAACCGCCCTGAGCGGGAGCCGGCCCGGCTCCGAACACGGAGGCCGGCTGAGACGGCGACGGCTGCGCCTGCGGAGCCGGCTGCTCGGGCTGGCCTCCATATACGTAAGGGTTGTAATTCGGCGGAAACTCATCCGCCCTGGCACCATATTCGGGCTCGATGCGCTGACCGTATTGCGGCTGGGCCGCAACATGCCGGGACTCGCCCGAACTATCGTCAGACGATTGCGGCTGTTGTTGCGGCTCTGTCATATGCATGTCCTCCATGGTGCCTTTTCGTCGGCGGTCAGGCGCGCAGCTGAGCGCCGATGACCTCCGCCTTGTCGACGATGGCCTTGCGAATGGCCTCACTGTCCTCCGCGGACAGTGTCTTGGACGGGGAGCGGAAGGTCACCGCGAAGGCGAGCGACTTCTTGCCCTCTCCCACCTGCTCGCCGGTGAACACGTCGAACAGCTCGATGGATTCGAGGTTGGCGCCGGCCGCCTCGCGGACCACGGCCTCAAGCTGGGCCGCGGTCACCGACTGGTCAACGGTGAAGGCGAGGTCCTGCTTGACGGGCGGGAACGTGGCGATGGGCTTCGCCTGCACGGGCTTGCCGTCAAGCGTGCCGAACAGCGCGGTAAGGTTCAGCTCGAACGCCGCGGAGTGCGCCGGCAGTCCCAGCGCCTCGTTGACACGCGGGTGCAGCTCTCCGACCATGCCGACGACCTGTTCGCCCGCGACGATCTGCGCGGCGCGGCCGGGGTGCCACTGCGCGGGCACATCCTGCGCGGCGGGCTGCCGCAGCTCGTAACGCGCACCCAAACGGTCGCAGACACGGCGAACGGCCTCGACGGCGTCGCTCCAATCGACGGCGCGACGATCGCCGAGCCATCCGGAGTCGACCGCGTTGCCGGTCAGCAGGCCGGCGACGTGCAGCGGCTGATCGGGAAGGCCCGCATCCAGCGCGGCAAGCTGCTCATCGCTGGGGCGTACGCCTCCCGGAAGAGCCGGGATGGCGGGCGCGTTCAGATCCCACAGGTACACGTGGCCGATCTCGTACAGGCGGATGTCTTCGAGGCCTCGGCGCAGGTTGCGCTGCACGGTGGTGGCGAGCGTGGGGAGCACATCACGACGCAGGTACGGGCGGTCGCCGGCCAGCGGGTTGGCGATCTCGACGCTCACCGGCTTGATGACCGCCGGATCATAGGAGAACGCCTTGAAGTCCTCATCGCCGACGAACGGGTAGCTCAGCGACTCGACCATGCCGTATTCGGCAAGCGTGTCTGCGACCCAGCGCTGGCGACGCTGGTCGGGGGTCAGCCCGACCGCGCCCTTGACCGGAGCCGGAGGCACGGTGACGGGGATCTCGTCGTAGCCGACCAGTCGAGCGACTTCTTCGACCAGGTCGCACGGCTCGTTCAGATCGGGGCGCCAGGTCGGCGCGGACACGGAGAACTCACCGTTGCCGCCACCAGCGACACGGCATCCGACATCGGTGAGGATGTCGCTGATGCGGTTGACGTCCACGTCAAGCCCGGCGACGCGGGCGACCTCGGTGGCCTTGAAGGGGATCGGACGGCGATACATCGTCGTGTTCACGTCGGTCGGGTGCCCGGACGGCTCGCCGTTGCCGAACTTGGCGAGCAGTTCGGCCGCCATCTGCGCGGCCGCGGGCTGCAGCTGCGTGTCGACGCCGCGCTCGAACCGGCGGGACGCCTCGGAGGGGATCTTGTGGCGTCGTGCGGAACGTGCGATGGAGACGCTGTCGAAATGCGCGGCCTCCAGCAGGATGTTCTTGGTGTCCGCAGTGACCTCACCGTACAGGCCGCCCATGACGCCGGCGATGCCGAGAATGCGCGAGCCACGCTTGCCGTCGGGCGAATCGGTGATCAGCAGGTCCTCGACGCTCAGGTCGTGTTCCTTGCCGTCGAGCGTGGTGAGCTTCTCGCCTTCGGCCGCGCGACGCACCACGATCGGCCCTTCGATCTTGTCAAGGTCGTAGGCGTGCATCGGCTGGCCAAGGTCCAGCATCACGTAGTTCGTCACATCCACGGCGAGGGAGATCGAACGCATGCCCGCGCGGATAAGACGGCGGCGCATCCAGTTCGGCGTGTGATTCGTCGGGTCGAACCCGTGGATGGCGCGGGCGACGTAGCGGTCGCAGCCGGTGACGCCGTGAATCGGGTTGTTGTCGTCGACGATGACCTCGATGTCGCTGGAGACGCCGGACTCCGCCGCGGGAGCGGCGGGGGCGCGCTTGTTGAGCTCGGTCACCGGATCGACGAACTTCGCGCCGGTGGAATGATGGTATTCGCGGGCCACGCCACGGTACGAGAACGCATAGCCGCGATCCGGGGTGATGTTGATTTCCAGGATCGGCTGGTCGAGGTGCAGCAGGTGCATCGCGTCGTCGCCGGGCTTGAGCGCCTTGTATTCCTGAGGCGTGAAGCCGTAGTCGCGCAGCAGGATGATGCCTTCGTGGCTGGCGCCCAGGCCGAGCTCGCGCTCCGAGGCGCACATGCCGTCGGAAACGTGGCCGTAGGTCTTGCGCGGTTCGATCTTGAAATCGCCGGGCAGCACTGCGCCCGGCAAGGTCACGACGACCTTCTCGCCGGCGGCCATGTTCGGGGCGCCGCAGATGATGCCGCGCGGCACCTTCTTGCCGTTCTCGTCGACCGCGTTGTACGCGGAGCCGACGTCGACATGACACCAGTTGATGGTCTTGCCGTTCTTCTGCGGTTCCGGCGTCGCGTCGACGACATATCCGACGACGATCGGACCGGTGACCTGGGAGGCGTGAATCTCCTCCTCCTCAAGACCGACCCTGACCAGGTCCTTGGCCAGCTGCTCGTAGGTGAGGTCAGACGGAACCTCAACGTGCTCCTTGAGCCAATCAATGTCAACCATAGGCATGGGCTTCTCACTCCCCCATCACAAACTGTTCGCTGAATCGCACGTCGCCCTCAACGAGGTCGTGCATGTCGTTGATATCGGAACGCAGCAGCAGCGTGCGCTCCATGCCCACACCGAACGCGAAACCGGTGTACTCCTCGGGGTCGATGCCCGCGGACTTCAGCACGTTCGGGTTCACCATGCCGC
>OGPR01002552.1_pt1 | contig 12237 bp, 8 predicted proteins | sample 1552981 | NCBI WGS metagenome assembly OGPR01 (sample SAMEA2580260, study PRJEB22360) | human gut metagenome | biome: human gut; feature: human-associated habitat; material: faeces | place: Denmark | collected 2008/2010 | reverse complement strand
CGAGGTGAATAACGCACTTCCCCCCCTCCCGGGTGCACCCAGCCGCTGGCCTCGTCCACCGGACGGGAGGGGTCGAGGGCGCGGAGGGTCTCGGTGGCTTTCCGTGCGTCGAACTGGCCCCACCCCTCGTTGAACGGCACCCAGCACCCGATGCAGGGGTGCCGACGCAGGGCGGCTACCGTGTCGGCCAGCTCCCGGGCGTACTCCTCCCGGCTGTGGGCGCTGCCCCGGCCCAGAAAGCCCCACAACAGCTTCCCGTCCGGGGCGCGGCGCATCAGGGGCTGTAAGGCGTTGGTCAGGTAGGTGACGTACCACATCGGGTAGGCCCCGCCGCCGTTGACCATGTCCTGCCAGACGATGATGCCCAGCTTATCGCAGTGGTAGTACCAGCGCTCCGGCTCGATCTTGGCGTGCTTGCGCAGCAGGTTGAAGCCCAGCTCCCGCACGGTGTGCAGTTCGTGCTCCACGGCGTCGTCGGAGGGCGGGGTGTAAAGGCCGTCGGGCCAATAGCCCTGGTCCAGCAGGCCGTTGAGCAGGATGGGCCTGCCGTTCAGAAAAAAACGCCGGATGCCCTTTGCATCCTCTTTGCACTCCCACTTGCGGAGGGCGAAATAGCTGTGGACGGTGTCGAAGCCCTCTTCTTCGCCCTGGGTCGTGCCGACCGTCAAATCGTAGAGGAAGGGGCTGTCGGGGCTCCAGGAGAAGAAATGCTCTTCGGCGATGTTCAGGGTCACTTCGCCGTCCCGGTCGGCCTCGTCGCTGCCCCAGTCCTCGGCGATGGTCACGCCGCCGGCCCGCACCACGGCCCAGAGGTTCACCGCGCCGCCGGGCTTCGAGGTATGGACTTTCACCGTCACCGTCCGGGCGTCGTAGTCCGGGATAACGGTCAACGTATCAATGTAATTTTCCGGCACCCGCTCCAGCCAGACCGTCTGCCAGATGCCGCTCTGGGCCGGGTAGAACATCCCGCCGGGCCGGAGAGTCTGCTTTCCCCTCGCCTGCGTTCCGGTGCCGGTGGGGTCCTGCACGGCCACCCAGAGGGTGTTGCGGCCCTGCGGGCGGAGCAGGTCGGTGATGTCCAGCGTGAAGGGCCAGTAGCCGCCCCGGTGTCCCCCGGCCAGACGGCCATTGACCTCCACCGCGCAGGCGTAGTCCACCGCCCCGAAGTGGAGCAGGACGCGCCCGCCCTCGCCCGCCGGGGGCGTGAAGGTGCGGTGGTAGTGGAGCCACTGGCCGGGCTGCAGCGTCCGGCCCACGCCGGAGGCTTTCGCCTCAGGCGAATAGGGTACGAGGATAGCGCCGTCCCACTTTGCCGGGAACTCCGAGCTCTGGGTGATGGCGTAGTCCCACGGGCCGTTCAGGTTGACGTAGCTGTCCCGACGCATGCTCGGGCGGGGATATTCGGGGAGCGGATGCATTTTAGTACCTCTTTTTCATAAGCCAGTCCGATTTGGCTCTCCTGAAACAGGAGAGCCGGCGAGCGTCAGCGGGACTGAGAGATTTTATAGGCTGCGGCCAGCTTTTCCAGTGCGGGCAGGCTGCGCTTCACCTTCTCGGTGTCGATGCAGTAGGCAAAGCGGACATAGCCCTTGACGCCGAAGGTGTCGCTGGGGACCAGCAGCAGATCGAACTCCCGGGCCTTGAGGCAGAAGGCGTTGGCGTCCTCTTCCAGCGCCTTCGGGAAGATATAAAATGTGCCGCCGGGGCGCTCCACCTCAAAGCCCAGCTCGGTGAGCTTATCGTACAGCAGGTTCATGTTCGTCTCGTAGACGGACAGATCGCTGGTGACGTCGAGGCACTCTGCAGTGGCTTTCTGGATGATGCTGGGCGGGCAGTTGTGGCCGGTGAAGCGGGAGATCTGGGCCATCATGTCCACCAGCACGTCTTCGCCCTCGCAGCCGGGCCGGACGGCCACATAGCCCAGACGTTCGCCGGGCAGACTCAGGCTCTTGGAGAAGGAGAAGCAGGTCAGGGTGTGGGGGTAGAACGCTGCCGGGTAAGGCACCTTTTTGCCGTCGAAGGCGATGTCACGGTAGGGCTCGTCGCTGACGAGGAAGATGTTGTGGCCGAAAGCCTTGCTCTTCTCGGTCAGGAGGTCGGCCAGACGGCTCAGGGTCTCGGCGGAGTAGACGACGCCGGTGGGGTTGTTCGGGGTGTTGATGAGGACGCAGGTGACGTTCTCGGTCAGCATCTCTTCAAAGGCGTCGAGATTCGGCTGGAACGCCGGTGCCTGGGGCGGCACGACCTTGAGCACAGCGCCGGTCCCCTCCACATAGGGGCCGTACTCGGGAAAGTAGGGGGCGAAGGTCAGCACCTCGTCGCCGGGCTTGGTCACAGCGCGGACGGCGTGGGCGATAGCGCCCGCCGCACCGGTGGCGGGGAAAATATCCTTCTGCTCATAGGGCAGGCCGAAGGTCTTTGCCAGATGGGCCGCAACAGCGGTGCGGAAGCCCGAGTCGCCCTGACTGGGGCAGTAGCCGTGGAGGGCGACAGGCTCTTCCTCGGCCAGCAGGGTCTGCATGGCTTTGGTGAACTTGTCCGGGCAGGGGACGCTGGGGTTGCCCAGCGAGTAGTCGAACACATTCTCATAGCCTATCTCGGCGGCGCGCTGTTTGCCGTACATGAAAGTCTCGCGGATGACGCTCTTGTGGCCCAGCATGGCGCGGTAAGTCTCGTTCAGCATAATACTTTCCCTCTTTTTCTTATTGATCCTCTTCCGGCAGGGCAGAAGCATAGCTCTGCTCCACCTTCACCATACAGCAGTATCCCGGGTCCTGCTCCTTGACGAAATTACACATCTCGGCCAGCCGCGCGTCCTTGTCGCCGGTGTAGCCCGCCGGGAACACGAGGTCGAACAGCACGTTGGTGTGGCTGTCCCCCGGCACGATGCGCAGGTCATGGATGGATAGACGGGGGTCCATCTGGCGGGCTTTTCCCATCAAGCGGCTCCGCAGGATGCCTACGGCGGCGTCCGACGTCACGATGGGGTCGTAGTGGATGGTGACCTGTAGGTGGTCTTTTTTCAGAAAATCCCGCTCGATGTTGTCGATGATGTCGTGGGCTTCCAGCGGGTCGGCCTCGGCGGGGAACTCGATGTGGAGCGAGGCGAACTGATGCCCCGGGCCGTAGTCGTGGACCATCAGATCGTGGACGCCCAGCACCCCCGGGTAGCTCATGACGGTGTGCTCGATGTGCTCCACCAGCTCTGGCGAGGGGCTCTCGCCCAGCAGGGGGCTGAGGGTGTCCATCATAAGCCCCCAGCCCGACCAGAGGATGAACGCCGCCACGGCCACGCCCATGAGGCCGTCCAGCACGTCCCAGCCCGTCAGGTGGGAGAGGACGGTGGACAGGAGCACGGCGCTGGTGGTCAGCACATCGTTCCGGCTGTCGGCGGCGGTGGCCATCAGGGTCTCGGAGTTGATGCGCTGTCCGATGGTCTTATTGAAGCGGCTCATCCAGAGCTTGACGCCGATGGACGCCGCCAGCACCCCCACACTGAGCCAGCTGAACACCACTGCCGTCGGATGCAGCACTTTGAGCGCGGATTCTTTCAGCAGCGAAAGCCCGATGGCGAGGATGGTGACGCAGACCACAAGGCCCGCCAGATATTCATACCGGGCGTGGCCGTAGGGGTGCTTTTCGTCCGGGCCTTTGGCCGCCAGCCGGAAGCCCACGAGGCTCACCACGTTGGACGAGGCGTCCGAGAGGTTGTTCAGGGCATCGGCCATGATGGCGATGGAGCCGAACAGCGTCCCCGCCGCCAGCTTGCCCAGACAGAGCAGGAGATTGCAGGCCATGCCCACGAGGCTGGCCAGATTGCCGTAGGCCGTGCGGACGGCGGCGTTCTTGGTATCGTCCGGGTGCCGGACGAACAGGCGGATGAGCAGTTGTGTCATAAAATTCCCTCTTCAGCAGGTATTTCGATGCTACCAGTATAGCACTGCACTTTATGGTTTTGAAGTATTTCGGTAAAATTTTTCGGGTATGCAAAGCCCCCGGCGGGGAAGTTCCCTGCCGGGGGCGGAGTTTTTGGGGCCAAGCGCTCCTTACTTATCGGAAGGCTTGCTCAAATCGATGCTGCGGATGATCTTGCGCACGGGCAGCACGCTCTTGGCGTTCATGGACAGCTCGTCCACGCCCATCCGCAGGAAGGTCTCGGTGAGGGCGGTGTCTGCGCCCAGCTCGCCGCAGATGCCCACCCAGATGCCGTGGCGGTGGCCCGCGTCGATGGTCATCTTGATGGCCCGGAGCACAGCGGGGTGGTGCGGGTTGAAGAAGGGCTCCAGCTTTGCGTTCTGGCGGTCCAGAGCGCAGGTGTACTGGGTCAAATCGTTGGTGCCGATGGAGAAGAAGTCGCACTCCTCGGCCAGCTCGTCGGCGATGAGGACAGCGGCGGGCGTCTCGATCATGGTGCCCACTTCCATCTTCTCGTCGAACTTCTTGCCCTCAGCCCGCAGTTCCGTGCGGCACTCGTCCAGCACGGCCTTGGCGTCCTGCAGCTCCCGCAGGCTGGTGATCATGGGGAACATGATGCTCATGTTGCCGTAAGCGGAAGCGCGGAGCAGGGCGCGCAGCTGGGTCTTGAAGAAGTCCTTCCGGGTCAGGCAGATGCGGATGGCGCGGTAGCCCAGAGCGGGGTTTTCCTCGTGGTCGAGCTTCATGTAGTCCACGGTCTTGTCTGCGCCGATGTCGCAGGTGCGGACGACCACCTTGCGGGGTGCAAGGCTCTCGAGCACCTGCTTGTATGCCTCGAACTGGTAGTCCTCCGTCGGGAAGTCCTTGCAGTTGAGGTAGACGAACTCGGTGCGGAAGAGGCCGACGCCGCCGGCGTCGTTCTGCTGCACAGCGCCCACGTCGCCCATGCCGCCGATGTTGGCAAAGACGTTGATGGTCTTGCCGTCGAGGGTGGTGTTGGGCTTGCCCTTCAGCTCCTGCAGCAGGGCCTGCTTTTTCTGGTCTTCCTGCTGGCGCTTTTTCAGGCTCTTGAGCAGGTCGGGGGTGGGGTCAACGTAGACACAGGCGTTGTAGCCGTCCACGACCGCCATCTTGCCGTCCCAGTCGTCCTGGATGTCCTTGCACTGGATGAGGGCGGGGATGTTCATGCTGCGGGCGAGGATGGCGGTGTGGCTGTTGGAGCTGCCCTCCCGGGTGATGAAGCCCAGCAGCAGGCTCTTGTCCATGCGGACCGTCTCGGACGGGGCCAGGTCCTCAGCCACGAGGATGCTGGGCTCCGTTCCCTGCAGGGTGGCGTTGTCCACACCCTGCAGGATGTCGAGGATGGCCTGTGCAATGTCGATGACGTCGGCGCTGCGGGCCTGCAAATAGGGGTCATCCATGGCGGCGAAGACGGCGGCCTGATTGTCGCCGGCGGTCTTGACGGCGTACTCAGCGCACTTGTGCTGGCCGTTGATGATCTCCTTGATGGCGTCCACGAAGTCGTCGTCATCCAGCATCATGGCGTGGATGTTGAACACCTCGGCGATGTCCTCGCCGGCCTCGGCCAGAGCCTTCTCGTACAGAGCGGTCTGCTGTTCGATGGCCTTGGCGCGGGCGTCCTCAAAACGGGCCTCTTCAGCGGCGGTGTCGGCCACTTCGGCGGCAGAGATGACGGTATCTTTTTTCTTATAGATCTTCAGCTTTCCGATGGCAATGCCATTCAGGATGCTTTTACCGGTACCTACCTGCATTGCAATTTCTCCTTATTCTTGCTGTTTTGTGTTCCGTAACAAAAAACCCCCGCAGGACATTCCCCGCAAGGGCTTCTCATCACGCTGGGCGATCAGACGTTCTCGCTCAGGAATTTCTGGATAGCTTCGGCGCAGGCGGCTTCATCGTCGCCCTCCACCTTGATGGTAACGGTGTCGCCCTGCTTGACGCCCATGCCCATCAGGGCCATCAGCTTGCGCAGGTCGCAGGTCTTGCCGTCCTTCTCGAGGGTGGCGGTGCTGGCAAAGCCCTTGGCCACCTTGACGAGCAGACCGGCGGGACGGGCGTGGATGCCGCAGGCATCCTTAACGGTGTACTGGAATTCCTTCATGATCATTTTCTCCTTACTTCATCCGGTCCTCCTGGGCGGCTCACCCTGCCCCTCGGGACGCAGCACTTGAACCTTCTGGCTGCTGGATGTTTATCTTTATTATAAACCTTAGTCGTTCTTTTTTCACCCTTTCATATTGACGATTTTTTATCAAAAATTTTAGTAACATTGAACAGAATCTTTCTGCAAAAATACCACTACTGCACAATTTTTCTGTTTCATCGCACTTTTTTGTACAGAATGACGGTTATTCGACGGGGTAGCCCTCGGCGTCCAGCGGCAGGTCGGTGTACTGCACGGGCTGCTCCTGTGCAGCGTCCGGCTCGCCGGAAGTCTGCTGGGCCTGACCCTCCGCGCCCAGCTCACCGTCGTGGCGCTCTCCCCAGTCGCCGCTGAAATCTTCGCCCGAGGTCTGCTGGGCCTGCCCGTCGGTCAGTTCATCCTCGTGCCGTTCGCCCCAGTCCCCGCTGAAGTCCTCGCCGGACACCTGTTCGGCCTCCTGCAGGGCCATCGCGGTCTGGGCGTCTTTCAGTCCGGTGACGGTGCCGGAGGGCTTTTCCAACAGATACGCACCCACGGCCTTTTTCTTGTAGACCAGCAGCACGCCGTAGCTGCTCACATCGCCCCGGCTGGCCGCCGGGATGAGCGCCGTCCACTTCTCCACCGTCTTGCCCTTGTAGCGGGTCAGGTCCATGCCGCTCTGCTGCACCACCCCGTTAAAAGCCGAAAAGCTGTCGTCCCACTTGCGGGGGATCTTGACCTTATCGGCGGTGATGGATGCGCCGTCCACGTCCAGCCCGTAGCCCGTGAACCAGGTCTGGATGTCCTGCGCACTCTCGATTTTATTTCCTGCCGCCGCGACAGCCACCGAGCGGGTGCTGATGTACCGCCCCAGCATGGCACTGAACACCACCAGCGCACAGCACATCGCCCCCACGCCCAGCTTCTTGACGCTTGCCTTACTCAGTGTGACCACAAACATACCCTTGCCTCCCACCCATTCAGATTTGTCCGTACAGCATATGCGGGAGGCGGCGGCATCATGCAAAAAGCCCCCGGCACGATGCGGAACGTGCCGGGGGCAGGGGGGATAGCGTTTTAGTGGATGAGCTCGTTGTGCTCGAACCCGCCGATGGTCAGGCTTGCGCCCTCACCGTTGTGGGTGAGCGTAAAGAGGGTGTCGTCCACGCCCAGAGACAGCATACTGTCGATGTTCAGGGCAGTCTCACGGAGCTGGGTGCGGAACACGATGGTGTCAGCGCCCTGTGCCTTCAGCTCCTTCAGGTTGCTCAGGCAGCCGGAAAGGACAGCCGTCTCAGCAGGCACCGCAACAGTGTACCGGCCATCGACAATGGAGGTCTCGTAGGCCTCGGCGCCGGTAACGGTCAGGGTGACAGCGGAGGAGGAGCCGGAAGCAGGAGCCGCCGGACGAGGTGCTGCCAGCTCCGTCTTGGAGGCACCGCAGGCGCAGGTGTAGTGCGTGCGGACGAGCCCCTCATCTACGTTCTCGCTCCCAGTCGTCTTCCAGTTGTGGACATGGTCAGGGGCCGGAGGCGTACTCGGCTCAATGACCACGCTGCCATTCGTGAGGTCGGAGGTGTCGGGAGCAGCTTCCGTACCCGCAGCCAGCTCAGGCTGCGGGTCGTCTTTATTGTTGCTTCCCCAGAGCTGACCAGGCGTACCGATGCCTGCACCGGCCGACGCTGCCGACCGATAACCGCTGTTGGTCACTTCGCTTCCGCCTGCGCCGCCCTTTGCAGTGACCTGTGCAGAGTCCGAGACAGAGACGCTCAGATTCTTGGCATCCTTGGCGCCGATGCCAGCGCCGTAAACATAGCTCGTCTCATCTCTGAGCTTATCGCACCTGGCGTCCAGGCTGGCGTTGTCGGAGACGGTGACGGTGACCTTGGCATTCTCCTGATTCGAGCCGACGCCGCCGCTTTCGCCGACTGCATCCACCTTCGCATTGTCCTTGAGCGTCAGGCTAAGGTTTCCCTTGCCGCTGCCGATACCAAAGCCTCCTATGTAAACATTGCTACCTTCCGCAGACACTTTGGCATTGCCGGAGATCGTGATGACCGCATTTGCATCTGTGCCGCCGATCGCATTATCGCCATTTGCTTTGGCCGTAACATCCGCATCGCCTGTGATCGTGATGTTCGTGTCCACAAATTTCGATGTGTCTGTGCCGCTCAACGTTATTCCGGTGCCAATGCCTGCACCCTTGTAGCCCCCATCGCCGCCGACGGCCTCGATCTTGCCGCCGCTGATCACGATCTTGCCGGTGCCGAGGCTCAACTTTTCTCCATTAAAAACCTCGACACTGCCGCGATACTGGCCGGAGCCGATGCCTGCGCCGCCGCTGCCGCCTTCGGCATACAGGGTCTGGTTGGTATCTTTGGCCGTGATGGTCAGGGTGCCGCCGCCATTGGTGGTAGTGCCGCTGGTAGCCTTGGTCACGTCCTTCTCGATGCCGGCGTGGCCGACGCTTCCCTTGATCGAGTTGTCGCCTTTGATTTCGATCTCCACGTCACCGTTGCCTGCGACATCCACACCGGCAGCGCCGCCGCCGCCGCTGCCCGCAACCTTTTCCTGCTGCACGGTAACATTGTTGAAGGTCAGCTTGAGCTTATTAACGGTGTTGTTAATGATTTCGATGACGCCCGTGCGGATCCTGCTGGACCCTCCAGAGCTGGCACCTGCTTCCGCAGTGGCAGTGGCTTCTGCCGAAGCCGAGGCTTCCTTCTTGTCCTCTGCCTTTTTCTGGAGCTGCTGCTCCTCAGTGTCAGGCTCGTCTGCCTTTTTCTGGGTCTTCTGTTCCTCAGTGTCAGACTCCTCTGTCTTTTTCTGGGTCTTCTGCTCCTCAGTGTCAGGCTCGTCTGCCTTTTCCTGGGTCTTCGGCTCCTCAGCGTCAGACTTCTCTGCCTCTTTCTGGGTCTGCTGTTCCTCAGTGTCAGGCTCCTCTGCCTCTTTCTCCGTCGTCGGGTAGTATATCTCGGAGTTGCTCGCCAAAGAATTTGAAGTAGGCGCGTACTTGCTGTCGGCCATGTTGATGCTGCCCGTTATCTCGATCTCTTCGCCGCTATCGACTGTGGTCATTGACCCGCTGCTGCCGGAGCAGCCGTCCTGCCAGACAGTAACGCTGCCGTCATGGTTTGCTTCAATAACAAGACCTCCGTTGGAGATATTGAATGTCGCCGCAAATGCCGGAGCTGACAGGGCCGCCATCATACTCAGGGCGACCGCAGAAGCTACGATACGCCTGAGAATCCGTTTTCTTCGCATAAATTCAACCTCCCATTTTTTCGTGGTGTTTCGTTCTTTTATTGTACCCCCCCCCCCTATCAGTTTGACAAGAGTTTTTGTCAACAATCTTTTCGGTGATTTTTTGGCACATCCTACAAAAAAGGCCGCTGTTCCACACGTTTCGTGCAGTACAGCGGTCGATTTTTCCATATATTCTGTTTTTTACGCCGCAGGCGTCTGGCGATAGATGCCCAGGCTGTTGTCCGGCATCGGCATCTCCACCCGGGAGGCGCGGTCGTTCACGGCCACCATCATCGCGGCCATTGCGGCCAGCACCACGGCAATGATGAGCCACTTTACAAAATTCGGCAGTTTTTTCATTTGTTACATCCTCAGTTGGTTTTCGGTCGGCAGAGGGTGCGGGCGCGGGCCAGCAGTTCCGCCGCCTCCGGCCCGGAAAGCCGTTTCACCCACGCCGGGCGCTCTGCTGCGCCCGGGCCGGTGCTGTCAGCTTCCGCAAAGCTGGCAAGGCCGGTATCGGTGCGGTCATTCCATGCGATAAAACCTTCCGGCGCGATGTGGGCGCCGAGGCGGCAGTCCAGCACCGCCGTCTTGCCTTCGGGACGCCACGGACGGCCCAGATAGACACTGCCCGCCGGGCAGTCGGAGACGAAATCGCAGTTCCAGAACACAAAGCCCAGTCCATCGGCTTTGCCCGAAGGAGCTGTGACATAGCTGTGGGGGATGTGGTTGTCCACCGTGCGGATGACGCAGTTTTCGAAGAGGGCGTCGCCGCCGCCGAAGATGAAATCAATGTCGCCCGCGATCTCACAGTCGGTGTAGTACTGGGCGGTCGGTTTGCGGGGCGCAAGACTGCGCGGGCCGAGAAAGCCGTCCTTCTCCCGCTCCTTTTCGGGCAGCGGGGCGCAGAAGAGCGTGTCCTGACTGCCCAGCAGCTTGACCCGGCGGAACACCGCCCGGGTGCTGTCCACATAGGCCGCGACGGCCTGTCCGGCTTTCGTGCCCGGGCCGGCGTCGTTTTCAATCGTCATGTCCTCCACGCAGAGCGTTTCGCCGCTGAAAAAGGCGGTGTAGCTGCGGAAGGTGTGGGTGGGCCGCCCGTCCTTGTGGGGCAGCTTGCCGCCGTCGCCCCACACGAGTTTTGTCTTATCTGCACCCGCCCCCCGTAGGGTGATGCAGCGCTTTTCGCAGACCAGCTTTTCCCGGTAAATGCCGGGACCGACCTGCACCAGTGCTTCCTCCTCATAGGGTACGGCCAGCACCGCCTCCGCGATGGACGCGAAGTCGCCGCTGCCGTCCTGTGCAACTGTAACTGTCAGCATATATGTTTCTCCTATGATCGTTCCAGATACTGACAAGTATACCCTCTCGCCGCCCAAAAAGCAACTCAGCTGTTTTCGAGCCGGAGGACAGCGGCGGTAATGTCGTCGGGACGGCCCCGCTGGACGGCTCGGGCGCGGGCGGCTTCCACCAGCTTTTTCGCCAGAACGTCGGGCTGTTCTGCCTTGGCAGCGGAGAGTTCCAGCTGCTGCATCACCCAGCCGGGGCCGTCCACTAAAAGGCCGTCCGACACCAGCACCACATAGTCCCCCGCCGCCAGATGCACCACCCGGCTCTGCCCGCTGACGCCGCCGAGGATGCCCATTGGCAGGCTGGCTTCGCCCACCGCCCGAGCCTTGCCCCCATGCACGAGGAAGCCCGGGGCCGCACCGGCCTTGAAGAGCCGGGCTGTGCCGGTATAGAGGTCTACGCTCACGAGGTCGAGGGTCGCGCCGCTCTCCTCGTCGCTCTTGAGGGCCAGCGCCACGTTCACGAGCCGTGCTGCAAGCTCTGCGGTAAAGCCCGCTTTGAGCAGGCGTGCCGTCAGCTCTGCGGCAAGGTTGCCGTCTACTGCCGCCGGACGTCCCGTTCCCATGCCGTCGCAGAGTATCATCTGGGCCGCTGCCGCACTGCAGAACTGCTGGACCGCGTCGCCGGAGATCTCGCCCCGCGCCGCCGCGCCCGCCGTCCCGAATACGGCCCGGAGCAGGGGCTTTTCGGCAAAGAGCAGGGTGGTCATCCCCTTGCAGGAGAGCACCTGCGGCGGCTCGAGGCTGCGGCGGCAGATGCGCCCCACCTCCCCGGCCAGAGCGGCCAGCTCTTTTTCATTGAAGCGGGTGCGGGGCAGCGTCACTGCCGCCCGGGTGCGGCCCAAATCGTCCAGCGTCACAGCACATTCCAGCGGCGGCGTCCCCAGCTGAGCGAACAGCGCCGACACCCGGCCAGACTTGTAGGGCTCCGGGCTTCCGGGACGGCCCAGCTGTTCGCTGAGGACGCCCAGTGCATCGGCCACGGCGCTGTACTGTTCAGTAAGGGCCGTCCGCATGGCCTCGGAGTGGACGCGGGCCTCCCGGCGGCTGCGGTAGAGTGCAAACGCCTTGTCCCCCGCCGCGCAGAGCGCCGCCGGGTGGATGCACCGCGCCAGCTGACCGGGTAGAAGCGCCGCTTCCAGATGGCCTTTTTCTTCCAGAATGGGGCGCAGGGCCTCCATTCCTTCCAGCGTGGAGGCGTGCTCCTGCTTCCAGCAGACTTCCCGCCGTCCGCAGTTGGCGCAGAGGCCGTCGTGGATGTTGTCGATGACCCAGCGGAAACCCTCGCACCGGCGCGGAAAAGCGTCGTACACCTCGTTCACCGTCTCCGCCAGCGAGGAGAGGCTTTCGGCCACCGCTTCCAGCCGGGTCGCGGCGGCAGAGAGGCGCGGCCGTTCGTCGCCGGGCGGGTCATCCTCTTTGAGGGCGGGCATCAGCCAGCCCGCGGGCAGCAGGGCGCAGAGCCCCGCACCCGCCCCGGCACTGAGCAGAAAGCTGAACGCCCCCGCCAGCGGCTGGACGCAGAGCACCCCCGCCACACAGCCGCCCGCATAGGCCGCAAGCCCCTCCACCCGTCGCGCCGGG
>OGPR01002549.1_pt1 | contig 12246 bp, 11 predicted proteins | sample 1552981 | NCBI WGS metagenome assembly OGPR01 (sample SAMEA2580260, study PRJEB22360) | human gut metagenome | biome: human gut; feature: human-associated habitat; material: faeces | place: Denmark | collected 2008/2010 | reverse complement strand
CATAAGTTTGAACAAGAGTATAAGGGGGGAATGGCACAGGCATTTGCAACGGCAGGAAAAGAATTTGAAGTTATTTCTAATGATTATAAGATTCCAGTTGTGGTTCCCTATAATGATGAGGCCAAAAAACTGATTGCAGCATTTGTCGGAGCAGATGGTGAGTATTTACCTTGGGAGGAAAAGCAGAGGATGCTGCGGGAACTGCAAAAATATACGGTTGGAATTTCAGAAGGAACGTCTTAATAATGCAATATATCAAATTAGTGATGAAGAAATACTCGCGTTGAGCGAAGGGTATTACAGCAATGAAGTTGGTGTGCTGGAAGAACCGCAGATGAACTTTGAGAACTATTAAACATATTGGAGGTGGTACAATGGAAAAACATGCGAATACCATAGAGTATGAGGTGTATGGGAACTATGCATTGTTTTCTGATCCGGTGGTGCGTGTTGGAGGCGAAAAAACAAGTTATTCAATTCCAACTTACGAGGCATTGCGAGGTATTACGGAAAGCATATTTTGGAAACCCACGATCTTTTGGGTAATTGATGAAATTCGCGTTATGAACCGGATTCAGACGGAAACAAAAGGTATTCGTCCTATTAAATACAATGGCGGAAACGAACTGGCATACTACACGTATTTAAAGGATGTGCGTTATCAGGTACGTGCTCATTTTGAATTTAATGAGCATCAGGTCAACATGGTACAGGATAGAAATGAGCGAAAATATCAGTGCATGTCAGAAAGAATGGTAAAGAGCGGAGGCCGGAGAGATATTTTTCTTGGAACAAGAGAATGTCAGGCATTTGTGGAACCGTGTGAATTTGGCAGTGGAGCAGGATATTATGATGATATGGAAAAAGATATAGATTTCGGTTTCTCTTATCACGGAATTACTTATGCGGAAGAAGCCGTTTTGTCGGAGGATCAGGGAAACATGACGGTAAGATTCTGGGAGCATCCGACCATGACAAGGGGAGGCTACATCGTTTATCCCCGTCCGGAAGAGTGTACAATCAAACGTCATATACGAAAAATGCAGCCGAAAATATTTGAAAATATCGAGAAAGAAGAACATGAAAAAAGGGAGGTGAAAGATACGTGAACTGGGGAAGAGAAGCACTGGATTTGTACGAAAAAAATCTGAACAAGGTAGGAAAAATAGAATATCGTGGTGAATTTCCCTATACGCTGCTTCCAACATTCCACTCAACGGCAACGGCACAGATTACGGTAACCATTGATGAAGAAGGTAACTTTTTACATGGCGAACAGGTTCCTGCAAATGATAAATTTACCATTATTCCGGTTACAGAAAAATCAGGAAGCCGAACATCTGGAAAAGAAGCCCATCCCCTGTGTGATAATTTAAGATATCTGGCGGGCGATTATCCGCTTTATGTGGCGGACGATGGAAGCTGTTTTGAAATTTACATGGAACAATTAAAAAAATGGTATGAGTCAGAATTTTGCCATGATAAAGTAAGAGCAATTTATTATTATCTGCAGAAGAAAAGTTTGATGCATGATTTGATTGAACAGAAGGTATTGAAGCAAAATGAAGATGGAACGCTGGCAGAAAAGGAAACGATTCAGGGAATTGATCAAAGTAAAGCGTTTGTGCGATTTATTGTGCGCTCTTTAAGTAATCCACTGACAGAAACAGTTGATGAATGCTGGAAAGATAAGACCTTATGGGAAAAATATCAGCAGTATCAACGGTCTATGGAAGGGGAAAAGGGACTTTGCTATTTAAGTGGAAAAAGAGAAAGTATTTCCTATCTACAGCCAAAGAAAATCCGAAATGAAGGAGACGGCGCGAAACTGATTTCTTCAAATGATAAGGATAATTTTACGTATCGTGGTCGATTTGCAACGAAAGAAGAGGCATTTGCAATTGGAAATGAAACATCCCAGAAGGTTCACAACGCATTGAAATGGATTATCCGCAGACAGGGAGGCACATATGATACCATGGTGTTTGCTACATGGGAAACAGCGGAGGATTCAGCAGGAGAATTAGAAGTTCGATGGGACTCGGATACGGAGCATATTATATCTGAATTTGATGAATGGGATACCGGACTGGAAGATCCGGAGTTTGACACCAATGCGATCGGAGCGGAGCTGTTTCAGAAGGCGATGAGTGGGTATCGCACGCTGCAGAACGAGGAAAAATGTCCCACGACTATGAAATATATGGTGTTATTAGGAGTCGATGCAGCAACACCGGGGCGCCTGGCAGTCGTGGAAGCAAAAAAAATTGAAGAAACGCGATATTTAGAGAATATCAGAAAATGGCACAAGGACTGCTGGTGGCGTCATGAAAAATGGAGAGACGGAAAAAGAATTGTTTATTATGGCATGGTTGGAGTAAAGGAGATAGCGGATCTTTTATTCGGAATAGAAAATAATGGAAGTATTACCATTGTAGATGGAAACAGCAAAAAACTTTATGCTGAGGTTGCAAAGCGTATCTTGCCATGTATTTGGGATGGGCAGAGAATACCAGCTGATTATGTGGAAAGGGCGATAAATAAGGCATCTAATCCATTGGCATATAAAGAACGGAGAAACTGGGAGCAGATTTTGCAGCTTGCGTGCTCCATGGTTAAAAAAAGAAGAAAAGAACTTTATAAGGAGGAATGGAAAATGGCGGTAGACAAAAATTGTACAGAAAGAGATTACCTGTATGGAAGATTGCTTGCTGTAGCAGATCGAATTGAATATCGGACTTTTGATATGGATAAGGACAGAAGTAGAATTACAAATGCAAAGCGATACATGAATAATTTTTCGCAGAGACCGTTTGAAACCTGGAAAGTTATTGAAGAGAATATTCAGCCGTATTTGAGCAAATTGCCAGTGCCGGAACGAAGATTTTATGAAAATCTGCTGGACGAAATCGAGGACGCATTTGAAAGTGTAAACGATTATCAGGAGAATAAACGTTTAAGCGGCTTATATTTACTTGGATTTCACAGTCAGTCCTGTGCGCTGAGAACTTACAAAACAGAGAAAACAGAGGAGAAATAAAGAAATGAGCGAATTAAAAGGAAAAATTGATTTTACATTATTTGTGAGTGCAACGAATGCAAATCCCAATGGAGATCCACTGAACGGAAACCGTCCGAGAATTAATCTGGATGGATATGGGGAAATTTCAGATGTCTGCATTAAAATCCGAAACCGCCTGCAGGATCTGGGACAGAAAATTTTCGTGCAGTCAGATGACAGAACGGACGACTCATTCAAGAGTCTGAAGGAGCGCGCAGATGGTTGCGAGGAGCTTAAAAAACAGATGGGAAATAAGAAAGATGCGAGCAGAGATCTTTGCGCACAGATTGCATGCAGGGAGTGGATCGATGTGAGAGCATTTGGACAGGTTTTTGCATTTAAAGGAATTCCAGTATCCTTTGGCGTACGCGGTCCGGTGTCGATTCATCAGGCAGTAAGTCTGTCTCCGATTGATATTATGAGTATGCAAATCACCAAGAGCGTAAACAGCGAGGCCGGAAAAGAAGGAAAGGCATCTGATACGATGGGAACGAAACATAGAGTTGGGTTTGCTGTATACAAGGTGATGGGAAGTGTCAATGTGCAGCTCGCGGAAAAGACGGGCTTTACCCAGGAGGATGCTGAGATACTGAAAGAAGCACTCATGACATTGTTTGAAAATGATGCATCGTCAGCACGTCCGGAAGGAAGTATGGAGGTATGCCGGATGTATTGGTGGCAGCACGAGGAAAAAACACCGGCTATTTCGAGTGGAAAGATCCAGAGAGGATTTGACTGGAATAAAGATTTAGATCATCCGAGAAGCTTTAAGGATTATGATATTACCTGGAATGTAGAAGGATGCAGAGAACCGGAGATTTTTGATTTTGTCTAAAGATACGGTCGTTTTCCGTGAGGGGTGAATTGGAATGTATGATGAGGATGATTATCTGCAGTTGTCAGGAATTCAACATTTTGCATTCTGCCGGCGCCAATGGGCACTTGCATATATCGAGATGCAGTGGCAGGAGAATGTCCGCACGGTAGAGGGAAAGATTCTTCATGAAAATGCACATAATCCGGGTCTCAAAGAAAAAAGAGGAGATCTGCTGATTGTGCGTGCGATGCCGGTTCACTCCTGCGAAATGGGAGTGAGCGGCGAGTGCGATGTGGCGGAATTTCATCGGGTGAAAGAGGGGATTTCACTGCATGGAAAAGAAGGATTTTATCGTGTAGTGCCAATAGAATATAAGCGGGGAAAACCAAAAGAAGGAGAAGAGGATATCCTGCAGTTGGCAGCGCAGGCGTTTTGCCTGGAAGAAATGCTGTGTTGTGAAATCGAGTATGGATATCTTTATTACGGTGAAGTCCGCAGACGCCATAAGGTAGAATTTGATAATGCAATCCGGGAAAAAGTGAAGCAGATATTTGCAGAAATGCATAAGTATTATGAACAACAGTATACACCGAAAGTAAAAATAAGCAGGAAATGTAATGCATGTTCATTGAAAGATATTTGTCTGCCGGTTTTAAATAAGAATAAATTGGTTGCGGAATACATTACCAAGAGAATGCAGGAAGAGGAAAATCTATGAAAAGATTGCTGAATACCTTGTATATTACTTCTGGAAATCGTTATCTTTCACTTGATGGGGAAAATGTCGTAGTAATGGAGGATAAAAAGGAAATAGGAAGAATCCCTTTACATAATTTACAGGCGATCGTGACCTTTGGCTATACAGGAGCGAGTCCGGCATTAATGGGGGCGTGCGCGCAAAGAAACATTGAATTATCCTTTATGTCCGGAAATGGCCGTTTTCTGGCGAGAGTCAGCGGAGAAGAAAAGGGAAATGTGACACTGCGAAAAACACAATACCGCATCAGTGAGAAAAAAGAAGAAAGCGTCAAAATAGCAAAGAATTTTATTCTTGGCAAAGTCTATAATGCCAGGTGGGTGCTCGAGAGAGCCGCCAGAGATTACAGTATGCGGCTGGATGCAGAATTGCTTAAGAAAAAATCAGCTTTTCTGGGGCAGAGTATGAATAAAATCAGAGAATGTGAAGATGCGGGAACACTTTTAGGTCTGGAAGGAGAAGCTGCATCGGTATATTTTTCCGCTTTTGATGAACGTATTCTGCAGCAGAAAGAGGATTTTTATTTTCATGGAAGAAATAAGAGACCACCGTTAGATAATGTGAATGCGATGCTTTCGTTTGGATATTCTTTACTGGCAGGAATGTGCGGCGGGGCGCTGGAAGCAGTGGGCCTGGATCCATATGTTGGATTTTTCCACACAGATCGTCCGGGACGAATGTCATTGGCGCTGGATCTGATGGAAGAATTTCGTAGCGTTATGGTAGATCGGTTTGTTCTGACACTTATCAACAAGAGGATTATGAAGCCAGAATATTTTTTAACTAAGGAAAACGGTGCCGTTATTATGACGGAGGAGGGACGAAAAGCCTTTCTTAGTGCATGGCAGGGAAAAAAACAGGAGATGATTACGCATCCATTTTTAGGCGAAAAGATCGAGTGGGGAATGGTTCCATATGCACAGAGCATGCTGCTGGCACGTTTCCTGCGAGGGGATCTGGATGAATATCCGCCATTTTTGTGGAAGTAGGTGATTTTTAATGCTGGTGCTGATCACATATGATGTAAATACACAAACCGCTGCAGGCAGAACGCGATTGCGCAAGGTAGCAAAAGAATGTACCAATTACGGCCAGCGAGTCCAAAATTCTGTCTTCGAGTGCCAGATGGATGCGGCTAAGTGCCGACAGGTAAAAGATATACTAGAAAAAATCATAGATAAAGAGACTGATAGTTTGCGATTTTACTATTTGGGTGAAAAGTACAAAAACAAAGTAGAACATGTTGGTGCAAAAGCGGGATTTGACGTGATGGACACACTGATTCTGTAGTGCGAATGCCAAGTGCACAGAAAAAAGCAGGAAGATTCGCACTTGAAATTTAAAGGGTTTTTGCTGAAAAGATAGAATTTGGGGGAGGAGGGAGATGAAATGAGGAAGAAAATATAGAGATATTGAATAAGCATAGCCGCGATTTAGAAGAAAAATTTGTCTAAATTTGCAGTCGCCCTCCGTGAGGGCGTGAGTTGAAATGCTTGATAATTTTCGTCAGAATCTTGATACAAAGGGTCGCCCTCCGTGAGGGCGTGAGTTGAAATGATCAGCTGTTCATTTTCTGCGAGAAGCTGTTCTGTCGCCCTCCGTGAGGGCGTGAGTTGAAATATCTCATCCTTCGAAAACATCGCCGCCACGAAAGCGTCGCCCTCCGTGAGGGCGTGAGTTGAAATGATAATATCATCAGTTCCGCCGAAGATGCAGAATCGTCGCCCTCCGTGAGGGCGTGAGTTGAAATATCGACCATATTAGAAATATCCTGAAATTCTCCGTCGCCCTCCGTGAGGGCGTGAGTTGAAATTCACCTCCTACGCAAACCTCAACTGTCCCTGACCGTCGCCCTCCGTGAGGGCGTGAGTTGAAATTTGTCCTCGTATATATTAATCCGGGTAAGGGCGTCGCCCTCCGTGAGGGCGTGAGTTGAAATCTTCGCAGTTCCACGCCCCGCTTTTCCTTAGCGTTGTCGCCCTCCGTGAGGGCGTGAGTTGAAATAGCGTGGTCGCAAGCGTAATCGCCGGATTGATTGTCGCCCTCCGTGAGGGCGTGAGTTGAAATACCTTCTCCTCGAAGTCGTTGTAAGGCACCAGGGTCGCCCTCCGTGAGGGCGTGAGTTGAAATGATATTGATTTTTCCGAAAAGGTCATCAACGTGGTCGCCCTCCGTGAGGGCGTGAGTTGAAATAGCTCCTGTAAAATCTATTTAATTGCGGGAAGTCCCCGTCGCCCTCCGTGAGGGCGTGAGTTGAAATAAGCCACTTGACGATGCTATCCAGAAGTACAGTGACGTCGCCCTCCGTGAGGGCGTGAGTTGAAATAAGAATTTACAGACGGCAATGCCTGGCGATACGGTCGCCCTCCGTGAGGGCGTGAGTTGAAATACAAAGGAATAGTTAAGGAGACATATCCAGATCAGTCGCCCTCCGTGAGGGCGTGAGTTGAAATACAAGATGCAAGGCGGCCAGTGGGTAACGTATACCGTCGCCCTCCGTGAGGGCGTGAGTTGAAATATGAAGAAGAAAAATAGATGCGCAGACAAATTTCGTCGCCCTCCGTGAGGGCGTGAGTTGAAATTGCCCAATGCCGCTGTCATCGGATCACACAGTTCGTCGCCCTCCGTGAGGGCGTGAGTTGAAATAATGTCGGATGGACGCCACGGTACATCAAGATGGTCGCCCTCCGTGAGGGCGTGAGTTGAAATTTCATGTACTTTTCGGCGGCGGTTGATACAGCCGTCGCCCTCCGTGAGGGCGTGAGTTGAAATTCTCCACATTATTATCTGCTAACATCTCGTAGGAGTCGCCCTCCGTGAGGGCGTGAGTTGAAATGATGCGTCCCCACACAACCGGCCCGATTCCTTTGTCGCCCTCCGTGAGTTGAATCTTCAAACATTGGCGGAATTATTTAGAGTATGATGTATCACACTTCGTGAGTTGAAATAACAGCAGTTATTCCGCAAGCAGAGGAGCGTTCTCAGGAGTGAAATGTGTTTGACACGAAAGGCAAACAATGTTAATCTATAACTAGCGTAAGTGATAACTAACCGCTCATGCATTCGCCAAGAACCATGGGCGGCTATTTTTCTATTTATTATTCGATAAGAAAGGAGGAAAATGATGAGAAATCCACTGAAAATTTTTTGGATCATACTCGGTTTTCTGTGCCTGGGATTTGGTACCATCGGCATTGTGCTTCCGATTCTGCCGACAGTTCCATTCTATATGGCAACCCTGTTCTGCTTTGCGAAAAGTTCGGAACGGCTGCAAAGCTGGTTTATTGGGACCCAATTATATAAGAAGCATCTCGACAGCTTCGTACAGCATCGGGCGATGACGGTAAGAACGAAATGTAAAATTAACGGGATGGTAACGGTTGTGATGGCGATCGGCTTTTTTGCTATGAAGAATGTGCCGATCGGAAGAATCTGTATTGCTGTGGTATGGATGTGCCATATTTTGTATTTCTTCCTGCGGGTCAAAACCGTAAAAACAGAAGATCATATCCTAGGAGAAACAAAATGAACAAAGTAGAAAAAAAGCGGCAGAAAGAACAGTACGTCGTGGAAGAGATGATCCGCCTGTACTGCCGGAAGAACCATGGAAAAGAGGGGCATGCATCCGGCGGGATGTGTCCGGAATGTCAGAAATTAGCGGACTATGCAAAACAGCGGAGCCAGAAATGTCCCTTCATGGAACAGAAAACATTCTGCGCAAACTGCAAAGTACACTGCTACAAGCCGGAAATGCGGGAAAAGATCCGCGCCGTTATGCGGTTTTCGGGGCCGAGGATGCTGCTGTATCATCCGATTTTAGCTATCTGGCATTTAATCTGCAGCATGAGAGAGAAGCGAAAAGCAAAGGCATAAAAGAGAGGTACTTATGATTAAAACAAGACTGGTGGGGCTGTTGTCCCACGCAAAAAAGTATATCGTGTATACGATTTTGTGGCAGTGGGCAGCCCTCCTGTCGCAGGTATTGGCAGTCTTTTCTATCGCAGATTTACTGGAACGGGTAGTATACCGGGCAGTAACCGTACCGATCATTGAGCGGACAATACTGATTTTAGTTCTGGTTGTGGTGATCCGATTTATCTGTGAACGGATGGGAGCAAGGTCTTCCTATCTGGCGTGTGTGGATGTAAAGCGGATTCTGCGTGAAAAGATTTATGAGAAAATGTTAAAGCTGGGAGCTTCCTACAGTGAGCAGGTATCCTCTTCGGAGGTCGTACAGGTGTCAACTGAGGGTGTGGAGCAGTTGGAAACATACTTTGGAAAATATCTTCCACAATTATTTTACAGCCTGATTGCACCACTGACATTATTTATCATTCTTTGCAGAGTGAGCCTGAAAGCGAGTGTGATCCTGCTGATTTGTGTACCGCTGATCCCGATTTCTATCGTGGTGGTACAGAAGATTGCAAAGAAATTACTGAATAAGTATTGGAGCATCTATACTGGACTGGGAGATTCGTTCCTTGAGAATTTACAGGGACTTACCACATTGAAGATTTATCAGGCAGACCAGCAGAAAGCAGACGAGATGGATGTGGAATCCCAGAACTTTCGTAAGATTACGATGAAGGTGCTGACCATGCAGCTCAATTCAACCAGCGTGATGGATATTGTGGCGTATGGTGGAGCTGCGATCGGTATGGCGGTTGCGGTATCTGAATTCTTAAAAGGAAATATCAGTGTAGCAGGAACGTTATGTATCGTTCTGCTTGCCAGCGAGTTTTTCCTGCCGCTCAGGCTGCTTGGTTCGTTCTTTCATATCGCAATGAATGGTATGGCAGCGAGTGATAAGATTTTCAAGATTTTAGATTTGCCGGAACCACAGGCTGGAGAAAAAACACTGCCGGAGGTCGCGTTAGATGTTACATTAAAAGATGTGCACTTTTCTTATGAAGAGGACAGAGAGATTTTAAAAGGAATCAATCTGAATCTTCCGGCAGGAAGTTTTGTATCACTGGTTGGTGAATCCGGATGTGGTAAGAGTACGATTGCCGGAATCCTTGCAGCAAAGAACCGGGGATATAACGGAGAAATCACCATCGGTGGTGTACCGCTTAATGAAGTGAATGAAACCAATCTGATGCAGAGGGTTGTTCTGGTTCGCCATAACAGCTACCTGTTCAAAGGTACAGTAGAAGAAAATCTGAAGATGGCAAAACCGGACGCAACGAAAGAAGAGATGGAAGCTGTCCTTCAGAAAGTGAATCTCTTAGGGTTCTTACAGACACAGGATGGCTTGCAGACACAGTTGCTGGAAAAAGCAAGCAACCTGTCCGGCGGTCAGTGTCAGAGACTGGTAATTGCCAGAGCATTGCTTCGGACAGACAGTGCGGTTTATATTTTTGATGAAGCCGCATCCAATATCGATGTAGAAAGTGAAGAACTGATCATGAATGTGATTCACGAACTGGCAAAGACAAAGACGGTGCTTCTGATTTCCCACAGACTGGCAAATGTCGTGAAGTCTGACAAGATTTATTTCTTAAAAGACGGAGAAATCAAAGAAAGCGGAAAGCATGACGAACTGATGAGCCAGAATGGTGCGTACAGACATCTGTATGAAAGCCAGATGGCACTGGAAAACTATGGAAAAGGAGGAGTGGCATAATGAGTGAAAATACGAATACAACAAAACGCAGAAGTGCCCTCCAGATCATGGGAAGTCTGATTGGTCTGGTAAAACCCCTGCTCCATATCATGCTGGCAGCAATCATCCTTGGAACATTGGGTTATTTATGTGCAATCTTCCTGACGATACTGGCAGGACAGGTTATCATGCATGGTCTTCTGACAGGAGTAGCCGGAATGATTGTTCCGGTGGACAATATGTGGCGGGTATTTACTCCAGTAAAAACGATTATTACAGTCATGATCGTAATTGCAGTGCTTCGTGGAATCCTGCATTATGTGGAACAGTATTGTAATCATTTTATCGCATTTAAGTTGTTGGCAATCATCCGTCACAAAGTGTTTGCGGCACTGAGAAAGCTCTGCCCTGCAAAATTGGAAGGACGGGATAAGGGAAATCTGATCTCGATTATTACAACCGATATCGAATTACTGGAAGTGTTCTATGCACATACCATTTCTCCGATTGCGATTGCAACGCTGACCTCAATTATTATGGTGATTTTTATCGGAAGATATCACTGGCTGGCAGGAGTGATTGCTCTGGTAGCTTATCTGATTGTCGGTGTTGTCATCCCGATGTGGAATGGAAAACGTGGCAGCCAGAAGGGAATGGAATTTCGGACAAACTTCGGAGAACTGAACAGTTTTGTTCTGGATTCTTTACGTGGACTGGACGAGACCATCCAGTACGGACAGGGTGAAAAGAGAAAAGAGCAGATGTCTGAGCATTCCAAAAATCTTGCAGGAATGCAGGAGTCATTAAGCAAAATGGAAGGCTCACAGCGTTCATTTACGAACATGGTTATCCTGCTTGCATCTTTTGGAATGCTTGCACTGACGATCTGGCTGTACGACAAAGGTGCGATGGGATTCGAGGGAATCTTAACCTGTACCATCGCAATGATGGGTTCTTTCGGACCGGTAGTAGCATTATCAAGCCTTTCCAACAACCTGAACCAGACATTGGCAAGTGGTGAACGTGTTCTCTCCCTTCTGGAAGAGACGCCGCTTGTGGAAGAAATTCCGGGGGATGTGGAAACTTCCGGTGTAGAGAGCATGGAATATGAATTTAAAGGAGCAGAGGCAGAGAACGTAACATTTGCTTATGGTGAAGAAGTTATTTTAGATAACTATTCACTGAAATTACAGCCGGGTAAAATCACAGGGATTCATGGTGCGAGCGGTTCCGGAAAATCTACACTCTTAAAACTGTTGATGCGGTTCTGGGATGTGCAGGATGGAAGTGTATCGGTAGACGGTACAGATGTCCGCAAGATTCCAACCAAGCATTTAAGAGATATGGAAAGTTATGTTACGCAGGAAACACACCTGTTCCATGATTCCATTGCAAACAACATTGCCATCGCAAAGCCGGGAGCATCCAGAGAAGAGATTATGGAAGCCGCAAAGAAAGCGTCTATCCACGATTTCATAATGACACTTCCGAAAGGATATGATACAGAAGTCGGAGAACTGGGTGATACGCTGTCCGGTGGTGAAAAACAGAGAATCGGAATTGCAAGAGCATTTCTCCATGAATGCCCTCTGATCCTGCTCGATGAGCCTACATCGAACCTCGACTCTTTAAACGAGGGAATCATTTTAAAATCATTGAAAGAATCGGCCAAGAAGAAAACAGTTGTCTTGGTATCCCACAGAGTATCCACAATGAACGTGGCCGATGTAGTATATGAAATGGAGAACGGCAGAATTTCTTAATAAATTCTTAGAACTGATAGGGTATCTCCAGAAACTGCAAATCATGATGCATGCCGGATGGAACATACAATCAGCGAAGAATCTTTCCAGAAGATTCAGGAACTGGTGAAGAAGATAAAAAAGAAGATTCATCAAAGGAACAAATGGAAAAACAATGGCAATGCCATTAAGTCAGTTGTTCGAAGTTTTGTTCGATAGCTCAGTTGTTGTCAAATATCCGATATTTTGAACTCAAAAAGCCAA
>OGPR01002539.1_pt1 | contig 12276 bp, 13 predicted proteins | sample 1552981 | NCBI WGS metagenome assembly OGPR01 (sample SAMEA2580260, study PRJEB22360) | human gut metagenome | biome: human gut; feature: human-associated habitat; material: faeces | place: Denmark | collected 2008/2010 | reverse complement strand
TGCGGGGAGCGTGTCCCCTTTCCACGCTTCCCGTTATGGGCTATTTGTCGTTCCGCAAAAGCATATCCGCTGTTGATGTGCTTTTGCAGGCCGACAAAGCCTATTGTTCTTTGACAAAGAAAGCGGCCTTTGGTGCGCAGCATAACAGGCAAACGGGTACATTCCGTCTGTACCGAGCCAGTCGGCGGGTACGCCATGACAGCTTTTCCCCATAGGGGAAAAGCCGAGCGAGAACTACCGCGCCGTAAAACAGGTTTAGCAGCTTGTGGGCGACGACATACAAGGCGGCACAATGATACTCCCGCGTTGAACACCCTCAAAGTATTGCGCGGCGCACCCATAAGCATGGGCCGGGGTGAAACTCCCGTGAGGTTGCAGCTAACAACCGCCCGTTTCAGCCTTATTTCTCATATCGTACAAGCCGGAGCGCATATTCTGTACTATGCCGCTAACCGGGAGGGAAAGAAGATGATTACCAAGTTACAACTTCAACAAATGAGAAATGTTGATATTACACAGGTTGACCGCAGCACTTTGGTTGATATTCGTAATATCCATATTGACAGTTCTTTGCCAGCAGCAAAGAAAATGCAAAGCTACTTTGAGCAGATTGTAAATCCATACTGTTTTCTTTGTGGTGATACACCCGTAAGAATACGGTTTGTCGCAGAGGATAGAACGCTAAAGCAATCATTGTGTGATTACTTTTTAAGTCTGAAATAACCGCCGACTTTCCCTAACTCTACGGGTAAAGACCTTGTGATTACGGGGCGAAAATGGTATAATTAACTCGTAATTATAGGGGGAAAGGAGGTATAATGCCCCGCATACGCAAAGACAAAATGGCACGCAGTTATGCAGAGCCGTTTTGGAAAATTGGGCTATACATTCGACTATCCAGAGAGGACGACAACGAGGACGAAAGCGAGAGTGTTATCAACCAAGAAAAGATACTCCGCGACTTTGTAGACAGCTATTTTGAGCCGGGAACCTATGTGATTGTAGACGTGTTTGCCGACGACGGATTGACAGGCACCGACACAGCGCGACCAAACTTCAAACGGCTTGAGGGCTGCATTGTCCGCAAAGAAGTAAACTGCATGATTATCAAATCCCTTGCACGCGGTTTCCGCAACCTTGCCGATCAACAAAAGTTTTTGGAGGAGTTCATACCCATTCACGGCGCAAGGTTTATTTGCACAGGCACGCCATTTATTGACACTTACGCTAACCCCCATTCTGCAAGCGGTCTTGAAGTACCTATTAGGGGAATGTTCAATGAGCAGTTTGCCGCGACCACTTCCGAAGAAATCCGCAAAACATTCAAGATGAAACGGGAGCGCGGCGAGTTCATAGGCGCGTTTGCCCCTTATGGCTACAAGAAAGACCCAAACGACAAAAACAGCTTGATTGTAGATGAAGAAGCAGCGGAAGTTGTCAAAAGCATTTACCATTGGTTTGTCAATGAGGGGTACAGTAAAATGGGGATTGCAAAGCGGCTTAACCAAATGGGAGAGCCGAACCCCGAAGCCTATAAGAAGAAAAAAGGCTTTAAGTATAACAACCCTAATTCCGACAAAAACGATGGTTTGTGGTCTGCCAGCACGATTGCAAGGATATTGCAAAATGAAGTTTATACGGGCGTAATGGTGCAAGGCCGTAACCGCGTAATAAGCTACAAAGTACACAAGCAGATCAACGTCCCCGAAGAAGAATGGTTTGTCGTCCCCAACACACACGAAGCGATTATTGACAGGGAAACATTCGAGAAAGCGCAAGCCCTACATAAGCGCGACACAAGGACAGCCCCCGGCAAACAGGAAGTCTATCTCATGTCCGGCTTTGTCCGTTGCGCGGATTGCAAAAAGGCCATGCGGCGCAAAACCGCCCGTGATATTGCCTACTACTCTTGCCGTAGCTACACCGATAAGAAGATTTGCAGCAAACATTCTATCCGGCAAGACAAGTTGGAAAACGCGGTATTGGCAGCGTTGCAAATGCAAATTGCCCTTGTAGATCGGCTTGCAGAAGAAATTGAACGGATTAACAACGCGCCTGTTATCAACCGGGAAAGCAAGAGATTATCCCATTCCTTGAAACAGGCAGAAAAGCAGCTAAAACAGTACAATGACGCTTCCGACAGCTTGTACCTTGATTGGAAAAGCGGTGAGATTACCAAAGAGGAATATCGCCGCTTGAAAGGCAAGATTGCAGAACAGATACAACAGCTTGAAGCGAACATCTCCTATCTGAAAGAGGAAATGCAGGTAATGGCTGATGGTATCGGAACCGACGACCCGTATCTAACCGCCTTTCTGAAATACAAAAACATTCAGAGCCTTAACCGCGGGATTATGGTTGAACTCGTAAAAGCGGTTTGGGTGCATGAGAACGGGGAAATAACGGTTGACTTCAATTTTGCCGACGAGTACCAGCGAATTATTGATTACATTGAGAATAACCACAACGTTATCCGAGTGATTGAGAACAAGGCAATCTAACGGCTTGCCTACTCAACACAAAGGAAAATCTAATGTTGTGCATAAATACACGGCTCTACTGCACCGACAGCGCTGTAGCCCATTCTCGGTTCGCCCTCATTAGCGGTCAGAATTTTGCTGCCCTCCGGGGTGAAGGTCACCATGTCCGGCTGAACGCCAACGTTGACCGTCTCAAGCAGTTCTAAGGAACCGCCTTTGCCGCAAGAGAAAATTGCCACAACGCCGGTCTGCGTGTAGTCCACGGCCTGAATCGCCACCGCCAGATGGGTCCCGTCGGGGGAAATCGCGACGGAGGTCATATCGCCATAAGATCTGACCATGCTCTTGACATCGTATTCCGTGCCGCCGAGAGCGGTGACCTTCTCGCCGTCCATGCCGCCGTTCAGGTCAATTGCGATCAGCGTACCCTTGAGGCCGCTGACGGCGTAGGCAAAGCCGTTTCTGGCGTTGTACTGCACGATCTCCAGACTGCCGCCTTCTTCGCTCATCGCGCCGGAGTTGTAGCGTCCGGCCAGCTCCATCTGCAAAGACGTATCGTCGCTGTTATAAAAACCCTTAGCGCGCTCATCACTTGTCACAACCGGCGTGTAGTTCGCTGCCATCGCCGTCGTTGAAAGCAGCATAACCGCCGAAAGCAGACCGCACACGTCCCTTACAATTCGTTTCATGGAAATGCCTCCTGTTTCAGAATCGGAACCTGATATTCCTGAGTCTGCATTGTAGCAAAGGCGTGTAAAATCCGAAACCATGTTTGTGTAAAACATTTCAGAAACCGTGTTTGAGAGCGTGACAGCAAAATTACGCTTTTTACAATCATTTTACAGAAATCCGGTCGATGCTTTTACATGGATATGATACCTTGAATATTGGATATCCAGCGGAATAAGAGAATAAAACCGGTCATGATGCAGCTGCGCAGGAAATACCGGTTTCGCCAAGGGGCAGGTAGCGGCTTTTCTGCAAAATCGGATATCCTAAATAATGATTTTTGAAATGAGGTAATAATTATGATGTATAAAACGATCGTGATCGACTATGCACCCAAGGCAAAGAAGATGGCTGCTGCCATTGAGGAAGCCGCGAATGAGAGAGCGCAGGACGGCTGGGAACTGGTGACGTTTTCCGTAACGAACTCCGCAAAAGCCATTCTGGTGTTCCGCACGCCTGACGCGGCGCTGCCGGAGCAGACGGTCGAGGCAGCCGGTGACGCAGAATGAAGCAGGCAATCATCGACATCGGCTCCAACTCCATCCGCCTGACACTTTACGAAACAGAGGGGCAGAGCTTCAAAATTCTCTTTCGCGAGAAGATCATGGCGGGGCTTGCTGGCTACGTAGAAGACGGAAAGCTCAGCGCCGAGGGCATCGAGTGCGCATGCGCAGGGCTTCTGACGTTCCGCAAAATTTTGCAGACGCTGCAAATTGAAAACACTCGCATTTTCGCGACGGCGTCCCTGCGCAATGTCTCCAATACCGAACGCGCTCTGTCCGTCATCCGCGCGGCGACCGGTTTTTCGGTCGAGGTCATCTCCGGTGAGGACGAAGCGCTGTTTGGCTACATGGGCGCAATGCAGGAGCTGCACCTGACCGGCGGCGCGTTTCTGGACATCGGCGGGGCAAGCACAGAGATCGTCACGTTTGAGGACGGCACACCCGTTGATTTTGCCAGCTTTCCTATCGGCTCTCTGAGCCTGTACCGCCGCTGTGTCAAGAAGATCCTGCCGGGTGACGGCTCTTTGAAGCGTCTGCGGCAGGAAATTTCTAAAACCATCGACATCAGTGACGGCGCGCTTGCCCCGCGGGCGCTGCTCGTCGGCGTCGGCGGTACGGCACGCGCCGCGCTCAAATTGGCACGGCATTATTGCGGAATCTCGGACGATTGCCGCAGCATGACCGCCGAGCAGCTCGACAGTCTTTGCGCGTTCCTTTGCAGCGGCAAAAAGGAAGCCAGCGACCTCATTTTACGGCTGGAAGCCGAGCGCATCCATACACTTGTGCCGGGACTGCTCATCTTGCAGCATGTGTTTCATCTATTCCATGCAGAACAATTGGTCGTCGGCAAATACGGCGTCCGGGAAGGGTATCTATGCCAAAGAATTTTGAAGAACCATACAGATATACCCAGAACCGCGAACTGAGCTGGCTGCGTTTTGACCGGCGTGTGCTGGAAGAAGCGGCAGACCCGGGCGTTCCCGCTTTGGAGCGGCTGAAATTTGTTTCGATTTTCTCGAGCAATCTCGACGAGTTTTTCATGGTGCGCGTTGGTAGTCTCTTCGATCTTGCTCACATGACGCCGGATAACACCGACAACAAAACCGGCTGGACACCGGCGGAGCAGCTGCACCATATTTACCGCGTCATTCCGGGTCTTCTTGCCATGAAGCAGCAGATCTATGCCGCCGTCATAGATGATCTTGCGCGCAGCGGCGTGCAAGATGTTTTATCCGAGGCGCTGGGTACCGACGATTTGAAGCGGGTCAACCGCTTTTTCAAAACAGAGCTGCTGCCGGTCTTGTCTCCTATTGTGATCGCGCCGAACCACCCGGTGCCGCATCTGGTCAACAAGCGGCTGTATGCCGCCGCGCTGCTGGAAAGCAAAAAAGGACACAAGGCCGTCGGCATTGTGCCGGTACCGGACAGTGCGCCGCCGTATTTGCTGCTTGCGGATGGGAAGCGCTTTGTGCGTACGGAGAATATCCTCCTGCGCTGGCTGCCGACGCTGTTTGATGCTTACACGGTGAAGGAAAGCTGTATTCTGGCTGTGACACGCAACGCAGACATCAGCTTCGACGATGAAAAGTTTGAGGACAACGAGGAAGATTTTCGCCGTCAGATGAAGAAGCTGCTCAAGCAGCGCGATCATCTCGCCGTCGTGCGGCTGGAGCTGAGCAGAACGGTCTCGGAGGAATTTCAGAAAATTCTATCCATGCTCGTTCGTGTGCAGACGCATCAGGTATTTGTGGACGAGTGTCCCCTCAATATGCGCTATGTGTTCCGCCTGATTGGCGAACTGCCGAAGGAAAGATCCTCCCGACTTCTGTATCCTTCCTACCGTCCGCGCTGGGCGGAGGACTTGCAGCATGATCAGCCTATGCTTCCGCAGATTCAGCAAAAAGACCGCCTGCTGTTTTATCCCTACGATTCCGTTGAGCCGTTTCTGCGCCTTTTAAACGAAGCGGCAGATGATCCGCATGTGCTGTCCATCAAGATTGCCATCTACCGGCTGGCATCCTCGTCCAAAATTGCGCAGACACTCTGCCGTGCGGCGGAAAACGGCAAGGAAGTATTGGTTCTCATGGAGCTTCGCGCCCGCTTCGATGAGGAAAACAACCTTGTGTGGTCAAAGATGCTGGAGGAGTCCGGATGCCAGGTGATCTACGGCGCAGAGGGCTTCAAGTGCCACAGTAAAATTTGCCTGATCACGCTTCGCAGCCGCAATAAAACCAGCTACCTCACGCAGATCGGCACGGGCAACTATAATGAAAAGACCAACGCCATGTATACCGACCTCTGCCTCATGACCGCCGACCAGACGATCGGTGAAGATGCGGCTGCGTTTTTCCGCAATATGCTTGTCAACAAGCTGGACGGCACATATCAGCAGCTCTGCGTTTCGCCCTTTGGCATCAAAGAAATGCTGCTTCAAAATATCGACCGGCAAATTGCGCTGGGACAGAGCGGCTATGTCTGCATCAAGGCCAATTCCGTCACCGAGCGCGAAGTCATCGACAAGCTGGCGGCGGCTTCCCGTGCGGGCGTGGAGGTGCAGCTCATCATCCGCGGCATCTGCTGCATCCTGCCGGGTGTGGCCGGTGAGACGGAAAACATCCATGTCACCAGTGTTGTCGGCCGCTTTCTGGAGCATGGCCGTATTTATCAGTTTGGCCGTGGCGATGACACAGAGTTCTATATTTCCTCCGCCGATCTTATGACGCGCAACCTCAACCGCCGCGTGGAGATCGCCTGCCCGGTTCACGATATGCTTTTGCGCAAACAGCTCAAATGGATTCTGGATTCGCAGCTCCGCGATACGGCGAAGGCCGGTCTCCTGTTGCCGGACGGCAGCTATTGCCGCAAGCACAGCGCCGTGCCGTTCGATTCGCAGGATTATTTCATGCAGCAATCGCCGCACGAGCCTGCGCAGCCGGTCAGGGAAGCGCCAAGGTTTCTCCAGCGTCTGAAAGAACTGATGAAGGGGGTGCCTCACGCATGAAACAAGTATTCCGCCGCTTAGCATTTTTACTGGTGCTGCTTGCGGTGCTGTTATCGGTCTGCTATATGCTCTGGCCGCACAGCTTTGCCGATCTGCAGCCGGAATGCGATTCCGTTACAATTCTTCGCAGCGATACCGCCGAGGACTACTCGTACACAATCACAAAGGAGATTTATTCGACGGATTCCCCGGAGCTCAAGCAGATCATGGACATTCTCTCCCATTATACTTATCACCGTTCTTTCCGGACGCTGGCAGGCGCAAACAATACGGGTGGCAATCACGCAGGTTTCTGGCTTCACATTTATCTGGATCACGGCGACGACCGTGTGGATTTCACCTGCGGCGGCACGGGCGAGATCCTCATCGACGGCCTTGTCTGGCACGTCGGCTACTGGGGTGACCGCGCAGAGCTTGCCATGATGGCAGAGCTTGCAGCGGTGTTGGAGCAATAGCTTGTCAAAGGGAGAACATTCAAAAGGAGGACCCTATGAAAAAAGGCAAAAACATTCAGAGCAATTCCTCGCAAAAAGAATCGGTGCAGGCCGGCGACAGCGGCAGCGGTCTTGCCATCGGGCTGAGCCTTGGCGTCCTCTTTGGGATCGTGACGGATAACATCGGTCTTGGCATGATGCTGGGCGTTGCTGCGGGGCTTTGCATTGATCCGGCGATCGGCGCGCTGAAGAAAAACAAGAAAGCAGATGAGCAAGAGAACGATGACGAAAGGCAATAAGTGCCTTCGCAAATATGCGCCGTCGCTGCTGCTGTTCCTGCTCTTTGAAGCGGTGGCGGTCACGCTGTGGCTCACGAAGGACAACCTGTTCTACCTGCTGAATTTCAGCTACATAGGCGGCTGCCTCGCAGCGGGGACGGTGCTCTTCACCGCCGGGAAGCGATATGCCCGTCACTTCGTGCAGCTGGCGGTGGGCAGCTATATGCTGCTGTATCTCGGCGTGATCTCCCGCGAGAATATGCAGCTTGAAGGGTTCTGGTACTATCTGTTTCTCGGCGTTTTTGAAGCGGCGACCATCCACTATGCCGTAGCAAAGATATTCGGCCCGCTGCTGTTCGGGCGCGGCTGGTGCGGCTACGCCTGCTGGACGGCGATGGTGCTGGATTTTCTGCCCTATCAGCAGCCGCAGAAGCCGCGCAAGGAAAAACTGGGCATCCTCTGCTACGAGTGCACAAAGGCCTGCCCCACAAAGGCGCTGCGTTAACGGTAGTTGTCGTACCCATCACGCGATAAGTGTCAAGGGCACAGGGGGCCTCAAAGCAAAATCGGAACCGTCTCGGTCCCGATTTATCCTTTTTGCCGCTGCTTACTCGGCGGATCTTCTGTTGTTTCCGTTCAGCCTTTCCTGCTCCGATCCTATTCTGTGTCAAAGACGATTTTGCAATTGTGCAGACCAGAAGTCCCTGAAGTATTGCGCCGCAATTACGGGAAAATGTTATCGGATTCCTTTCGGGGCATTTTGGCGGCAAGGTGCCAGCACGCTAAACAGAGAATATTGATCAGCAGTACATGAACGATCATGTTAGGCACTGTAAAGTTGTATGTGTTTGAAACCTCGCCAAACTCCAGAAGATAGCGGCAGCCCATCCCCGCCAAAATATATAAAGAATTGAATGCCATGAGCATAGGCGTCGTTTTTAATAGGCAGCCCTTTTTGTACGGGAACGCCTGCGATAAGAACGCACCCATGATGAGGCACCACATAACGGATAAGTAAACGCTGTACCAATGAGAGTCATTCGGATAAGTCTTTGTAAAATTATATGTCGGAAACAGGAAACACCCCATAAATGAGCCTAACAGGAACGCCAGCCAGCGAAAGACAGTTCTTTTCTGCTTTTCAGAGGGAGTCTTTCCGTGGTTGGAAAACTTTATTTTGCCGTTTATGTATGCAAACGCCAACGCAGGAATGCCACCGCAAACCGCGCAGGTCAAAAGCAGCATAAGTATTAGTTCACCCATTGTGCTCCTCCATATCGTACTTTAAGTGACAGACCTGTGCGTTCATCATACCATAACGCAAAAGAGTGCGCAACCGAATTTGCGGCTTTGCGCCGGAAATACAGCACCAAAAACCGAATCGTGGATCGTAGAGCATTTTCGGCTAAAATAGAAAATCGGCATGCTTTCTCTATTTTTCCCTATATTCTACCGTCAGGGGATGTTTTTCCCTCAGACTTGCTCTATGCTCAAAGCATCTTCAATACAGGAGGCATTTCAAATAAACCAGACAGCCATCGGCAACTACATCGCGCGCAAGCGCAAGGAACAGAATCTGACGCAGGAGCAACTGGCAGAGCAGCTCAGCGTGTCCAACAAGACCATCTCCAAGTGGGAGAATGGAAAGTGTATGCCAGACTACAGCATCATTCAAAAGCTCTGCGAGGCGATTCATGTGACGCTCCCGGAGCTGATGGACGGCGAGGATGCAGCGGACAGCAGCGTGCGCGTCTACGACGATGCACAGATCCTCGACCTGCTGCGCCGCACGCAGGAGCTGGAGCGGCAGAAGGGCATTCTTTACGGCCTTGTCCTTGTCGTCCTCGGCATTGCCAGCAGCGCCATGTCAGGGACAGTCGGAGGTACTGATGTGCAGGATTTTGTCTCCGGCATTTTGATGGGGCTCTCTATTGTGGAAATTCTCGCTGGCATTGGAGTTGCCGGGAAAAAGCTCCTAAATCAGTAATAAGGGGGAGGACAGCTTCGTCCTCCCTCTTACTTTTTGTTGTCTGCCGGTCAGAATACCCGGAAGCTACCGCGCGTCAGCGGGATATCCCCGCCGTACTGCCGGAAGTAGTCCAGCAGCAGATCGGACATCTCCGTGCCGATCTCCCGCACGACCGGGCAGCCGACGTAGCAGTCGTACCCGCCCGTGCCGCTGGCGCGGTAGCTGCTCAGACATGCGGTAAATACGTCCGTATCCTTCACGGGCGCTCCGTTGACCGTCAGCTCGGCCACGCGCTTGCCGACCGGCTTTGTGATATCGTAGGCATAGCTCACGCCGGCGTAGTAGTCGTAATTGTAATGCTCGACCTTCGGCTTCAAAAACGCATCGGAAATACGAAGCGTTCCGTCTGCGTTCCGGATGAAATATTCCGCGCTGCGTTCCATCGCCCGGCGCAGGACCGCACCGGTGATCTGCAGAATCGTCAGTGTATTCGTATAGGGATAGGCGTTCAAAATATCCCGGCGGCGCACGGTCTGCGGCAGACCTGCCGCGTCGTTGGCAAGACTCGTGACGGAGATCTGCGCGCCGCTTGCGGCCAGCTGCACAGTATTAAACAGGTCTGCGAGCGGGGTTCCGTTCGCAGCCATGTGCAGCGGCGTATCCAGCGTCAGCGGCGCCTCCAGATGCCCGACGACCTGATCGAGCCAGTCCTGCGCACCGCGCTCTATCTCTGAAAATTCCGTGAGCCATTCTGTGCAGCATGGGCCGCCTGCGTGGATTGTCTGGCTGGAAAACTGCGCGCCGCTGTCCGATACAGAGACTTCCACGCGCAGAAACTCCTGACCTTTGTCCGACGGCTGCACAACGAAGGTGTTGCGAACCATCTGGCCTGGCACGGACATATGCTGGTGGCCGGTCAGGAGAATGTTGAAGTCCAGTTCCTGGCAAATGCGGTAGGCGACGTTCTCATGTGTCGTGGAAAGCGTCCGGCCGCTGGCAAGATCGCGCTCAAATCCTCCGTGATAGACGCACACGGTCAGATCGACCTTGCCCTTCAGCGCCGCAAGCGCTGCGGCGGCCGCAGGGATGGGATCCTCAATCCGGATTCCAGAAAGATGCTCCGGACGTTCCCAGATGTTTACATAATCGGTGACGATACCGACGATGCCGACGCGCAGTCCGTTTTCCAGCATATGCACGCGCGCGGGAAAACGGATATCGCCCTCGTCCCAGCGGACATTCTCGCAGACACAGCGTGCCCGGAGCGCGTTCAGATAGCTGTCCAGATACGGCATACCGTAGTTGAAATCATGGTTGCCGAGCGTCACATAGTCGTATCCGCAGCGGTTCATGATCTGGGCAAACTGCGCCGCGCTGCCGACTGTATCGTGACAGAAGGCACCGAACGGCGAGCCTTGCAGAAGATCGCCGCCGTCGATGATGAGCGTATTGCCGTCCTTTTGGAACTGGCTGGCGCATTTGAACAGGCCGAGATCCTGTTCCTTCTGACTGCGGTAATCCGTGGGATAGATGTAGCTGTGCAGATCGGAGGTAAAGTAGATTGTCAGCTTTCGTTCCTGCATATCGTTACCCCCTTGCCAGCTTGACGCGGATCTTTGCCGAGATCCACTCAATGATGAGCACCAATACGATGAGCCCCAGTAAGATTGCACCGACCTCGTTCCAGCGGTAGGAACTCATGGCGAAGATCAGCGGCGCGCCGATGCCGCCCGCGCCGACAAGACCGAGGACGGTCGCGTCACGCAGGTTCATGTCAAAGCGGTAGATGATCGTGGAGGTGAAGTCTGCGGTCAGCTGCGGCAGGATGCCATAGCGGATCTTCTGGAAGGTCGTGCAGCCCGCGGCGTCCAAAGATTCCAAAATTCGCTTATCCAAATCCTCAATGCTCTCGATGAACATCTTGGATACCATGCCGATCGAGCACAGTGACATCGTAAGCAGGCCCGCAAACGGGCCCGGCCCGGTCACGCGGATGAACATCAGACCGTAGACAAAGGCCGGAATGGTGCGGATCGCCGCAATAAGCACGCGTCCGATAAACGCCACGCCCTTTGGCACCAGATTGCTTGCGGACAGGAACGACAGCGGCAGCGAAATGACCGCGCCGACGATCGTACCGAGAAATGCGATGCAGAAGGTTTCCAGCAGCAAATATGGCACACCGTCCGTACCGAGCGTGAACAGAAGCTTTGCCGAAGGATGGAAGATGCCGGAGAGAATGTTGCCCGCAACCTCCAATCCGTTGCCGGTGGGATTGCTGACCCTGACGGCAGAGCCGGACCATGCCAGCAGGCACGCAATGCCAAAAGCTGCCAGCATCCTCCAGATCCAAGTCTTCGGCGCGGAGGCGTAGGCTTTGAGAATTTTTTCGTTCATGGCCGTTTCCTCCTTACGTCAGGCGCTTGCGCAGCGCGTGGCTGACGCCTTCGATGATCATGACGGTGATAAACAGCACGATCAGGATCATGCCCAGACTGTCATATTCGCGCCAGCCGATCTTTTCGTTCATAATAAGGCCCAGGCCGCCCGCACCGACATAGCCGAGGATGGACGCATAGCGCACGTTGCCCTCCAGGCAGAACAGGGACACGGACAGATAGGTGGGCAGCACCTGCGGAAAAACGGCGGTCGTAAAGGCGCGCAGGCGCGTGGCGCCCAGCGCCTCCATCGCCTCATAGGGCCCCATATCCACCGTTTCGATGATCTCAAAGAGCTGCTTGCCCACATAGGCAAACGTGAAAACGGCGATGGCACAGGTGCCCGCCATGGTGCCGAGACCGAAAATGTAGGTGGCGATCAGGGCGCACACCAGCGTCGGCAGGGTGCGCACCAGACTCAAAAACAGGCGCACCAGAAACACC
>OGPR01002538.1_pt1 | contig 12282 bp, 9 predicted proteins | sample 1552981 | NCBI WGS metagenome assembly OGPR01 (sample SAMEA2580260, study PRJEB22360) | human gut metagenome | biome: human gut; feature: human-associated habitat; material: faeces | place: Denmark | collected 2008/2010 | reverse complement strand
GTAAATGGTATGAGTTTAAGAGAACTCTCTGTAATTCCTAATATTTGTTTTGTATTAAAAAAATAAAAATATATAATAAATTACTAATAAACGGTGCAGAAAAACATGAAAGGAAGTTACTGTTTAATAATCAATGTTGAGAAAGACATTAAAATTAAAATAGGTAAAAAATTAGGAATCATTAACTTTAAAAAAGGATGTTATGTTTATGTCGGTTCAGCTATGAACTCCCTTGAATCCAGAGTTAAAAGACATCTGTCAGACAATAAGAAAAAACACTGGCATATTGATTACCTTTTACTAAACAAAAACTCAAAAATCGAAAAAATATATACAAAAGAGTCTGGTGAAAAACTGGAATGTGAAATAGCTAAAAAAATAATTGAAAATGAGGAATCAATAGCTGATTTCGGCTGCAGTGACTGCAAATGCCACTCTCATTTAATTTATTTTAAAAACTCAAAATTAGCTAATTTAAAAGTTTCATCCATTCTCAATAGCTTTGATTAATCTGTGTGCTTCCCTTTCTACCTTTTTACGGTTAAATGCTTTAGCTATTCTTTTTATCGCATCTAAGTTTTTAACATAGCTGTCTAACCATGAAAATATATCTCCAGGATAGACCTGTATCTGATATTTCCTGAACAGTTTATTTGAAATATCAATCGGATCTTTACCTTTAAGCCTTTCATTTATTATTACTTCAGATATTCCCTTTTGCAGACAGTCACAAAACGGTCTGTCTTCACATTTGCATTTTAAGAAATCTGATTGAATATTAATTAGAGCATCCTGGAATTTTTTGTCCAGCTTACTAATTGCTTCACCTGATGAAATAATATCAAGTGTTGATTCTGCAAACAGTCTTGTTGAAAATTTAATTTTTAAAGCGTTTGCTATCTGATTATGTACAACTGAAGACAGATATGCATTTTCAAACATTTCCAGCTGCAGTCCAATAGCCAATATTTTTACCCTTAATTTGTTGAATTTATCTTTTTTCTTATAGTACGGAGACTTTCTTAAATAGACTTTTAGATATCCCCTATCATCAATTGATTTTTTAATATATTCCGCATCCTCCAGAGATAAAAATGATACTGATACTGCACGGCCATATTTTGTTATGTTTAATTTATTTCCTACAATATCTATTAATCCCAAATCTTCCATTTCATTAATGGCTGTTTTAATGTCTACCGGGATATTTATATTTTTATAGAATTTATTTAACTCATCTGTTGTTTTTATTGATCTTGAAGAAATATCTGCCAATATCTGTTCATATGAGCTTTCTTCATCATATTCTATAAATACATCTTCGCTGTCACTTTCAAGTAAATCCAGTGCCTTTGCCTCTTCACTTTCGCCGTCAAAGTCATGACCTACTTCAGGCAGCAAATATACTATTCCCCTGTCATGATAGCTTGGTCTTCCTGCACGTCCAAGCATTTGTGAAAATTCATTTGGACTAATCCACTTATTTCCCATTACCAATGAGTCAAATATTACCTGTGACGCTGGAAAATCAACACCTGCAGCAAGTGCCGCTGTAGTTACAACAACAGATATTTTTCCCCTGTCAAAGTCTTTTTCTATTTTTTCTTTTTTATAATAGGACAGCCCTGCATGATATGCTGCGGCATTGACCTTTTTATTTTGGAGGAAATTAGCTATCTTATGAGTTTTTCGTCTTGAATTGGTGAAAATTATAGTCTGTCCTCTGTAACCTTTTTTAGACTTTGTATTAAATTCCTTTTTAGCTAATTTTTGCATTATATGGTGTTTTGAAGATTCTGATCTGATATAAACCAAATGACGTTCCAATGGAACCGGCCTTTGAGAATATTCCACCAATTTCATATTAAACTCACCTGCTAAAAATTCAGGATTTTTAACAGTAGCTGAAAGACCGATAATCTGTGAATGAGGATATAAATGCTTGATACGTTTTATTAATCCATTAAGTCTTGTTCCTCTGTCTTCATCATCAATCATGTGGATTTCATCAATTAAAACCACTCCTAAATTAGACAATAAAGCTGAGTTCCCGTTTCTTAAAAGATAATCCAAGCCTTCATAGGTTCCAACAATTATATCTGCATCTTTAACATCACTGTCAGGCAGTTTCAATTCACCTTTAGCTTTAACCCTATTTCTACCTACTTTAATAGCTACCTTTAAGCCTAACTTTTTATATTTTCTTTTAAAATCACGGTATTTCTGATTAGCCAGTGCTACCAGAGGTGTCAGGAATATAAATTTTTGACCTTTCATTGCTTTGGTTATTCCTGCAAGCTCTCCAACCAAAGTTTTTCCACTCCCTGTTGCACTTACAACAAGCAAATCCTGATTTTTTAAAAGGCCTTCCTTAATTGCCAAATACTGGACAGGCAATAATTTTTTATTTCCATTTTTAATTAAAATATCCCTGAACTTATGAGGTATTTTAAGTCTTTTCATTGATACATCAGGTATTTTATACTTGGATTTTGTATCTACTCTGTCAAATAATGTTAAATTTCTGTTAGAAAGCGGATCAAATTTAGGTGAGAGAACAGACAATGTTTTTTCCAAATTACCTGTTTTATCTAAAATGTCTTTAAGGTTTCTGAATATTTTTTTATCAAATCCCTGAAGTTTAATTTCCCTTTTAATTGTTTCATATGCACACTGCTCACATATCAACTGATTATTGTGTTTATATGAAAATTCAGAGTTTACAATTGTAATATTTCCTTCAAATGCGCAAAAATCACAAACTCTGGTGTGCCTTACCTTAATATTCAGTGATTTAAGATAATCCTCAACTTCATCATCCCTAGTTGCTAAAAAAACAGCCTGACTCCTTAAAAGTTTAATTACTTCCTGAGGCGGAACTAATTTTTCTGATAAATTAGATGAATCCGAGTAATTGTAATCAGCTACAAATCTGGAAATAGCTATTGAATCATCATATTTTTTAAATTTAACAGTTCCAACATACTCAGGTTCTCTTTTATTATTCAATGCTCCTTTTGGAGAACCTATTGGATATAATTTCCACTGTTTTTTTATTTTTTTAAGAATTATCATTATATAATATTATATCGTTAAGGTTTATAATATTTTAAAAAAAAAGAGGAAAAATCATTCGATATAATCGAATTTAGTTTCCATAACAACAATTATAACAAATCCAATAATAGCCAGGATAATACAAGGCAATAATGCAGCAAATGTAAGAGGAGTTGTATTTACAATATGTACAACAGGAAGTTTTAATGTACCGATCATCACACCAATAAGAAATGCCATTGTAATGCCTTCATGATGTTCAAGCAAATAATTTAAGACTTTGGAAAATCCTAAAATACCAATAAGGGCGCCTGCACAAAATACAACAATTTCACTTAAACTCATAGTCTTTAAAGCATTTAACATATACTCATACTGACCTAACAATAAAAGTAAAAATGATCCTGAAATACCCGGCAAAATCATTGCACAGATAGCTATCAAACCTGACATGAACAGTATCGGCAAAGTATGATTCATAGCTATCGGATTTAAACTTACAAAAATATATGCTAAAACAGCCCCAATAACAGTAAAAATTACATGTTTGAGAGTAAGTTCATCCATTTGCCTGTATAACACATATGATGAAGCTATAATTAATCCTAAAAAGAAGGAATAGGTTAAAGCCGTGTATACATCCATACAATAGGATATAACATTAGCTAATGTCAACATTGCAAGTCCAATACCGCATAATAATGGTATGAAAAATTTAAAGTCAATTTCATAGAATAGTCTTTCTTTAAAACCCTTTAAATCTCCTTTAAGTAATGGTTTTATGAAAGTAAAATTAATTGTACTAATTGAATGTACCAAACGTTCGTAAATACCTGTGATTAATGCAATTGTTCCTCCAGAAACTCCAGGAACAATATCTGCAGAACCCATAAGTATTCCGCGAATAAAAATTGAGAAAAAATCTACAAATTTCAAAATATTTCACCTTAAATATTAGTTACTTCTAAAAAAGTGAACTTAAAGTTAATATGTCATAACTTTATTAAATACTTTGTTGAAAAAGAGAAAATTTACTTGCTCATTTTCTCTTTAACAAGCTGTTTGGCATAAGGTGTGATATTTTCACTAAGGATTTTTTGTAAAAATTCACCCGTGTATGTTCCAGATTTGGCTATTTCTTCTGGAGTTCCGGTAGCTATTACTTTTCCACCACCATCTCCACCTTCAGGACCCAAATCAATAATATAATCAGCTGTTTTAATAACATCCAAATTATGTTCAATAACAACAACTGAATTGCCCGCATCAGTCAATCTGGCAAGAACTGACAACAATCTCTTAATATCTGCAAAATGAAGACCAGTTGTAGGTTCATCCAAAATATATAATGTGTTACCTGTATTTGACCTTGAAAGCTCTTTAGCTAATTTGATCCTTTGAGCTTCACCACCTGATAAAGTAGTAGCCGGCTGACCTATTTTCATATAGCCCAAACCTACATCAAGCAAGGTTTTAAGTTTTTTATGTATTTTCGGAATATGTTCAAAAAAGTCCAATGCTTCTTCAACAGTCATTTCCAAAACTTCATAAATATTTTTACCTTTGTAACGAATGTCTAAAGTCTCTTCATTGTATCTTTTGCCGCCGCACACTTCACATGGAACAAATACATCAGCTAAAAAGTGCATTTCAATTTGCACAATACCGTCACCGGAACATGCTTCACATCTTCCTCCCTTTACATTAAAACTAAATCTGCCAGGTTTATATCCCCTAGCTTTAGCTTCTGGAGTTTCTGCAAATAAATCACGAATATCCGTGAAAACTCCAGTATAAGTTGCAGGATTTGATCTTGGAGTACGTCCTATCGGTTTTTGGTCAATAGCTATGATTTTATCAATGTTGCTTACACCTTCAATTTTATCATAATCTCCTGCAAAGGTAAATTTATTGTTTAATTTTCCGCTTAACCCTTTGTATAAAATTTCATTAATCAGACTGCTTTTACCAGACCCGCTTACTCCTGTAACACATGTGAACTTGCCTAAAGGTATTTCAACATCAATATTTTTAAGATTGTTTTGTCTGGCTCCCCTGATTATAAGTGATTCACCATTTCCTGATCTGCGTGTTTGTGGAATTGGTATTGTTTCACGTCTTGAAATATACTGACCGGTAACAGATTCATGTGACTCCATAATCTCTTCAGGAGTTCCGCAGGCAACTACTTTTCCACCGTGTTCTCCTGCTCCAGGACCTATATCTACAACATAATCTGCAGACAATATTGTTTCTTCATCGTGTTCTACAACAATTAAAGTATTTCCCAAGTTTTTAAGTCTCTTTAGTGTTTCAATAAGTTTTACATTATCTCTTTGATGAAGACCAATACTTGGTTCATCTAAAATATATAGAACACCAACTAATCCGGAGCCTATTTGAGTAGCTAATCTGATTCTTTGAGCTTCACCACCAGACAGTGTACCTGATGAACGTGCCATTGATAAATAGTCAAGCCCAACATCTACAAGGAATTTAAGTCTCTGTCTGATTTCTTTTAAAACCTCTTTAGCTATGAACTGTTCTCTGTCAGTAAGTTCCAAATTCAAGAAGAACTGATATGAATCCTTAATTGACATTTCCACTACGTCAGCTATTGATTTTCCACCAACAGTTACAGCCAGTACCTCAGGACGAAGTCTTTTTCCATGACATACATGACATTTTCTGTCACTCATGAATTTGGAAATGTATTTCCTGCTGTAATTTGATTTGGTTTCAATGTATAAACGTTCCATTCTCGGAATAACCCCTTCAAACTGACGATTAACTTGATAAGATTTATTTCTACGTTTAAATGAAAATGGTATTTTATCGTCACAGCCATATAATATTATGTCCTGCTGTTCTTTGGTTAATTCATTAAATGGAGTGTCCATGCTAAAGTTAAAATGCTTTGATACTGCTTCCAGCATCTGATGATAATAATTTTCTTTTTTATTTGATTTTGCCCAAGGAGTAACTGCCCCTTCATTTAATGTAAGATTTTTATTTGGAATAATTAAATCAGGATCTATTTCCATTTTAACTCCAATACCATTACATTCAGGACATGCTCCCTGAGGTGCATTAAATGAAAACATCCTTGGAGTGAGTTCTTCAAAGTTTATTCCACAGTCTACACAGGCAAAGTGTTCTGAATATTTTTTCTCATAATCTCTGCCATCATCTGAAAACAGTACATTTATCAGTCCGTCTGCAAACTCTGAAGCTGTTTCTAGAGAATCAACCAGTCTTCTTTTAAAGTCAACATCCTTTCTTATTTTTAGTCTGTCTACAACTACTTCAATGCTGTGTCTGTAAGTTTTCGGAAGGTCAATATCTTCTTCAAGGTCTCTAACTTCACCGTCCACTCTTGCCCTTACAAATCCTTTGTTTCTCAAATCATCCAAAACATCCTTGTGCTGGCCTTTTTTATCCCTAACAACCGGAGCTAAAATATGTATTTTTTTACCTTCCCCTTCTTCTATTATACTGTCTCCAATTTGACCCAATGTTTGGTGAGATATTTCCTTTCCACATTTTGGACAGTGGGGTGTCCCTATTCTTGCAAATAATAATCTAAGATAATCATAAATTTCAGTAATAGTTCCTACTGTAGATCTTGGGTTTTCTTTTGTGGTTTTTTGATCTATTGAAATAGCAGGAGACAAACCTTCAATATATTCCATTTCAGGCTTTTTCATTTGCCCTAAAAATTGTCTTGCATAAGCTGAGAGAGATTCAACATATCTGCGCTGTCCTTCAGCATAAATTGTATCAAAAGCAAGTGAAGACTTACCAGACCCGCTTAATCCTGTTATTACAATAAATTCATCACGAGGAATAGCTAAATCGATATTTTGCAAATTATGTTCTTTAGCTCCTTTAATGATAATCTGTTTTTTAGAGTCTTTTGTCATAGTACCCTCCTTAATAATAATTATCCAATGCCCCAATATAATATATTAATCTAAGAGCATTTGAAAAATAAAACATTCGTAATGTATCAAACAAATATTAGACATCTACATATATAAATATATCTAATCATTTTTCCACTTAATATTTTGGAACTGTATCCACACCACCATTATAAAAACTATTGAAATATTGATTTAAAAGTGTTAAATTTACTCAAAACTATTTATTTAAGTTATTTACAACTTAACAACTTATATAGTGGCCAATAGAAAGTATTAGTGTATTTTATCAAATCGATTTATAGAATACTAAACAATTAAGGAGAGAAAAAATGATTTATCAAAAACAGGATAAATTAATAAAAGGATTAGCAAAATATTATGGTCAAGACCTCTTTGATTATTTAGAAGCATTAAAAAAAGAAACAGATGAAATACATGAACCATTGCCTTGTACAAAAATTAAAAAGGTATATTCTACAGAATTAATAACACCTAATTTTAAGGGTTTATTAATGGATTTTGTATATGAAATGGTTGATGATTCATATATCCATTATGAACATTACAGCGGTAACTTAACTCATGGTAATCTTACCCATACTGGACGTTACGACATGGAATTACATGAAGAAACTGGAAAACCCATAAATACCATCATAATATCTACAGGCAATCCAAACAAATCAGAAACAGAATGCTGGATTGGAAAAGTAAATAAATATACACCAATAAGAATAATTTTTCTAAAAAAATATCCCGGAGACCAAAGATTAAAAAATGTTAAAATCAAAATAGAAAATAACAAAAAACTAACAGCTTTTGACATATTAGATTTAATTTTCATACCATTTTTAAACACAACCAAAAATTCTGAAGAAATAGTTAAAGAAATCTGTGGTTATGTTAGCAAAATTACCAAAATAACAACCAAACAAACTAAAATATTAACATGGGGACTTTGGCTAACAACAGAAATATTCATAAAAAACCCAGAAACATTAGAAAAGGTGAGAACAATGAGTACCCTAAAAGGACAAAGCATAAACGAAAAACTACACAACAGAGAAATAGAACTTAGACAAGAAGGAAAACAAGAAGAAAAAACAAATATGAAAAACACAATAAAAACTCTTGAAAACGAAGGAAAAACCTCCGATGAAATATTAAAAACACTAAAAACAACTTTCTAAAAAAATAAGTTCTAGCTGTCCATTAAATAAAATGCAAAAATTAAAATTAATGGACAGTTACCATTTTAAATTATTCTATGAAGAATCTTTTTTTAATCCTTTTAAAGTAGCTATCTGATCTCTTAAACTGGCTGCTCTTTCAAAATCAAGTTTAGCTGCTGCTTCTTTCATGTCATTTTCCAAATCACTGATAAGTAAACGTAATTCATCTTTAGGTATTTTACTAATATCCGTTCCTTCAATATCCAAATCCTCAGCTACTTTTTTATCCTTAAGTGCCCTTTTAGTAGTTTTAGGAACAATACCATGTTTTTCATTATACTTGATTTGGATTTTTCTTCTTTTACTTGTAATAGCTGTTGCATTTTTAACAGAATCAGTCATTTCATCAACATACATGATTACCTGACCGTTGATATTTCTTGCAGCTCTTCCAATAGTCTGAATTAAAGAAGTTTCATTTCTTAAAAATCCTTCCTTATCTGCATCTAAAATAGCTACTAAAGAAACTTCCGGCAAATCAAGACCTTCCCTAAGTAAATTTACACCGACCAACACATCAAATGTTCCCCGTCTTAAATCATCTACGATGTCAATTCTCTCCAAAGTGTCTATTTCAGAGTGCATATATCTGACTTTAACACCTATTTTTGCATAGTAATCAGTTAAATCTTCAGCCATTTTCTTGGTTAAAGTTGTAACTAAAACTCTTTCATCTTTTTTAGCTCTTTTTTTAACTTCACCAAGCAAATCTTCAACCTGACCTTTAACCGGACGAATAATCACTTCAGGATCAACCAAACCTGTCGGACGGATAATCTGCTCAACAATATTACTTGACCTTGACAATTCATAAGCTCCTGGAGTAGCTGAAACATAAATGATTTGGTTTATAGATGATTCAAATTCATCAAATCTCAATGGCCTGTTTTCCTTAGCAGAAGGTAATCTGAATCCATGCTCTACTAAAGTCTCTTTACGTGCCCTGTCTCCATTATACATTCCTCGAATTTGAGGCAGTGTAACATGAGACTCATCAATAATAGTCAGATAATCTTCAGGGAAGTATTTTAATAATGAATAAGGTTTTTCACCCCATTTTCTTCCGGACAGATGCATTGAATAATTTTCTACACCCGGACAATATCCCATTTCCTGAAGCATTTCAATATCAAAACGTGTTCTTTGTTCCAATCTTTGAGCTTCCAGAAGCTTATTTGATAAATTAAACTCATTTAATCTTTCATCCAGCTCATCAGAAATGTTTCTGATTGCTGTATCCATTTTATCCTGCCCGACAACAAAGTGCTTTGCCGGGAAAATCATGTATCTTTTTAAACTTTCTGTTTTTTTGCCTGTGACTTTATCAATTAAACTGATTGCATCTATTTCATCACCAAATAGCTCAACTCTTACAGGAGGAGTACCGTGAACAGGATTTATTTCAATTACATCTCCGCGTACTCTAAAATGACCTCTTGCAAATTCAATATCATTTCTTTCATACTGCATGAAAACAAGTTTGCGAATAATATCTGAACGGTCATAATTGTCCCCTACAGCTATTCCAAATGCAAATTCCCCATAATCCTCCGGAGAACCTACACCATAAATACAGCTGACACTGCTGACTACAATCACATCATCACGGGATAAAAGTGATTGGGTAGCAGAATGTCTCATTATGTCGATTTCTTCGTTGACAGATGATTCCTTATCAATGAAAGTGTCAGTTCTTGGAACATATGCCTCAGGCTGATAATAATCATAATAACTGACAAAATATTCAACTGCATTGTCTGGGAAAAACTCCTTAAATTCCTCATAAAGCTGTGCAGCTAATGTTTTATTATGGGAGATGACAAGGGTAGGTTTTTGAACTTTTTCAATAACATTAGCCATTGTAAAAGTTTTGCCGGAACCTGTAACTCCTAAAAGAGTCTGTTCCTTTTCACCCTTATTTATCCCATCAACTAATGAATTAATGGCTTTTGGCTGATCACCTAATGGCTTGTAAGGTGAGTTTAGTTTAAATTTTTTCATGATTTTCTAAATTACTTCATCAACATTGATGTGAAAACTGATATGGAAATAGGGTAGGGAACAGCAGGGAACAACTTTTCTACTTCTTATGCTAACTTTGCCGTAGTCTTCAAAACAATTTTCTAAAGCTTTCTCAATATTTTTAACATTCATTTCATTATAAACTCTTAAAGACCCTAAAAAAATAACATGATCTTTTGTATTCATAACAGATATGGAATCAACAACATCATCTTCATCATATCTTTTTAAAATTATATTAGATCCTTCAATAAGTTCTTTTTTAATAGCATCTTTATCAAACATCTTTAATCCCTCAAAACATTCGCTATGCTTTTTGCAAGAGAAACACGAGAACTGTCTGCAGATAAACTATTGGTAGATATTAAACTGTTAGCACCAGCTGCATAGATTCTCATAGTAGCTCCATTTACCAAAATCGGATGAACACAACAAACATCAACTGATTTGGCACCGTATTCCTTTAATATTTTAACTGCATTAACAATAGTTCCGCCAGTAGCTATAATATCATCAATAATAAATGCCTTTTTGCCTTTAACTGAATCCACATTAACTGTTTCATCAGAACTGCCTTCAACATCAACAATTCTGGTTTCCACCTTATCAGGTCCAAGACGAACTTTAGACAAATAAGTGCATTCACAATCAAGAATTTCAGCTATTTCCTGAGCAAAAGGATATGCTCCTTTATCAGGAGCAACAATTAAAGGTTTTTCATCAATTTTTTCATCAATATATTCGGCTATTGCACCCATAGCAGAAATATTTGTAGTCGGTATATCAAAAAAGTCCAAAACACATTTTTCATGAATATTAAATGTAATAAATTCATCAGCACCTGCAGATTGAATTAAATTAGCTACAATTTTTGCAGAAACTGCTTCCCCATCATGAAAACGTTTTTCCTGTCTTGCATAACCCATATATGGAACAACAACCCTAACTTTTTTTGCTCCGAGGTCTTTAAGATTTGATATTAAAAACAGCAATTCCATCAAATTTTCATCCTGAGGATATCCGGTAGATTGGATAACAGTAACTTCATCATCAATCTCACCATCAACACGCAAATATCTTTCCCCATCTGGGAATTTTTTAGTTTCTACATAACATAAATCATCATTTAACTCTTCTGCCACATGAGCGGCCAAATCTTGAGATGCTGAACCACCAATAATCACATTATCACCAAAAATTAATATAATAATTAATATTTGATTTTAACATAAAAAAAGTTAACTATATTAATGCTAAAAACAATTGTAAATCATGAAAATTGGAAGAATTATTTTTGCAGTTATAATACTTGCTGTCATTGTTATAGTGGGAATAGCTGCAACTTCTAGTGTGTTAATAATAGCTGAAGACGAAAGCGAAGGAGGTATTCCTGGTGTTGACATGGGTGCCACATGGAATTTAACCGGTGGATTTAACTGGATTTATCCGGGAAGTTCATTTAACGCACAGCATCAAACACTACACAACATTCATTTAGATGATCCCGACAATCCTTACGGAGCAGCTAAAGAAATAATGGAATACACTTACAATATATCTCCAAATATTATCATAACAGTAAACAATAATGCAGCCGAGAAAATATTTGGCGGAGACATCATATCCGATATTCGCCAATATGACTGGGGTGACGGAATGGACCGTGGAGATGCAGCTGATAAAGCAATGGGTGATTTCCACATGAATTATTTGGCAATTCCAGAATGTTTATTAACTGGAGATATGAAAATACATTTTGTTTAAATTTAAAAAAAAGTATTGTTTTTTAAAAACAATACTGAAAACTCTTTTTTTACAATGGTAAAGTTCTTACAAACAGAATAAATCCAACAAGAGATATGAACAATTGGATGAAACCATGCTTTTTAATATTATTATCCTGTGCCTGAATTAGGAAAAACGGCATGAAAAATCCAAAATGGTACATGGGCACGAACACCAAAATGTACAAAACCATCGAAGATACCACCGCATTTGTAAGCCGCCTGTGCGAGCTGGCCGGGGACATCGACCGCAGCGCATTT
>OGPR01002522.1_pt1 | contig 12375 bp, 8 predicted proteins | sample 1552981 | NCBI WGS metagenome assembly OGPR01 (sample SAMEA2580260, study PRJEB22360) | human gut metagenome | biome: human gut; feature: human-associated habitat; material: faeces | place: Denmark | collected 2008/2010 | reverse complement strand
GCCCTGCACATTTGCTTATCGAAACTTTGTTCAGTTTTCAAAGATCTGTTTCGTAAGTCGCTCGTTGCGACTTCTTAATTATATCATCAGCAAATTATCTTGTCAACAACTTTTTTAGAAGTTATTTTCGATTTGATTTAATAAAATCAATTTGCCGACCAAATTATTATCGCATCTTTCAAAAGGAATGTCAATAATAATTTTTATTTTGCATTATCACCAGAAGTGACAACTTGATAATCATAACACGTAAAAATCAATGCGTCAACACCTTTTACGAATTTAAAATCAAGCACTCTTCATTAGCAACTCTTTAAGTATACCATGTCAAAATAAAATAGCAAGAACTTTTTTAAATGTTTTTTCCGTCAGCCACTCGACCTTTTTTAGAATTGTACGCTATCTCAATAATCAACCAAACTTTATTTAAATCCGACCAAAAAACGGTCATTTATTCCCCGGGAAATATTTTTGACGCAATTTCAAAATTTCTTGGCAGCATCAACGAATGCTGCTAAAAGTTTCACCTGTTCTTCAGAATCAAACATCATTTCCGGATGCCATTGAACTGCCAGCGCAAACGGATGATTCATCACCTCGATTGCCTCTGGGACTCCGTCTTCCGACTTTCCCTTGATTTCGCATCCTTTTCCCGGCAACCTGACTCCCTGATGATGATAGGAATTGACCATGACGCTGCTTTTTCCGAAGATATCCACAAAGCGACTCCGCGGTTCAAAATCGACTCGATGCCATCCTTCATTGCGCGGATATCTGCTTCCTGAATGGCTTTCAAACCCTCCTTCCTTGACAAGATCCTGGTACAGAGTTCCGCCACAGGCAACGTTGATTATTTGAATTCCTCGACAAATTCCCAAAACAGGTTTCTTTTTTTCAAGCAGAAAATAATTTGCGATCTCGATATCCTGCCTGTCTCTTTTCGGCATGACCCTGCCGCAATATTCTTTAGGAAATTCACCGTAACAAACCGGATCAACGTCATGCCCGCCGGTGATGACGACTCCGTCCAGACAATCCAGAATCGACTTGACGTTTTGAGGATTTTCATACTGCGGAATTATGACCGGTACGGCACCGGCTTTTTCTAATATGTAAACATAGTCTCCGGCAACAAAATTCCAATCTTGCCCAGGAGTTCCCATGTCGGAAACCATCCCGACTTCGTCTTTGTAATCATAGTTGCATGTAATTCCTATTACTGGTTTTTTCATTTGCTTTTGGGCGGGATATCAGTGATTTTAACCATCGCAAGGATAAACCTCGACCGTTTAACCCGCTCCTCCTTTCTATATGTGTGTCACCTTTTGCGTTTTTTGGCCTGATTCATCAAAATCAAACATATTTAGATAATTCATCCGTTTAAGGCGAACGGATCAACCCCTTCTTGAATAAAATCAATCTTGTCAGATACCGCAGGCTTTAAATATGACGTCACGTATATCATGATGCTTTTATCTTACACGGATGACGTTGCCGCCGTCTCCGATTGCAACATAAATGATTGCATATGGCTCTATGCACTCAAACTGACTTTCATCTTTGCCCCCTTTTCCTATCATGTTTAAATCATACATCCAAACGGCTGATTTGTAATCAGATTACGAATAAGTCGAAAAAAATCATCGCTGACTTGCGCTTTAACCGCTTCGAAAACAAAAAAGACGCTTCCTTGCTTTTGGAAGCGTCCTCGTGCTTGAATTCTTTTATTTTTCGATTGTTTTCAATGTAACTAACCTTGATTTTTTCATGTTTAAAGTTCTCCTAACAACTTCAATTTTCTTAGTTCTATAAACCGGGATTTACTTAATGGATCTAGTGGCTATATAAGTTGGTACATTGTGCTCGTGCAGCATACCTGAACCACTTGTATCTTCATATAAATGTGTAAGCACAAATCCTGCTTCCAATTGTCCGCCAATTTGTTCCTCGAGAGTATGCGAGAATGAAATACCCCAATCATTTTTTATGGAATCTTCATAAGCCACGGGATCTTTCAAGGGATTAAGACGTCTTTTTCTCAAGATTTGCTGTTCCGTGTGCGTGCTTTGGAACTTTGCGTCCATATCGGTCAATCGTAATCTCGCCTTTGTATTGATTCTTTAGGTTCGGATTACTTAAATTTTCAATATCATATCCGATTGTCAACACAAGCTGGTCAGTTACAAGTCCTTTATCCACCAAATCAAGCACCATTTGGTCGGTCATTTCTTTTACAATCAACTTTGCCTTTTCGTAATCATATGGACAGTTCAACGCCTGACCGGAAGATACACTGTTTGTTTCTGGCTTATATGCTTTGACTTGCTCCATTGTGCATGGCTCATATCCCCAAGCGTGGTCTATGAGCCGTTCCGCATTGATACCGAACAGCTGTACAGCAATTCCTCGTTATAAAGCTCATTCGTCTTTCCGATAGAACATCTTACAATCTCGCCCATATTCATACCTCTTTTCGGTCTGTTATTTTAGTTTCATAACAGACCTTGTAAATTTTGCGAATTGTCTTTTTTAAATAGAGTTCATAATATTTAATAAACTCTGATAACTATCAACATCGTGGTAAACCACTTTGCTATTCGACATTTCATTGAACAGCTTTTTAGCACAAGAAATCTTCGCCTGCTCTATCGGTCTAAGATTAAGTGTTTCCATTGTACCTTTGGTTTCAGCTACAAAGAAAATATGCTTAACAGTTCCCTCATAAAAAGCGATTGCCCAGTCAGGGGAGTAATTGCCTACCGGAGTAGGAATTTGGAAAGTTCTTGGAAGTTTTGCATATACGCATACTTCTTCTGCTGCATCCAAATCTTCAGCAAATCTTCTTTCAATACTCTGTTCTGCCGAACCATCCGTAAATACATAATCCTGAATGGCTTTCCTTGCAAGGAATGCCTTATCAAAACTCTGCGTATTCTTTTCGGCTGTGAAGATTGTGCTATCGTATTCTCCCTCAATCGTATCATAAGAAATATGTTCCACAATCATTGTAGCTTTCTGCTCATTGATAAGCCTGATAACCTTTGTGATAAATTCTTCCGGATTATTCTTGAACATATATAGCTTATCAGCTCTGATCCTTTGCAGGATTGCTGACACAGTTTTACGGGTAAGAGTTGTTCCCTCAGCTACTTTGCCGATAAGATCATACTTAATCTGACTTGTTTCTGCGTGTTTCAGCGTTTGTTTCCTTGTCTTTTCTCCAATAAAGGAAGCTCCACGCTCGACCTCATACTCATTCATTTCTGCTTTTTGGCGACCAATGGTTGTTGTATACTGAAGTTCAGAAACAAAAAGTTTTTCGTCAATATGAGCGGTTGCTTTCTTAATCAGCTCGTCGCTATCGAACTCAACTGTATAAGCATACTTGTGGTTAATTTCTCGCCATAACGCCTGAAATTCTTTCTTGGCAAAATTATCATTAAGCGGATTATCCTTAACTTTTGTTTCATGACCATCTGTAAACATATCCTGAAGAATACTATCATCATATACAGATTGAATAAGCATATGGATACCCTCTGCCATTGGTTTAAGCTCATACGGTAGTTCTGCGACAGTTCCACTTTTAATTTCCTGACGATATTTATCTGTTACTTTATGCTTCATATCTACATAGCCATTCTGAATAAGATAAAATTCAATAGCATTTGCAGTTTCGTCATCTATAAGTGTAGGAACATCATCCACTTTAATATACTTGCCCTTAAAGTATTCACTTGTTGCAACAGTCGGTCTGTCATAAAGCACAGTCTTAATATCAGACTGTAAATCTGTAACAAATGTCTTGTAACTTTCACTTGCAACAACTGTCAACACGTTAATATCGTGTACTGTTTCTCCGCAGCTTTCAACATCCATTCGATTACCATTCTGATTCACACACAAACGGAGTCCACGACCTACCTCTTGACGTTTTGCAGTATTGCTATCAGAATGTTTCAGCGTACAAATCTGGAACACATTCGGATTATCCCAACCCTCACGAAGTGCCGAATGAGAAAAGATAAATCTTGTCGGCTCGTCAAAGGACAGCAAGCGTTCCTTGTTCTTCAATATCAAGTCGTATGCTGATATATCATCGGAGAACTCTCTTCCACGCTTAAGTTTACTATCAATGGCGTGTCCTTTTTTATCAATACTGAAATATCCCTTATGCACTTCACTTACTTCACTGCAAGTAGATTTCAAGTATCTCTGATACGGTGTATCAAACAAGGTTACATAGTCATTCAGCACATTGATGTATTCCTGCTCAAACATCTTGCCGTATTCGCCAAGAACTTCATCTCCGTTTTCATCGTACTGGCGATACTTTGCAACTTCATCAATGAAGAACAATGACAGACATTTAATTCCTTTATTAAAGAGTTTTTCTTCTTTCTCGAAGTGGGACAAGATTGTTTCTCTAATCTGAATACGACGCATATCGTTTTCGGACACATCGCCAACCACATCTCCGGCTTTGATAACCTCTCCGTTTGTAAAGGTTACAGTACCTCTTAACGGGTCAATCTCTGATATGGTGTAACCCTTGTACTGCTCCATTTCCTGAGAAACATAATATAAATCATCTCCGACACCGAGAATACGGAATTCACGGTTAATGGATTTGTTATATCCAATCTCTAACTCAATCTTAGCCATCGGTGGCTTTTTGCTTGAAAGCACAATCTGTTCAAGATACAGATAACTGTCAGTACCTCTAAAATTCTTAACTTCAAATCCTTTAACTTCAATCTTCTTAACCAACTTCTTGTTAAAAGCGTCAAGTGCGTCAAGAACATAGACAAGGTTGTGCTGTTTCTTATGTGTTGCAGAATAGTTCAGAGTAAATAACGGATTAAAGTTTTTAAGTGCCTTCTGCGTTACATCTCCACCCATCTTCTGCGGCTCGTCCAAAATGATAATCGGTCTGTTCGCCTTGATTACATCAATCGGTCGACGAGAAGCAAATTCATCACGCTTTGAGTAAATGATACGGGACACCTTGCTTCGTCCGCCTTCCTTTAGAGAAGTTGCAAATGCCTGTGTATTGATTATCATTACATTGATACCTGAACCGCTTGAAAAGTTGTCAAGCTGATTCAGATTGGAACTGTTGTAGATAAAGAAACGAGCCTTTTTGCCGTAATGCTCCATAAAATGGTCGGCGGTAATTTCAAAGGATTTCCTTACACCCTCACGGATAGCAATACTCGGCACAACTACAATAAATTTGCTCCAACCATATTTCTTGTTCAGCTCAAACATCGTCTTGATATACACATAAGTTTTACCTGTACCGGTCTCCATTTCAATATCAAGACTGCATCTGCCTAAATCCTTTATCAGAGAAGCCGATGTCTTTATGTTATTCTGCCTTTGAATTGTTTGAATGTTTTGGAGAAGCTGCTCATCAGTCAATTCAACCAATTCATTTTTATATCCGGTATCGTTTGCCGGGTCGTATAGTTTCATTTCTTTATCAGAGAAATCAATAGCCATCTGTCCGCTATCAGATTGCATTTTTCCGAGATCACGAATGAATTTTGTCTTATCGTGAAAGCCTTGTCCGTTAAAGACTTTCACAACTGCGTCAACAGCGTCCGTCTGATATTGTTGTATCTTAAAATTAAACTTCAATTTGTCAGACCTCCTTCATAAGTGTCCCAAAGGAAAGTAACAAAAGTAATACTGCATCCCACTGCAAGTTTTGCGTGTCTTGTTTCCAGACCTGTAAATGAAGCACTTTTACCATGTCCACTACCATACGGATTTCTGATTTCAGCAAGTTTTGTTGTTATTCCTCTCAAATTTCCAAGAACTGCTTTTATATTTTCTGAAACTGGGTCAGAGTCTGGAATATTTTTCGGAGTAAGATTAAGGAGTTTTAGAGTTTCACCCGTAAGTTTACTCATATCCCATTTCTTATCCCAAGTCACACCTTTATTATCCAGAATTGTTTTACAACAACTTTCAATCAGTTCTTTTGCTTTTCCGATAGCATCTGTCGGATTTTCGTTTTGCATTCTCAGCATTAGTTCTATCTGCTTAGAAAGATACTCGCTCGAAAATTTTTCCTGTAACTCAACAGCATTTGTTGCAAGAGGTGTTGTAACATTCAATACTCTGTCCATATATGCCCGACACTTTTTATACAAATGAGCGTACTCGGCATTATATCTGAAATATCCATATGTTTCCTCATCTGTTTCCTGCGTATATTCTTTTTCGTAATTTTCCTCATAGTAATCTAATAAATCTTTTAGCAGCTTAATAACATTTCCTTCTGAAGATTCATTAACATATGCTGACAGTGACTTTCCTTTTGACATTTTATACTTATCACAAAGGGCAATTCCTACGCTTTCCATTGTAAAAACATCAAAGTCATTCGTACTAAAATCCAATACATAACCGCCTCGATTAAAAAGCTTTAAAAATGTTCCCACTTCATTTTTTGTCAATATTCCCACTTTACAGCACCTTCCTTACTGTGTCAGGACTGTATGCAGCGAAAATCTGCTCAAAGTTAGTTGCGACACTATCGTTTGCCATTGAGCTGTCACGCATAACAAAATAATACGGCTTCTGTTTTGCAATCTCTGTAATCGCTTCTTCGGTTACGTTGTCATCAAAGCAAGCTATCAAATAATTATCCTCAACATTGAATACTTTCTTTCCGGCTATAGTAGTTTCCTTGATTTTGCTTGAAAGAAGCACACCTAAGTCAAGCATAACTTGGAATAGTAAATCTTCCGGAGTTCTGTCCTCTTTGATATTATCTTCAAGTTTTGAAAAAAAAGATGGCTCATACTCCGCCGGGTTATAGTACACATCTTTCATATTGGAGCTGTCGCACTTCAAAACACGGAATCCGATGTCAAGGTCTTGCGTTGTCAAAGGACTGTCTTCTTTGATTTTTCTACCGGCACGGCGGATGCGCTCCTTGCCGATTTCACAGATAGTTTTGTATCCTGCTTTGTAGGCTTCGCTCTTTTCGTCGGTTGATTCGGGAAGCTGAACCATAATGAACTTGCGGTGTCCGCCATCTTCGGCATTTAACTGCATTACTGCGTGAGCGGTTGTTGCAGAGCCAGAGAAGAAGTCAAGAATGTATCCTTTTGACTGTGGATCGCCATATCTACATAATTTTTGTATAAATTCGATTGACTTTGGATAATCAAACAGTTTCTTTCCATCAAACAAATTCATGATGGTTGTTGTTCCATCTTTAGTAGTTCCTGCATCAACTATTAAGGAACTAGGCGTTTTTTTATCCCCCTTTGCCATTCGTTCGTTGTAATATAACTTACGCTTAGGAGCAGAATCATCATTCAGGCCAAATTTTATGCGTCCATCGGCAATAAGAGAATTCATTGTTTTTTGGTTATAGCACCAGATTCTTCCGTTTGGAGGAAGATACTCTTTTCCCGTCTTAGGATTCTTTACTGGATATACCGTATTACCTCCTACATGATTCGCATCTATAGGAACCAATTTCCATGGCCCTCTACTATCATTATCAGGATTTTTATAATCATTTTTATCAATCGGATCCCCACCAAAAACTAACTCTTCTCTATTTTTTGAATAAACAAAAGTATGATTATGGTTCAATGAAACTTCATGGTCATTTGAAATAGATGTCCTTGATTGCCAAATCATATCAGCGATGAAATTTATTTCACCGAATATCTCATCACAAATTTTCTTAATGTTCTCTTGCTCATTATCATCTATGCTAATAAAAATCACGCCATCATCAGATAATAAATCTTTTGCAAGCTTTAATCTCGGATAAATCATATTAAGCCAGTCAGTATGAAAGCGACCGTTACTGTCTAGGTTTTTGACAAGCCGGTTTCCTTCTTCATCAAACTGACCGCTGTTTTCAAGATATTCGTCTGTACTTTGAGCAAAATCATCCTCATACACAAAATCATTTCCCGTATTATATGGTGGGTCAATATATATCATCTTAATTTTTCCAAGATAGGTTTCCTGAAGAAGCTTTAGCACCTCAAGATTATCGCCCTCAATATAGAGATTTTCGGTATTGTCAAAGTCAACGCTTTCCTCTCTGCAAGGACGCAATGTCTTGTTTATCGGTGCATTGGCAAGAAGAACCGACTTCTTCTTGTCAGGCCAAGTAAACTGATAACGTTCCTCATTACCATCAACAACCTTGCAAGAAATTTCCTGCATAAGTACATCCTTATCAATAGCACGAACTACTTCGCCATTTTCATCAATTGTTTCTGTGATGGCATTAGGAAACATTGCTGATAACTTTTTAAAATTCTCATCAGCCTTATTAACAGTCTGCATCTTGAGTTTGTCCATTTTCTTTTTCCTCCGGTTTATGGTTTATGATATAGGTTTTTCTGTAACTTTAGGCGTAAACAATTCTTTCAGTTGAACCGCTATTTCTTCTGCCGTCATTGAAGCAGTCGTCATTGCCTTACGGTCTGCAATAATTGGGCTGTATTCGACAATCTGCTTCTTGGTCAAATTGTGCCATATTGGAAGAATTACTTTCCCATTGATACTCTCAATCTGAAACAAACCATTCAGTTCAGCCTTCGTCCAATATTTGTTTTCTGCAATATAATTGGGAGATAAAACGACAACACCATATCTGGATTTAGCCAATCCTTTGTCAATTTTTTCTCTCATGGAGTCGCCCCATTTAAGTTTATTTGTATCATACCAGACTTTAAGTCCCTGCTTTTTCAACTCATCGACAAATTCATCAACAAACTCTTCCTTATCTTCCCATGCATGAGAAACAAATACATCATATTCTTCTTCACTTTCACTATTATTCCGCTGAGGAAGTACAACAGATTTTGCTAATTGCTGTTGAAGTTCATCTATACGATTTTCATAAGATGCCTGCAAACGCTGACTCGCCCTGTCCTGTTTCTTCTGTTCATTCTGCTGTTCTTTTTGAAGTTTCAAGTATGTATCTGAGCGTTTCTTTCTTTTCTCAGCTATCTTCTTGCCAAGGTCTGCACTATCCTTACTCTTTTTTGCTATATCTGATTCACAAGAAGCAATCTGTCTTCTCTTACTATTAAGAGAGACTTGTGAAGTATTCTTATTAATAGATTTTTGTGTCGAAACTTTTTTACTCTGTAAAGATGCTATGTCTTTATCTTTTGCAGCTTTCTTTTTTTCAAGATCTGCAATTTCTTTATCTAACCCATTTACAGTCCTTTGGTACTGTTCAACCGACATCCTTACCCCTCCAATAATTTAAGCTTCTCTTTAAGTTTCTTTTCTGCTTGCACTAATTCAAACTTCTTTTTAGGCTGCTTCTCTGCCCTTGCCTGCTTTTCAAGTTTTGCAATCTCTTTTTCGAGCTTCTGCTTTTTTTCATTTATCTCTATCTGTTCATCAAGCGAATTTTCTTTTTCTATATTCACTCCGCCGACAGCAATAACGATATTCTCCCAGACAGTATCGAGATTTAACCCTTTAAGTTCAACCTTTTGTTCTTCTGTCGGCATCCACGCTGTCTGCATTACCTTTGTATGGTAAACAGCAAGTCTGCTTTCATCCTCATATTCAAGAACAAATAAAATATTTTGCGGTATCAACTTAGAAAGCGTCGCTATCGTTTTTTCGTCATATTCTTTCTTTTTAAGAGAAACATGCAAAACAAAAAAGCTTTTCACGTCCTCTCCAGAAGGAATATTGACCTTATTGGGTGCAATCTCATTTACAATCGTGATTCTTGAAATATCAGCATCAATTTTTTCTTTTGCTGCTGTATTCATTTGAAATTTCGTATAAATTGCTTTTTTCGGAAGCTGCTTACTCATTTCCGTTGTTTTTGGCAATCCGAGCATTTCGTTCTCCTCTTATTTCACAACTAAAAAACATATTAGTTCAAAATCATTCAATCCTTTTATCTCACTACTCAGGAAACTAATCTGACCGCCACCTAAGAAGATGTCTATATCACTCTCATCTTTCACTTCGATAATGGAAGCAATAGCATCTCCAAGCAAATTAGAATACTTCGACATATTTCTTCCATCACGAGTTTCTTTATTGAATTGTTTACAAAGTTCTGAGTCCGCTTCTGTTTTTCCTTTACAAAGGTATCGCATTTTATCAAGCATTTCCTTTGGAGACAAATGATCGCAAATAACTTCTCCATCATTACTGATATACACCATATAGAATGGGTGAAGTCTGTTCTGATTATCAATATTCACGCTGTTAGAACGATTTTTCAGTACATAAATTACCCCTGCCGGTGTATCATCAGTTGACCTAGCCACTGCATGAAGTCCAAACGGAGATTTATCTATATCCGGATGATGCTTAATGTAGTCAAGCAAATCAAGTCGGAATTCATTAAGTCCTAAATCCATTATTGATATTCCAGTTGTCATATCCTCAATATCTACAACCTCATCCTGCAATCGTCTAAGCTGTGCTTTTCTATATTCAAGGTCTGTCTTTTCTTCATCACTCAGAAGATTATCGTCGCCCGTTGCCGTCATATCTACAATCTTCATACGGGTTTCAACTTTTGCTTTTAGATTGATGTACTCATCAAGAGTTACATCAGGCCAAAAGTTCACAAGCTGAATAACTTTATTCTTACTTCCGATACGGTCAATACGTCCGAAACGCTGGATAATACGAACCGGATTCCAATGTATATCATAATTTATCAGATAGTCGCAATCCTGCAAGTTCTGACCTTCTGAAATACAGTCGGTAGCAATAAGGAAATCAATTTCTGTATTATCATTCGGCATTAACAGTTTTTTGTCCTTGGAGATCGGCGAAAAGCAAGTTAATACCGTATTCAGGTCATTTTTTAATTTGGGACAAGTTGTGCGTCCCTCAACTGAACCGGATACCATAGCTGTATTTAATCCATATTTTTCTTTCACATAAGTACTTACATTGTCGTAAAGGTATCTTGCTGTATCAGCAAAAGCCGTAAATACAATGACCTTTTTGTTTCCCTCGTTTATTGGATGACTTAACTTATTGTCAATTATCTTCATCAATTCTTGCAGTTTCAAATCATGTTCCGGCGTTATATCACCAACCATAAGAGTAAGAAGCTCCAGTATATCTTGGTCTTTTTTCAGGCTATCTCGCCATGATACATAATCCATATCCGCAAGACTGATTTTTACCTTTTTCCCAAAAGAGAATAAGTCATCTGTATTCTGGTCTTCATCGTCAAACTCATTTATATCTGAAATATCGGTAAGATCAAGACTTGTATCCGAATATTTATCAAATTCATCTATTGTCTTAATGGTGCTTTCAATCAACTTCTTAATTCGAGTAAGCGTTAAATTGAAAGAATAAACAGAGCTTTCCATACGCTTCATTAAATTAATTGCAGTAAGTCTGCGGATACCCTGTTCACGATTTGCCTGCGTAAATCCGACATTTACTTTATTGTCCTCATATATTTGAGCATACTTTTCCATTTTACTCGGAAGTATAAAATGTGTCGGTGTATATATAGTTAACGTCAGCAGCATAAGTTGTTCAAATATCTGATTATATGTAATTGCTGATTTAAGGTCAGTCAAATGCGGTCTTAGTGATATAGGTTTTAACCTTGTCGGAAATGTACCTATATCAGACGTATCATAATACTTCTGAATATGCTTTCTTGAACGGGCAATCGTAACGCTGTCCAATACTTCAAAAAAATCAAAATCAAGCATTTTAAGCAGGTTTTCTGTCGTTCTATCACAAGGCTCCCATTTACTCCAAGTATTAAATGCTCTTTGTGCGTTTTTAAATATATCATCAATGGAACGTGTTGTATTTAATTTATCATCTATGTACTCCGTATGACCTTCATACGCAAGTGCCAGCTGATTTTTCAAATCATTAAACCGGTTATTTACTGGGGTAGCCGAAAGCATAAGCACTTTTGTCTTTACGCCTGCACGAATAACTTTTTTTAGAAGTTTTACATATCTATTTTCTTTATCATTTCCATCTGGATTTTCAACAATTTTTCCACCATTGCGGAAGTTGTGGGACTCATCAATAACTACAAGGTCATAGTTACCCCAATTTAATCTGTCGAGGTCAAGACCATTGGATTTCCCGTGTGTTCTGTTAAGGTCGGTATGATAAAGCACATCATATCTCAAACGGTCAGAAGCAATCGGATTATTGACATAATTATCTTTATATGTATTCCAGTTATTCGTCAGCTTTTTAGGGCAAAGTACAAGTACAGATTTATTTCTGTTTTCATAATATTTAATAACAGCAAGTGCCGTAAATGTTTTACCAAGACCTACACTGTCTGCAAGAATACATCCGTTGTATTTCTCAAGTTTATTGATGATAGCAAGAGCTGCGTCTTTT
>OGPR01002519.1_pt1 | contig 12392 bp, 19 predicted proteins | sample 1552981 | NCBI WGS metagenome assembly OGPR01 (sample SAMEA2580260, study PRJEB22360) | human gut metagenome | biome: human gut; feature: human-associated habitat; material: faeces | place: Denmark | collected 2008/2010 | reverse complement strand
GAAGACCCTTATAGGGTCAGAGCAAACCACCCGTTTTACGGGTGGTTATGATTTTTATTAAGAGGTATATGAAATAATGAGCATGGGGGATATGAGCCCGGAAGCGCTGGAACGAATCGTCAGAATTGAGACAAAGCTGGATATGCTTGTCGAAATGATTCCAAAAATGCAAGAATTGCAGTTGGCGCACGAAAGAGCAGCGCAGAGCGCTAAATCAGCGCACCATCGAATAGACAATATATACAAAGTGGCGGGGCTTATATCGACCATCGTATCTGTTGTCATTGCATTAATCGGAAAGGTGCTGTGATATGTTTAGAAAAATATGGAACACCGCGGTACGGTACGCGCCAAAAATGAAAGGTCGAGTACGGACATCGATGCAGATCGTCTACGTGTACGGCGCTGGACTTATCGTTTTATTTCTAATGGTGATCGCGGCGTGGGTACATGATTTTATACGAACAGGAGTAGCGAATACAACGCTACTCATCAATTTTTTCAAAGAGTTTACGGCACCGGCAGTAGTCGGTGCTTTTACTTTTGTGAGTGTTTTTTGTGTAGACAAAAACCGCGACGGACGGCCGGACGCCGCAGAAAAAGAAATAAAAAAAGAAACAAGAAAGGAAGTGCGCAGAGATGACGATAGAGGAATTTCGGCAGGAACTCAAAAATAAACGGGATTATTTTTATCAATTCCCGTGGCCGGCTACGACTTACGGACACTGGTCCGCAGGACGGTATTTCACGACATTTAACGATTATCATTTTAACGTTGATGGCGACGGTGAAATCATCTACACAAGACCGATTGACGAAGTACCGCGGGCAACATATCACAGGAACACAGGAAGCATTGCAATTGCTCTGTGCTGCTGTTATAATGCCCGCCCTGGAGATTTAGGAGAATATCCGCCGACGGAAGCACAAATTGAAACGCTGGCGAAGATGTTCGCGGTTATAGCTGAGGTTTTCGATAACCCAATCGACCGGGAGCATTTCATGACACACGGAGAAGCTGCTAATGACGACGGCTACGGACTGTACAGCGGAGAGCCTGACTGTCGCTGGGATTTAGAGCAGCTCTGCGATCAAGATGAAATCGGCACCGGCGGGGACATCATCCGCGGGAAAGCGCAGTGGTATTTAGAGAACGGGGTGTAAAATGCTTACGATATCGAACCAGAATATATTTTTAACCAGAGGCGATACGGCGAAAATATCACTGAATATCACATCTGCAGGAAGCGCCGCTTATGACAGCACGAAAGATAGAGTTGTTTTAACAGTCAAGAAATCAACCACCGATAAGGCAAAGGTGTTACAGAAAACGGCGGTGAACGGAGTTATTACGATTAGTCCGGCAGATACTAAAAATCTTGATTACGGAGATTATGTATATGATGTACAGCTAACTACCGTTGCCGGAGATGTCTGTACGATTATCACTCCGCACCGGTTCAGAATTGAGGATGAAGTTAATTTTGATTAATGAGCTAGACGCAAAACTTGCAGCCACGGAATCCCTGCACGGTACTATCTCCGGTAAAAAAGATTTGACCGCCGAATTATCACCTATGGGCGTATTATCTGGTGTTGTTATAGATAACGATGATAGTATAAATGTTATTATAACAACTCCGGAGGAGTTAAAGGCGTCATTAACAATCCCGAACGGAGGGGGAGGTGGCGCAGGCAAAGACGGAAAATCTGCATATGAGATAGCAGTTGACAACGGATTTAACGGCACGGTGGCAGAATGGCTGAAAAGCCTGCAAGGAGCTAAAGGTGAAAGAGGTGTGAAAGGAGATAAGGGAGACCCGGGCAAGGAAGGGCATGACGCTACCGTTGATTTAACGCCGTACGCCCGGAAGTCGGAGCTCATCACAGAAGAACGTATTGTAGAATTGATTGGTGCTAACTCTGTCACGCAAGAAATTTTAGACGCAGCCGTGAATCAAGCGATACGGGCGTACGAACAGTCCACAAAACTTGTATTACACTTGGTTTATCAAGGGTACGAAGCAGAAACGAGCCGTAAAGATAATATTCATTTTTGTAAAATGGTCACTAAATATAAATCAGCAGACTTTGATGAGTATTTTGATATTGTCAACGAGACCGACTTTATTGCGAAAAAGGATTGTACGATATTAGCCGTCAGTAAGGTATATCAGTATGCAACGTCAGGTGGGAATACGTCAGTCAATCGTGTTGTATTAAACGCTGTAACGATAGCACAATCAGAAACGTCAAGCCGTATTGTTGGTTCCATAGGAGCCAGACAATCAGGCGTCTTTTCGGTTAAAGTTGGAGCGGTGCTTAAATGCGAAACATATAACGGCAAAGGATATCCGCAGGGCGGCATGCAGATATACATATCGCCGGTAGTTACTAACGGGTACGCATTCAAAGGCACTACACCGGACGCATATTTAACTAGTAATTACACAGCTGATAAAGGGTGAGGTGGAAAATGTATGATAAAAAACAGGCTTACTATATGTTTATTATCGGCGGGATTATTCTTGTTGCCGTCATTGGTTGGTTCGTCTGTGCAGGCAGAGGTGATGTATCAAATCTCCGAACCGGAGCTGACACAGTTAGAAATGAACTTGACAACGCTCGAACAGCACAGCAAGGACAAGTCGATACTCTTAGACAAGCAAGCGAAGCAACTGAACGAAGCGCAGGAGCAGTTGAAAATAGCAAACGAGCAAATCAAGAAATCTCAAGCATTGAACGAACAGACGCAGAACTCATTAGAGAGAGCCAATCAATACTTGAACGAGTACGAGAAAGAGGCGGAACGAAAAATCAGAATTAAAACTCGGCAAAGAAATCTATGGATAATGACAACAGTAGTAGCCGTGGGAGCGGCAATCTCCCGGAGGTGATCCGGTATCTACAAAACGGGGCGGGAAACCGCCCTCTTTTTTATTGCATTTGATGATATAATATTATGCATAGAGCGAGAGCGGAGGGGAATATATTGCAACATTTATATTTCTTTTTTGATGATTCCGGAATTCTTCATGCGACGAATAGCGTAGGGTATTTTGTATACGCTGGATTTGTATTTACATCAAGAAATCAGTTAGATAATGCAAAACGAAAATATAAATCCTTACTAATAAAAATAAAAAAAGAATTGCAATGCACAGATGAATTAAAGGCAGCAGCTCTTGGTAAAAAACACAGAAGAGCGTTATATAATGTTCTTCGATCCGAAAGGAGCTTATCTGTCGAAGTTCATATACCAAGAGTATATGAAAGAATATTATGCTCGGGAAAGTCAATTTGTAGATACAAAGACTATATTCTTAAAATGCTGGTCAAAAAGGAAATCGAGCGCATAATTAGATCCGGGGAAATCTCTGCAGATAGTGATATTTTTATACATATAGCCGTAGATGAACAACTAACCGCAACTGATGGGATTTATGGTTTGAGAGCATCAGTTAAAGAGGAATTACAAAGTGGAATATCAAATTATAATTACGGGCATCTTCATCCCCCTTTATTTAATGCGACTGTAGAAGTTGAGGTTAAGTATTGCGATTCTAAATGTGATTACATGATTCAAGCATGCGATGTTTTAGCAAATAGAATATACTGCTCTTATAAATTTGATAATGTTTCATTGAGAGATATACCTAATCATTATTCTTTGCATCAACCTTGACAAATGTGTATAATAAAAGTACAGACATAATGTACTGTTTACATCCAAGAGCCGATGAGTCTATTAAGCGTGTAGTAAGCACGCCGTCTTGGATGGAAAAGCCCCCTGCCGGGGGCTTTTTTACATAGATTTTTTTTCAGGGCGGTAATTGGGATTTTGAAATGCAGAATAAGTGGCAATCTACACAAACGCCCTTGGGTCACCAATTAGTTAGGAAACGAACTCCCCATTTTACAGAATTTTGTAAGAGGGGGAGTTCGTTTTTATAATTTATGGTTATGCTTTAAAAAGTTTTCCTATATGAAGTCTGGTCTTCAATAGGTTTTTATGCTGCTGATTAGATGAATGCCGGGCATGGATAACGGCTTTTGCTGTATGAAAAAACAGCCTCCTTAAAAAAGTAGGTCGGCTGTGTGCTATTCTTATAAACGTAATCAGTCTTGGTTTGGGTAGTATAGTCCCGCTGTCGCATTAACGGTACGATAGCGGGATTTTTTTATATTGCAATTATAATTTCTCTATTAACTTTTCTCGTTTTCCCGCGTACTCCTCTTCAGTTAAAACCCCTGCATCGTAAAGCTGTTTTAGCTTCAGCAGAGCATCCGCCGCATTGGCCGCGTTTGCTACGGCTTTTTCTGCAGTTTCTTCGGCTTCTGCCATCTCTACAAGTTTTGCTGCCTCGGCCCGGATACTTTCGACATCCGACCCGGCAGGGGCGGCAAACTGGAAGGTAGTAAATTCTTCCGGAGACATTTCAATAGCGCATCGGCGGCTTTCCGTAAATACGCCAGCCACTGTACACTGTTTTGCTCGGCCTTTGAGAAGAATACCGGCAATAGCGCCGATAGGGCCGAGGATAACAGCACCTAAGAACCCCCACCCCATCGATGGGCCAAATTTAAATTTATTTTCTTCGGTGATTTGTTCCCAGACTTCCAGATCCTTGTCGACACGGATAACGCGGAATTTCCCCTTTTTATCTGTATAGCTTAAAGCTATATTTTTACCTCTGGTATTAACTTCAACCTTTTTAGCAAAATCGGCACCTAATATTTTCATACTTGTTTCTCCTTAGTAAAAGTTATTGAATCTCAGACTGCCGCAGCACGGCTAAGCCTAAAATTTTAACACTCTGGCAGTTAAACCGATTGAGTTATATTGTCAGATCGTTTGGGGTTTCCGATACCAGAATTATACTACCGTCTGCTGATTTATAAAATCGTTTTAAACAGACTTTTTTATTATCAATTTCAACGCAGACGATTTTGCCGTTTGGAACGTATGAGTGCTATAAATTGATTTCTCCTTTAACTTTTAAGCAAAGTGGCTTCCTGAATTAATTCTTGCACGATTGTTTCATTGCATTCTTCGACAAGGGATTTCATTCGAAACAAGTCTATAATAGCCCAAATGAAAACGCCTCCGTAAGTAATCCAGTATAGTATATTTCTTACAGGTTTCCTTAAATAAAAATAATGAATACAGAAAAACCAGCAAAGATAAGCGACTGAGAGGTCTTTCTCTTTCGCTGCAAGTCTGTTCGTTACATAATTTTTTTGTGTAGGTGTCAATTCATTTAGTAATAAGGCTGTTTTTTCTGTCATATTGATGATTTTCTTATAAAATTAATGACTTTTGAAAGGATATATTATGCGGCAGCCAGTCCTAAGATTTTTACACTCTTCAGTTTAAGCCGGGGAAGGACAGGCGCTTCAAAGGGGCGTGCTTCGGTAATTATTTTTTGATTGAAAGAAAGTTCTCCAGAAAAATTCATCATTGTCTCGGCAAATAAAAAAACTTATTTTAACGGCTGCCATTTAAATTATAATACAGGAAAAAGCAAAAGCATATTTTCTTGTGATTTCGTGGCCGGAAGTAAGAAATATTTCAAATGTATCTGCCGGTGAAAAACCGCCATCCGATGGACAGCGGGCATATTTACGCCAGTTTTTCAATCATTTTATTCCATCCGGCTTTTTGGAGGCGGTGAAGAAGGATAGTCGCGCAGGAGGCGCGGATGCATTGGTCGAGTAAAAGGGCGCACCATGCGCCGACAAGGCCCCAGCCCATGACAAAAAGGAAGAATGCTGTCATGATAGGACGGAGAATCGTGATGCTTACGAAAGCATACGCCGCAACAGAAGCGGTCTTTCCGCTGCCGCGCAGGATACCTGCACAGACGAGGGCATGTCCTGCCGGAAAATTCACGACAGCGCAGATAAGCATAGCGATGCCGCTCATAGCAAGCGCTTCGGGATCGGAAGAATAGAAGGAAAAGATTTCTTCTCTGAAAACGGCAGTGAGGGTGAACGCGACGGTGGAACAGATCAGAGTCCATTTAATGCCTGCCCGTTTAAACGCGTGCCATTCGGTTTCCGATTTTTTGCCGATAGACTGCCCTGCGGTGACCATGCTCGCTTTGCCGAATCCTACGATGTAGTCCCAGTAAATATCGGCAATATTCATACAGATACTGTGGACGGCAAAGGGAATCGTGCCAAGGCTCGCCGCCATGCGGGTGAAAAGAATCATGCCTATACGCTCAAAACCCTGTTCACTGAAAACAGAAAGGAAAATAGGTGTGACTTTTTTGAAATACGCTTGGTCGGGAATGAAAGAACCGCCTTCAAGAAGGTGGTCTTTTTTCATAAGATAAATCGTCCAGCACAGACTGAAAATGGTGCTTATGACCGTGCCGATTGCCGCGCCGGCGACACCCATGGCAGGAATCGGCCCCATGCCGAAGATCAGGATGAAATTCATGATGACATTCACTATATTTCCCAGAATATTTGTCTTCATGATGATTGCCGTCTGGCCGAAGCCAAGCTGGACTGCCTGGAAAAAGAGGGTGAATGAAGAAATAAAAACGGAAAGCAGCGCAATATTTCCATAAGCGAGAGCTTCCGCCATATATTCTGTCTTTGCGCCCATAAGGTAGAAAATATCTTCGAGGAACAGATAAAAGATAATGTGGATGAACAGAAGGACGATGGCTCCGATGAAAATAGATTTCTTCAGGATATCGGAGGCGTTTGTCCTGTCATTCCGCCCGGCGTCCCGGGAAACAAGAAGAGTCACGGAGGAAGCAAGAGAGCGGGTAAAGCAGAGAATGACGAGCCGCGGCTGGAGGAAAATACTGACCGCCGCAATGGAAACAGCCCCCAAGGTGCCGACCATGATTAAATCCGCGGAAGCGAGGAGAATCATGAAGAGACCTTCCAGCGCCGCAGGCAATGCGATCTTTAAATATTTTTTATCGTAACTCCGGATCATATATGCCTCATGATTAAATATTTTTAAAATTGTCGATTTAATATATGTACATTTTACTCCTTTTGTTCAGTATTTGCAATTGATAGAATACTTTTCTCCAGAAAAACTAAAGAAGCGGTAAAAAAATATATCCTTATACTTATGGGATGCTAACCGGGATGGGTATGAAAAAAGAGAAGAAATAAAATCTATATTGACAAAATTCGAAAAAGAAGATAGTCTTATGGCACAAACAGTATTATAACAGTTATGAAGGAGTACCTTATGAATCATGGAGAATCAACCGTTATTGAAACGGTCAATGCGGCAAAACCGAATTTTAAGAAAGAAGAACTGCTGAACGCTATGAAGTACCGCTATGCGACAAAAAGATTCAGCGAAAAAACTATTCCGCCGGAAGACTTTGAAGTGCTTTTGGAAACGGCCCGTCTGGCTCCGACTTCTTTCGGACTGGAAACGTGGAAAATACTTGTCATTCAGGACAAAACGCTTCGTGAAGAAATGAAGGAATTCGGATGGGGCATTAAGGACAAACTGGATGCCAGCCATTTCGTGGTATTCCTGGCACGGAAAAAAGCAGATATCACTTTCGGCTCAGATTACATCAGGCATATGCTGAAAGACGTCCACCAGGTACCTGATGAAGTCTATGAATTTTACAGAAACGCTTACGGTAATTTCTCAGAAAATGATTTCAAAACGCTGGAAAGCGAACGGAGCGCTTTTGACTGGGCGGGGAAACAGGCGTACATCGTCATGGCACATATGATGGCCGTGGCAGCGCTCATGGGAATTGATTCGTGCCCCTTGGAAGGATTTATACCCAAGGAGATGGATAGGCTTTTGGGAGAAGAGCACGGCCTTTTCGATACGGAACATTTCGGGATCGCCGTGATGGCAGCTTTCGGATACCGCGGAGAAGATGTTCATCGGAATAAGACCCGCCGTCCGCTCAGCGAATCAGTTCTTTGGAAGTAATATCAGTATGCTTTAGATCACTGTGGATTCATAGAGTCCGGCGGTCTTTCTACCGGAATGAAAGAAATATAGCAGTGCCCTTGTCTTTTAAATTTTGTCAGGACTCATATTCGTGCATCAAAAAAGAGCAGATTTTCAAAAGTCTGCTCCTTTTACGTGGGATCATTCCAGGAAAGGGACGACGGCGCTGCCGTGGGGGATGATATTGATGGTGTAGTCCGTCTTACCTTCTTTCTCTAATTGTTTCTTTGCCAGTTCCCAGGCTTCCTGTACGGTGGCGACGGGGATCTGCGGCGTTTTTTTCCGGATGATGTCGAAATTTTCCGGTTTTGTCACGAAGTAGATGGTATGGGTCGTAGCGGTAATGAGGTTTTCAAAAGCGACAAAGAAAGGAATGGTAAAGCATTCGCGGAGAGCTTTTTCCATGTCTTCCAGCTTATCGTATGTGAAACTGTCCAGGTAGGCCGGCGGTTCCATGACATCGTCCGCTTCAATCATGGTGATGATGATGCCGCCTTTTTTTGTTGCCATATCGGATGACGTGTAACACTTCGTTCCCTGGTAAAGATTGGTGTCTTTCGGGTATCCTCCCGCGCTGACGATGGTCACGTCGGCTTTCTGTTTCATGGGAACTTTCTGCATACGGTATGTTTCTTTCGCGCCTGCCGCCCATGCTTCATAAGGGTCTCCGCCGACCATGCCCGACACTTCGCCGTCAGCATTGATAAGGGAATGGACGAGGAAACAGGGGCGGAGCATATCGCAGCCTTCCTGCATATCTTCGCTGACCGGATTTCCTTCTGTTTTAAGGACATGGGAATCGGGATTCAGGCCGGAGCCGACTTCGTCGCCCAGGGCGTGGCAGTGGTTCTGCTGGATGGTATCCCACCCTGCTACACCGGGAAGGACAAGTTTGCGTCCGCCGCCGAAGCCTGCCATGTCATGGGTGGAAAGAGCGTTCAGGAGAATGACTTTGTCCGCTTCCGCGACGCGTTTATTCAGCCATACTTCCGTGCCGCGGGTGGTCACGCCCATACGGGTGAGCATGTTTTTATCCCGGCAGTCATGCTGGTACATGGCAATGCGTCGCGCCACTTCTTCTCCCACACATTCGATATTTTCCGCGTCAGTGTGCGCCCTGTGGGTACCCTGGGCGAAAACGATGAAAATATCTTCATCAGGAATTCCTGCGAGGTTCAGTTCATTGACTACATGGACAGTGAAATCGCGGGCATGGTTCCACGCGCGGGTGATGTCGGCGATGATAAGGCAGACCTTGTCGCCCTTTTGTACTTTTTCGGCAAGCGGCGCGGAGCCGATGGGGCGGCGCATACATTCGACAGTCGCTTCTTTAATGTCGCAGGCAGCTGTCGGTACACCTTCCAATACGTCGGATACATGCTCTTCAGGGAGCATGACCGTCTGGAACCCGCGGCCGAAAGGAAGTTTGTATTCTTTTAAAGCCATAATGAATCTCCTTTATTAAACCATATTTTTACAGCAAATTTATGACGGAATGATGAGCGCCATGAATTTCAGGTCGCCGTCTCCCGTATTTTCAAGTCCGTGGCAGTGGCCATCGGCGCAGTATGTCGTATCACCCGCATGGACTTCATAGGTTTTTCCGTCGTCGGTGTAAAGACCTGTTCCGGAAAGGATGTAGTAGGACTCTGCATTTCCCCTATGCCGGTGGATGCCAAGCGAAGCGCCTTCAGGAATGGTGACTTCCGCATACATTTGAATTTTTTCATTTTTCTGTTCATCGGTCAGAAGCGGCCGGAGAGTCACTTCGCCTTTTCCTCCAAAAGCGTTTTTGCGGATGATCGGTTCAAGCATGGCAGTTCTCCTTTCCAATGATAAGTTTCTTTTATTATATGACAGAACGCGATGTAAAAACATATAATAATAAAAAGAAATCAAGGAGGATTGGAGTACCGCGGAGAATATGGCGCTTATCACTGGGGGACCGGGAATCGGCAGCAAAATATGTTTCTTCTAAACCGTCCGGGGGTCACTTGCAGTATAAATCACATTTGTTTATAATAAAACGCATATATGAGGAGAATATGTAATAGAAAAAGGAAGTTGGAAACGTGATACATGAAATAGCAGCGCGCCGCAGCACACGGCGTTTCATCAAAAAGAACATCCCTGAGGAAGATCTGCATGCTCTTTTGGAAGCAGCCTCCTGGGCGCCGTCGGAGCATAATGAGCAGCCCTGGCGCTTTGTGGTCGTCCGCGGAGACGCGCGGAAAGAAGTGGTCCGCGCTCTGAAGGAAGGCATCAAAAGGAACCGGAGCGATAAAGCGGCCATTTGCGGAAAAGGGTATGAAAAATATATCCCCGCCGCGATTTATACGGCCCGCGTACTGGAACAGGCGCCGGTCATCGTCTTCTTTATCAACAGCAAGGGGAAGGACTACTACGGCGAATTTCCCATAGACGAGCATCTGATGGAAATGGCGGACATCCAGTCGGTGAGCGCGGCGATCCAGAATATGTGCCTGGAAGCGACGGCGAGGAATATCGGGACGCTGTGGACCTGCAATATTTTCTTTGCTTATGACGAACTGAAAAAATGGCTGAATGTGGAAGGGGAAATGGTGGCGGCCATCGCCCTAGGGTACACAGACAGAGAAATCCAACCGCTCCCGCGGAAACCGCTTTCCGAAACGGTGACCTACCGCGGTGAATATCCGAAGGAAGAATAAAACAGCGGCCATATGTCATGCCTGTGAAGCATCTCGAAAGGGGTGCTTTTTTTGTGCTACTTCATAAATCTTTCTGTTAAGCTGCCAAAGCTTGAATTTGCTCGGACTTCTTTAGACGGAATAAATACATACTTCCATTCTTTTCTTTTGTTTGCTTTTGCCCAGTTACTTGTAACTTCACAGAACTTTGCTTGAAGCCATTTTTTATATCTCCTTTAATTACTAAAATTTCAATAGTCCATTTTCATCAAACTGAAAATTTGAACCCCATGCAACTTCCCAATAATATCCATCTAAATCTGAAAAATAGGCATGATATCCACCCCAAAAGGTGTCTTGTGGTTCTTTTACAATTTTTCCACCGACATTTCGTACTAATTCTATTACACTATCAACATCTTCTTTGTGTTCAACATTGTAAGCTAATGTAATTCCGGAAAATCCATTTCCCTTTGGTGGATTATTTTCGTCAATATCTTTTGCTAATTGTTCCAAAGGAAATAGTTCAAATTTTGTTCCTGGAGTATCGAAAAAACATACCGGCGGATTATTTTCTTTGCAGTCAGTCTTATATCCTAAACCATCTCTGTAAAACTTTATTGACCTTTCCATATCTCTAACACCCAAACAAATACAAGTAATCTTATTCATTACTACCTCCATAATTTTTAATTAACTTTAATCTAATAAACTGGGAATTAACGGTTACCAATAAAGCTATTCTATATACTCTTTCCAAGTTTTATCATATAATTGCTCGCAACATATTTCCCTCAGTAACAGCCTAAAAAATCTTAAAAAATTGATATTAATAAAACCATCATCTTTTTCGTATATATAACGCCAATACTCGAAAGCGTTAGAAATACTATCTAATAATTCATCAAACATACTTTTATTATCTGAATTAAATATTTCTTTCGTTTTCCCTCGACTAATAATGCAGTTCCATAATCTTTTTCCATCTGTCACGCCGTGGTCTTGCCAGGAGTCGTCAGTTCTTTTCTGACCTGGATCGCCTGCAGTCTTTGATTGATCCATTCTCTTGTGTACCCTTTTTTTAGGTAGGTTTCTAAAGCCCTGTCTATTGTAAGTTCGGGATCGATGGTTTCATCCACTCTCTCTTTTCCTACTTCCGCCAGCCACATTTTGAAGGGCTCCGCTTTAGGTGAGGGGATCGACTGGATGATACGGAATAGACCTTGCATATCAGCGACATCTGTTTTATACATTTTGCCGTCTTTGGGAGATTTTAATTTCAGTGCGTGACAAAATGTCACGACCTCGCTGCCGTCTTCTTTTAATCTTTGTTTTAGCTTTCTTCAGTATGCTCCGGCATCTCTACTATCAGTCAAAACGTTCACTACATCTATGATGCTGAAATACTACGCTTCTTTTTCATTGTTCCAGATAGAACGGATCCGGTTTCCTTCAAATAACTTTACGTCATTGCCCATTATTTTTTATCCTCCGGTATGAATTCCAAAACATCATTAGGTGTACAGTCCAAAGAGATACAAGTACTTTCCGTTTTAGCCAAAGCAATATTGTCCGTTTCGTAATTTGATAAGGACATAGGCAGAAATTTTTGTATCACGCATTGCATCCTGATTGATCAAATCTTTTTCTATCATCCAGTGTAAAAGTTTTTGTGACTAATTGCCAGAGCATTCTTCCGTCCATCGTTTTATATATTATGTCACGCTTATATGATTTTATCTATCATGTCCGGTGGTGTACTT
>OGPR01002517.1_pt1 | contig 12409 bp, 10 predicted proteins | sample 1552981 | NCBI WGS metagenome assembly OGPR01 (sample SAMEA2580260, study PRJEB22360) | human gut metagenome | biome: human gut; feature: human-associated habitat; material: faeces | place: Denmark | collected 2008/2010 | reverse complement strand
CAATGCCCTCCTCTTTCACGTCACCTTGCTCGCCTAGGGGCGTTTTCGCTGACGTGTGCTCAACCTGCGGGGTAATGTCAGCAACCAAGCCGAAAACAAAAAAGCCGAAGTCCCGAAGGGCTTCGGCCTTTGCTTTCTCGCTGTAGGCGCAACGCAACTTATCGATTCTCGATGCTACCGATATTTTTGAGCTCGATGGAGATGAGGCCGTTAGGCTCATTGACGAACTCGATGTACTCGGAGTTGGAACCCATCTCGGCCGGGAAGCTGATCTCGATACCCGTGTCGGTACGGATCTTATGATTGCGCACCGCCGCGCGTTCGACCTGCTTGCGCTCCACGGGCACACGCTCAGGCACCTTCTCCTCGCTCAGTGCCGCGCGCACGCTCTCCTTGATAACCGGCTCGTCCTCAAAGACCTCATCGACGATATCCCAAGGGGGCAGTTCCTCGTCATCCTCAACTTTCTCGGCAACAGCAGCCTTAACCTTGGCGAGCGCTACGGCCGTGTTGGCGCCGTGCTCCTCGGCGACTTCCTCGACCACACGCGTGACGGTGTCGATGACCTCCTTGCCCGATACGCCAGTGTCGCACTGCAGCAGGCCATCGGGGATAAGCATACGGTCCTCGCCGGCAATCTTGCGTTTCTTGTCCACATAGCCGATCTCCATGGTGCTCGCGCGCACGATGGCATAGCTCGGCACCTTTTGCGAGGGGTTCGGCAGAATGGCGTAGTGGCGCGCGATGTCGTTGCGCACCTCGCCCTCTTCGCGACCTACCTCGTGCATAAAAGCCTGCTTGGAGCCCAGCAGCATCACGGCAAACCAGCGGGCATCCTCATCGTCATCAAAGTCCGCCACAAGCACGTCGGTGGACTCGGCTTTCTCGGCCTTGGTGAGTTCGGAAGAGATGAACTCCGCAATCTGCTGCGACAGGTCCACGAACTCACGCTCACCAAAGAAATAGCCCTTGAGCTCGCCGCCGAATGCGGAGTTCTCGGCAAACGTGGCACGCTTGTTGTCGGCCGAAGTACGAGCGCGCCGCAGGTGCGTAGTCACGAAGTTGCGCACGGTACGGCTCTCGATATCGAGCTCGCGCTGGCTCATGACGTTGACGGCAGAGTCAAAGTCCAAGATATGCAGAATCGCGTGATTGATTTTCATATACGGCATTCCGTTCTAGATCGATTTCGGCACGAACCAGTATAGCGGTCGAGCCCGCCCCAGGCGCATCGAAGATTGGTGCATCGGGGACAGGTTGCTTTGCACCAATGGCTAGCGCAGGAGCTCGGACTGCCAAGCCTCGAGCTGTTCTGCCAAACTCTTGCCGGCAGCGGGCATGTCGATCTGGGGTCGTTTGGGCAGCAGTGCGCATTTAAGGATTGCCACGATGGTCTGCGAGACAAAACGTCGCGTATCCTTGTCAAAGCCTTGCGCAGCCTGGAGCATCACGGGCAGGCTCTCGCGCAGATTCCCAGCGATATCCGCAAACCGCTCAGCACCCGTAGCCTCAAACACAGAGAACAACGCATCTACAAAACGCTCGCGCTCGCTGGGCGACACTGCAAGCAGCATCTCGCGAATGGAGCCATCAACGTATCGAGCACCGGCAGACAGGCGCTCACAGTACACGAAGTCGCGACCATCAACCACCCAGCTAAAGGGATTGTGCTGCAGCAGGCTGAACTCGGTGCTCTCAACGATGGCATAGTCCTCCTGCGTCTCGAACATCATGCCAAAGATCGACGACCGAGGTAGCGTCTTGTCGATTCGACCGGAAAGATCGGCAAAGGCGTCGCCGTTCAGAAACTCCTCGACGAAGCCCGGACCATCATGGGAATACGCCCGTTCGATTCGCTCACGGGCGGCATCGGAGCACAACGCCGCACCGTACACCGCAAGGTTTCCACCCTTGGAATGACCTCCGCACAAAAGCGGCCCGTCAATCGCATCCGCCGCCTCGTCCACATAACGCGCCGCGGATTCCTGGGCCGGTACAGGACACCGGAACGCCATGTTAAAGTCCTCTTTCCAGCCCACGATCGTGCTGTCGGTCCCCCGGAAGGAAAGATAACTAAACCCCGCCGGAAACCGGAACGCCATGGCTGCAAACTGCTCTGTCGCCACCACATCGCTCACGGCACGATAGCCGCAAACGTGCACGCCACGGTAGCGAGGGCTTGCCGCCACGGCCTCCAGCAAGGCCCTGCTCCCCTCTGGGTCCCATAGGTCGCCAATCATGTCCCGGTAGCATTCGGCACGCAGCAGCTCTCGTACGTCTAGGCCCTGCCAGTTCGTCAGCTCCGCCATATCACCCGGCAAACGCAAATAGGACAACCACGCAAAGACCAGGCTATCCACCGCGCAGAACGGCCGCTCCTCAAACGGATCAAACGCCGTCTGGGCATAGGTCAAAAAATTAGGCGAATCCGACATGGCCCTCCCATCAACTATGGTGCATTGGGGTCAGGTGACTTTGCACCAAAAAGGCGCCCGGGCCGCGTGGTCCCGGACGCCTTCATTGTAGCTTTTCGCTCTAGCGAGCTTGATTTAGCAGGAGAAGTCGACGCTATCGATGATGTCCTTGAGGGCCTTGGCAGAGACGGTGAGCTCATGCTGCTCGTCATCGTCCAGCGGCACGGGAACGCGGCAGACAACGCCGTCGCGGCCAACGACGGTCGGCATAGAGATGGCGAGATCGGACAGGCCATACTCGCCCACCATGAGCGAGGAGACGGGCAGAACGGTCTGTTCATCGCGCATGACGGCGGTGCAGATGCGCTTGACGGCCATGGCGACGCCATAGTAGGTGGCGTGCTTCTTCTCGATGATGGTGTAGGCGGAGTTCTTGACGTCCTCGGCGATACGCTTCTCAGCAGCCTCATGCTCCAGGTGACCGTGAAGCTCGCAGAAGGTGTTCAGCGGAACGCCGGCAACCTGAGCGCTGGACCAAGCGACGAACTCGGAGTCGCCGTGCTCACCCATGACATAGGCCTGGACATCGCGCGGGTCAACCTCGACGTGAGCGCCGAGCATCTGCTGCAGACGGCCGGTGTCGAGCACGGTGCCGGAGCCGATGACGTGGCCCTCGGGCAGGCCGGACATCCTGATGGCGGCGTAGGTCAGAACGTCGACCGGGTTGGAGACGATGAGCAGAATGCCATCGAAGCCGGACTTCTTAATCTCGGGGATAATGGACTTAAAGATGCTGACGTTCTTGTTGACCAGGTCCAGGCGGGTCTCACCGGGCTTCTGGGCAGCGCCAGCGGTGACGACGATCATGGCGGCGTCGGCGACATCGGAATAATCGCCGGCGTAGATCTTCATCGGCTCGGCAAACGTCATGCCGTGCGCGATATCCAGGGCCTCACCCTCGGCGCGGTTCTTGTCCACGTCGATGAGGACCATCTCGGAGAACAGACCGCTCTGCATCAGCGCGAACGCCGAAGACGAACCGACGAAACCGCAGCCGACAATAGCGACCTTCTTCTCGTTAACCATAAGAAACTCCCATCTCACTCCACAAACAAGCCGCCCGGGAACGACCCGAGCGGCTTGCCGTAATCCCAATACATCCAATCGGGACTTTGATTATGCTCCTATTCGCAGCCAAAAATCGACCGTTTACCGAAATTGTTTGCAGGATTCGTAAAATAACTGCACGAAATCGGTTTCGAGCTATTGACGAGGCGAAATAGCTTTCTAATACAGGCCCGCCTCGCGAATGGCCTCAACAGCCAAAGCAATCTGATCGGGTGGCAGAACCAGCGCCATGCGCACGTGCCCCTCGCCCGAAGGACCAAAGCTCGCGCCCGGCGTCACCACAACGCCGGCCTTCTCCATAAGCTCCTCGCAAAACGCCATGGAATCGGTGCGGCCACCGGGAAGCTTGGCCCACACAAACATAGAGCCATGCGCGTTGGGGCGCTCCCAGCCCAGGCCCTCAAGACCGTCGCACAGGGCATCGCGGCGCTCCTGGTACTTCAGACGCTGCGCCTCGACCTCATCGCGCGGGCCGTTGAGGCAGGCGATAGCAGCCTTCTGGATCGGGAAGAACATGCCAAAGTCGATCTGGCCGCGCAGCTTGGCAAAGGCAGAGACCACATCCTCGCGACCGACCAAAAAGCCGATGCGGGCACCGGTGACGTTAAACGACTTGGAAAGCGAGAAGAACTCCACACCCACCTCGAGCGCACCGGGATACTGCAAGAAGCTGCCACCCGGCTCGCCGTCGAACACGATGTCGGAGTACGCGTTGTCATGGACGATGAGCAGGTCGTGCTCGCGGGCGAAAGCGATGATCTCCTCGTAGACCTCGGGCGTGCCCACCGAGCCCACCGGGTTGGCGGGCAGCGACACGATCATATACTTGGCACGATCGGCAACCTCGGGATCGATACCCGCCACATAGGGCAGGTAATTGTGCTCGGCAATCAGCGGATAGTACTCGAGCTTGGCATCGGCGATCTTGGCACCCGCTTCAAAGACCGGATAGCACGGATCGGGCACCAGGATGGTATCGCCCGGATCGAGCAGAGCCAGGCCCAAATGGCCAACGCCCTCCTGCGTGCCGTTGCACGACTGCACCATGGACGGCGTAATGCCCGAAACGCCAAAGCGACGCTCATAGTAATCGCACACGGCTTGCTTGAGCTCGGGCAGGTCGCGCAGGGCATACTTCCACATCTCGGGATCTTGCGCCGCCCGCATGAGTGCCTCGACCACGTGGTCGTACGGCTTAAAGTCGGGCGTGCCCACGCTCATGTTGTAAATGGTCTTGCCCTGAGCCTTCAGCGCGAGAAGTTTGTTGTTGAGCGAGGCGAAAACCTCCGCGCCAAAGCGGTCGAGACGCTGCGATGCCTGCATGGTGCCACCTTTCGATATAAAAAACGCGGCGCTCCGACAAGAGCGCCGCGCGATACGGGCCATCAGATTGCAAAAGTGTAACGCTTGCAACCCCCGTATTGGTTCAATTTAGCCAACCTTAGTCAATTGCGTTGAGCGCGTCGATCTGCGCAAGCCACAGTCGCGAGCTGGCGTCACTCGGCATACGCCAATCGCCGCGCGGGCTGAGCGTCACCGAGCCCACCTTGGGACCATCGGGCAGGCAGCTGCGCTTAAACTGCTGGGCGAAGAAGCGACGATAGAACGTACGCAGCCACGTATGGATGGTAGCCTCGTCGTAGACGCCCTCGAAGCTCTTGAGCGCCATGCGGTAGATCTTGCCCGGCTCAAAGCCAAAACGCAGCAGGTAATAGAGGAAGTAATCGTGCAGCTCGTACGGGCCCACCAAATCCTCGGTCTTCTGTGCAATCTCGCCGTCGCCCGTGGGCGGCAGAAGCTCGGGGGACACCGGCGTGTCAAGGATATCGAGCAAGACCTCGGCAATACGCCCGCCAAAGACATCAGCCGCATAGCGTACCAGATGGCGCACAAGCGTCTTGGGCACGCTCGCGTTGACGGCGTACATGCTCATGTGGTCGCCGTTATAGGTAGCCCAGCCGAGCGCCAGCTCCGACAGGTCGCCGGTGCCGATGACAAAGCCGCCAGCCTGGTTAGCCAGGTCCATCAGAATCTGCGTACGCTCGCGCGCCTGGCTGTTCTCGTAGGTCACGTCTTGAACGGCCGGATCGTGCTCAATGTCCTTGAAGTGCTGCTCCACGGCCGCGTGGATCGAAACCTCACGGAAACTCACGCCCAGGTCGCGAGCGAGCGACTCGGCATTCGACTTGGTGCGATGCGTCGTACCGAAGCCAGGCATGGAGACCGCCGTGATACCAGTGCGCGGCAGCCCCAGTGCATCGAAGGCACGCACGGTTACAAGCAGTGCCAGCGTGGAGTCCAGGCCGCCCGAAAGACCGATCACCGCAGCCTTGGTACCCGTATGGGCAAGGCGGGTCTTGAGGCCCGCAGTCTGCAGGTCGAGGATGGTCTCGCAACGCTCGGCCAGGTCGCCATGGTCGGCCGGCACAAAGGGCGCACGGGGAAAGACGCGGTCGATATCGCAGGCGTTGCGCAGGACGGGAGCCTCGGAGAGCGCGCCCTCAAACGAAAACTCAACGGTCGTGGCCTCCGGCGCATCGTCCGCGCGCGTCCACGTCGTCGAGCGGCGGCGCTCGGCAACCAGGCGGTCAAGATCGACATCGGCCACCGCCATATCGCAGGTGAGGAGCTTCGTGGCGGCGAGCTTAGATCCGTTTTCATAGACGAGGTTCTCGCCCGCAAAGACCATATCGGTCGTGGACTCGCCCTCACTCGCGTCCGCATAGGCATAGGCGCAGTACAGGCGCGCGCTCTGGTTGGATATGAGGCTGCGTCGGTAATCTGCCTTACCGATAATCTCGTCCGAAGCCGACGGATTGAGGATCACCGTCGCACCGGCAAGCGCCATCTCGGTCGAAGGCGGCGCCGGTACCCACAGGTCCTCGCAAACCTCAACGCCCAGCACCATATCCTCGGCACCCTCATCACAGTAGCGGTAGACAAGCCCCGAACCCAGCGGAACCGGACCCTGACCGGCAAATTCAACCCACACGGGATCCGCAGGCGACGGAGCAAACCAGCGACGCTCATAGAACTCGCCATAGTTGGGCAGATACTTCTTGGCCGTGAGACCCAAAAGCTCACCCGCACAGCACACGGCGGCGCAGTTGTAGATGTTTTCAGCCACCGCAACGGGAAGACCGATGGTAAAGACAATCGGCAGCCCGCGGGTTTCATCGAGAATATGTGCCAGTGCGGTCTCGCAGGCATGCAGTAAGGTGCGGTTATGGAACAGATCGGCCGCGGTATAGCCGCACAAGTTGAGCTCGGGCAGCACCAGCGCGCGAACGCCGCGCTCGGCAGCCTCGCGAACAGCCGCCAGCGCAACCTCGGCATTGCCCTCGACATCGGCAACGCGAATCCGCGGCGAAGCCGCCGCCACACGCAAAAAGCCATCGTTCTTATTAGCCGAAACGCAGCATTGCCTAGTTGATCTGGACACTGGAGGCCCCTTCTACCCTGAGATTCAGTCTAACGGACGTTCACATATCTCTAACTAGCCAAAGCAACCTCCCAGTTTACTGAGAGGCCAACCTGTGCTAGGAGCATGTATTTCAATAATATCTTTAATTAAAAAAGGAGAAATCGATAATCGACTTCTCCTTTAAGCGAGGCGAGTAAATTCCGAAACTAATGGCAGAATTTATCCATGTAGTCCTCAAAGTCGAACACTTCTACCACGACGCCCTCTTCCTGAAACTCTTTCAGTTGCTCCAAGAGATCTTTATTAATAACGTCCATGCAGAAACCTCCTCTATCTAATCAACTGTAGTATATCTGCTTTCATGCAATTATCAACCAACTTGTTTAATTGCTCCTCGTTTGCCGATAGTCCCTCTTTTTTCAAAATGTCGCGCACCTCGTTCTTAGTAATCGGCTTTTCAAACAACGAAAGCAAAGCGAACGAAAAATCATTAACCGCACACATTCTATGGGTGGCACAACTCAGCAGTACTCTTAACCCCTCTTTTGAGCGTCCGACTTCTTTCACAAACGAACTTTTAACCAATTGAAAACCATTATCGTGCATTACATAATCGGCATCGATATTTGTATTCAGCAATCCATAATGCAACAGTTCTTCTATCGTCCTTGTCAGCTCGAGGTCGCCTTGATCAAGGATAAGAGAAATGCTACAATCGGCCTCCAATAAACGGGCCAACTTAAGGTATACCAACTGGGAAACAGCATAGACATGATGGTATTCAGAATTATAGAAGTAGGCAAATGGCTCAACGAGCACGACAGAGGTCTTGGAATCCAGCCAGATTCGATCAGCTGGATTTAGACTAGTTAGCCGTCGCTTTACTTTGGTCAAATGTCCCTTATACCTGACAGCGTGAATAGAATCTAGGATCCAGGTCACCTCTGAAATATGAAGCCGCTGGGGCAAGTCAATTGTGTCGCTACCGTTTATGACCTCTTGCATATAAAAATCAATATGATGCTCATCAGATAAGGATTTTGCTTCATTTAAAGTTAAACCAGTGCCTGAAACATAATCCACTTCGAGGCGCAAATCCTCATATTGGGACTTCGGCATTACAGAGACACCATACTTATCGGGATGATTCCAAACATCCGACCCCATAACGAGACCAAAATTCGTAAATCCTCTCGTGGAATATGGAACACCACATACCTGTTTTGAATAATTCAAAACATTCTCTGTATAAGCTAAGGTGTTCAGAGCCTCTTCTTTAGTTTCGGTCGGAAAGCCAATCATAAAGAATAGATGAACAGGAATACCCGCATTGAGACAATCATGGATATTGCGATCAATCCAATCAACTCTCGTGTTCTTCTTCATTAGATCAAGAACTCTTTGGTTGTATGACTCGAGGCCAAACTGAATCTGCCTACATCCACTTTGGTATATCTTGTTGAAAACGTCTGTACTTAGGGTTGGAGAGAACCTCGTTTCTCCATGCCAGAAAAACGTTTTTCCCGATGCGTTTATTTCATCCGCGAGTTGCTCCATTCTTTTGCCTTCGAATGTTTCATCCACAAAAGAGAAAACTCTCGTGCCGTATTTTTCATTTAACCGACACATTATTTCAAATACTCTCGATATAGGCATCTTTCGGTAACAACCACCGGTAGCACCGGGAATGGTGCAGAAGGCGCAATGATTAAAACACTGCCTAGAGGAATAAACCGGCAATATTAACTCAGGCATGAAGTATTTAGAAAGGGCGAAGCCATCGAAATCGGGAACCGTATCGTTGATAAATGTTTGCTCAATCCGATGGTTTTTATATATCTTCCCACCTTTAGCATGGCAAAGGTTTGGAACACAGTCGAGATTGTCATCACCAGAGTCAAGAGCCTCAAGAAGACGTGCAAGCGGCTCTTCGCCGTCATACATCATTATCGAATCAATGTATTCAAAAAAGGGATGCCATTCTTTCATGCAGTCATCTGCTAAACGAGTAATGTAATTGCCGCCCAATGAGACGTGTTTAACAGATGGACATTCTTCTTTAATCAGTTTCGCTAACGTAACTGCAGAAATCAATTGGAAACAGCCGCTCACCGAAATCCCAATAAACTCGATTTTTTCCCTCTGAATACGCTTAAGAAAGGCAGTTTCATAGAAGGAAATAAACGGATTATGCAAGGTATCCGCAAGCGATTTCATTATTTCTGGTGTCGAATAATAATCATAGGGCAGATCTATGGAGTTGAACGTGTATTTAACTCCATATGAGACGTGATTTATGATATAGAGTGCATTTCTAAAAATGTTTTCAGCATATTGTCTTTCTTTTAGATTAAAGTATCTCTTCGATCTGAAAATATCTTTTGCCTCGTCAACATTAAGTGCTGACTTTTGTATCAACTCGATTGTTAATTGAACATTCGAACTAAACGAATCCTTTGATTCCCGATACCTTTTACAGCACTCTTCGACATGTCTAAAAGATAGGAGGTCATCGTAAAATTCCACGTTTAAGTCAACGATGTCAACTTTATATTGTTCAACCTCTTGAAGATATGACTTCAAAACAGGCAAGGCAAGATACGGCCCCACTGGACTCCATCCTGGGGGAAATACTAAAAGCGTTTTAGGCATATCAACGTCACATCTTTCGCAAATAATTCAATTGAAACACAACTACCATCATAATTGAAAATACACCAAGTCCTGTAACGAGAATTGAGAACATCGCGATGCTCGTGAACAGCGAAACAAGGAGTGTTGAAATAACAACAGCAACCGATTGCAAAGACTCCCTAATTGAAAACAGGCTTATCGATTCAGATTCGTCTCTCGCCAAATCCTGCAGCGATGTTATGAGAAGCACATCTTGAATGGCGTTTCCGGCACCGACGATAAAAAGGAAAATAAACGATATTCCAGACGCATAGCGATAGCCAAACGCCAGATACGCACCGAGCGCAAGATACGTCACAAAACAATATGATTTAATGCAATCGGAACCACTAATTAAACGACCATATATTGTATTTCCGAACAACAGTCCGATTGTAAGACTACTCTGAAGGAATCCGTATTGTATCGATGACGAGTCAAATTGCAATTGCGCAATAGCTGGCAAAAGAGAATTCAGAGAGCCGAATGCCACGCCACTAGAAATATCGATTAATAGGAAACCAATTGCCAAGTGCTTCGCGCTAAGATCACTAAATGCAGTCCTGTTTTTTTCATTTTTGCTTATCCCCTCTTTATCATTAACCTCGATAACCGACGGAACATCTCGCAGCAACCAGAACGACGCGGCAAAAGAAAGCGCGTCTAATGCAAGAACAGCCTCCGCCCCAAATTGAGCGACAACAAAACCGCCGGCAACTGGCCCCAGAACCATCATCAAATTCTGCAGAAACCCAAACGAATTATTAATTACGTCGCGATTGATACTATTCGTATTGGCTCTTAACAACGAGTAAAAGCAGGGCATTTCAACTGTTCGGCAAAGCGATACCGCGCACGTAATAGCAAACATACTCCATTTACTATCAACAAAAATATAGCAAACGAATAATCCCGCGCGAATTAAGTCTGCCAATCTCATGGCCTGCAGTGTCCCGATACCCATCTTCTGAGGCAGCTGCGCGAGCGCAACTGAAAACAGAGAGGGGGCAAATCTGCAGCAGACCATCAAAGCAGTTGCAGAAACATCGTGAGTTACCTCGTAAATCAGCATTGGCAAAGCAATATTCGCACACCAATTGCCTATTTCGCTTATCCCTCTAGCAATATATAGGACTCGAACCGGACGGCTAGCTCTCAATACCGTGAACATCACGATTAACCTCGTATTTCAGGCCTCGCTCATCCCTTAATAGGAATCCATAATCAACCAAGTACCGCCTCAACACGGCATAATCAGGATAGAGCTGTGACAGCACACGATTAACCTGAAGCTCCGTATAACTTGTATTTAATTCAAAGAAAGAGACGGCCCATAGCAGCATGATTCTTTTATAGCTTTCCTTTTTTGGAATTGAAACCAGCTCGCCATTCTTGAGAAATCGTTTTTTAAAGTCTATTAGCTCATCCATTCACATCCTCCATTTCATACGCATCTAATACTAAAAATGCATACGCTTTAGGTCATCGCATTCGGCTTCTATATTCGAACTAAACTCGAACTAATCTAAATGATTTGCTCAAACACTCTTCGAAAGCTCGTTTTTCACTTTGAGTAAAATGCCCTTCCCAGTCAGTCCACGAACAGGAAGGCAACTCACAACGAGCGGAGTCGAAGCCCTCTGCCGTCGGTCGTTCAAAATGCACGATAACCTTTTCGATATCCCCATCTGCTATCAGGTCAGAATGAACGACCTCGGTACCGTCTTCGAATGTCATATACGGGTACATCACGTAAACCACCTCACAATCGTAAATCCAGTTTAGCATCAAGCTATTGCACCAAAGACAGCAAGCCCCCCTTGATGAGTTGATGGTATCTGTTAAATGTCACGTACGATTCACATCTGGTGGGTACCCTGATGGCTACACGAAACGAAGTAGATTTACACCGGGAGGACCCCGTATGACAACCAAGTACACCGACGCGCCGCGCACGCGCGTCATGACGCCGGCATCGCTCAACAACGGCGTGCACGAGAACCATTCCATCGGACAGACCATGGCCATCGCGCCCAAAAAGGGCCTGTTCGACGACATTTCCATTCCCCAGATCATCGCCGGCGCCGCAGCTGCCGCCACGAGCGTCGCGCTTGCCTCCAAGATCGGTATCGCTGGTTCAGTAATTGGTGCCGCCGTGAGCTCGGTCATCACCGTTGTGTCCTCGCAGGTCTACCGCCACTTTATCTCTGCCAGCGCCGAGCGATGCCATCTCCCAATCCACCAAAGTTTTGCCCGCCGCCGTCGACTACCCCGCCGGCTCCTACGAGCCCGTTGAGTTTAATGCCGAGGAGCACCTGGGCGGCGCCGCGACTACGCAGGAGATGCGCCAGATTGCGGGGCGCGCGACCACGGCGCGCGTTGCTCCCGACAGCCTGCGCGCCAAGGCGGCGGCAGAGCGCAGCCAGACGCAAAAGAAGGTCATCGTCTTCTCGATCGCTATCGCCATCGTCGCGGTCATCGCCTGCGCCGGCGCCATCTTATCACCACCGCCGGTGAGGGTCTGGGCGAGCGCCCCGAGCCAATCCTTTCGTCGCGCACGACGGAAAGCGATGCAAATGGCAACACCCAGTCGCAAGACCAGCAGGCACAGGCGGACGGCACGCAAGACAGTTCCACCTCTACCGATTCGTCCTCGAATACCCAAAACCAATCGCAGGGCGCCGATTCTTCTGTGAACAACAGCGGCGCGCAATCCGGCACGACCGACTCAAGCCAAACGACTGACGGTTCGCAGCCGAACACGGGCGGC
>OGPR01002511.1_pt1 | contig 12423 bp, 4 predicted proteins | sample 1552981 | NCBI WGS metagenome assembly OGPR01 (sample SAMEA2580260, study PRJEB22360) | human gut metagenome | biome: human gut; feature: human-associated habitat; material: faeces | place: Denmark | collected 2008/2010 | reverse complement strand
CGCAGCTGCCGGAGCGGTGCTTAAGCCGCAAGGCGGGAATTGTGCGGTGTTGCCCAAGGTCTATCTGAAATCAAAAAACGCCGGATATTTCCATTTCTCCGCTGCACCCCAACAAAAAAGCAGCGGCCAGCAATCTGCCAGCCGCTGCTTACCTTATTATAATAGCGCTCCCGGATGTTCCGTTCCGCTTCATCTCAATTACTCTTCGCTGTCATCCGGGATATCTTCCTCAAAAGCATCCATCCAGCTTTCGTTGTGCCACTTATCTTTTTCACCTTTTTCCTTGGCGGCAACCTTCTGCCGTTGTGCCTGGTCGTTCATTATGGTGCCGATCGGGTTCAGCGCGCGTTCTTCAATAATGTGGTAGAACAGCCCCATCGGGTTATTCACGTTGGGGTCCTTGGCGGCCTTTGCCCAGAACACATCAAAGTCCAGTTCATGCGCCATAGCTTCCATCAATGGGGTCAGGCTGCCATACTTTTCAATCACTTCATTCATGCAGGCCAGGTAATGCAGCCGCATTTCGTCTTTCAGCCCATTGCGCAGGCTGGAAGGCGATGGCACGCACCGCGCTGCCAGGTGGCGGTAAATTTCGTGGTAAGCGCCGCGCTGGCCGCTCGTCAACGTCTTTTCCAGGTATCCATCATCTACAAACTTTGCAAACTCTTTTCGCATATCCTGCCGTTTTACAATCGTTTCGGGAATCAGCTCTACCTTGGGCGGCTCAGGCTCCGGCATCGTTTGCTGCACCGGCTCGTCCATCACATGGTACTCCGCTTCCAACAGCTCCTCTTTGGGTTCTGCTGCCGGCTTTGCCTTGCGGAAAATATAAATGCGATAGTTATCCATATCCTCGCGCAGCACCTTGTTCAGGTACCGCGCCGGGCTGCGCATCGTCTGCGACCGGGGAATAATCTCCTGTGCATAGCGGGGTGCCACACCGGCCAGCCAACTGGTCAGCCCGCCGCAATCCAGGATGATGGCATTCATCTTTCCAAACACCGTTTTGTTGCCGCCGTCCTGCTCGCCATCGCCTGCCTGGATGGTGCAGCAGGCATCTGCCAACACATCAATGATCACTTCCACCGCGTGCAGCTCTTCGGGCGTAATCTCCGCGCGCAGCTGATCCATGCGCGCTTTCACAACAATTTCCTCCCGCAGCTCGGTGCGGTGGCGTCCAAAGGAATAGGGGATCGTTGTTTCCGGTGCCGAAACATAATCAAAGGTGATCACGCTGGGGTCATCCAGCAGCGAATCTTCAATCGCCACGGTGGGGCGGCCCTTCTTTTTGCTCTTTTTGCGCACTGTGCTGTTGATGCTGTCCAGGTTGGCCTGTGCGGCGGCATCATCCACCGGGTCAATCGTTACCACCAGCGAAAGAACCTTCTGCCCTTTTTTTTCGTACACATCGTAATTAAAAATAATATCCGTCTTTTCGTTAATTTCCGCCTTTGCCTTTTCCAGTGCCAGGCGGCGGAAATCCGACCATCGGTTGGCCGTATACGAAAGCTGTTCATACAGCATGCTCAGGTTCCATACCAGCGGTTCCCCGGCCGCTTTCTTTTTCAGATACAGGCTCTGGTAGCTCTTGCACAGCTCGTAAATGCGGATGGAATAGGTGGACCGCATCAGCATGGTGTAGGTCACATCCATGGTGGTATACAGGGTTTTCAGCTGCACCAGGTGCGGTTTCAGCACCGGATCCAGCGTGATGGTCATGCGCGCGCGGCCCTCATCAATGCGCACTTTATCGATCCAGCGGAATGTTTCCACCGTGGAAGTTCCGTTATTCTTGATCCACTGGATGGGCGCGTTGGCCAGCTCCTCAATATTTTTGCGCACCTGCTTGTACAGCGCCCCGCTGTGCGGGTCCATGCCGGTCATCTTGATAAAATCATAAATGCTCAGCTCATAAGAGGGCAGGTCCGTATCCTCCGGCTTAATCATCGAAAAAATATGCAGCATCAGGCGCTGCTGGCTCAGCGTCAGGTTGTTGCGCGTCATCTGTACAAGGTCATTGGATTTGCGAACGATGGTCTGGTCCCCGCGTTCTTCAAACGTAACGACAAACGGATCATCTTTTTTCTGTTTACTTGCCGCCATAAGCAGGGGCCTCCTATATCGGTTGCTGTATCCCGGGTGGTCACGCACATCATGCTAAACATTATAGCACATCCTGTTGTCCAGCGCAAGAATTGCAAATTTACACAGGGTTTCACCGTCATTACCCTGTGCAAAATGCAACACCCGCGTTGTGGTTTGCCATATATCCTGTGGGGGTTGCAGCCCGGGTGCAGGTTACACAGGGTTTTATTGTGCTTTTCTGTCCTGCTGTTTCAGGGTTCTGTAACCTGATGGAATGGCAACACCAATTTTTTCCCGTTCTCCCCCATCTCCCGGCTTACCTCTGGTTGTTATTATGGCTTAGATGTTTAGTTCTATATTAGTAATAGGTAGATCCTGTGTAATTTAACAACGCAAACCTGTGTGTTCAACCAACTGCAGCCTGTGCATTCCACCACCATTTTCCTGTGCGGAAAGCAACCTGCGTAAAGTTGCAAATAAGCCAAAAACAGCCAAACCTGTGTAAATTGCAACACGGGGAACGGGCCTATCCTGTGTGGTTTTCCAACAGGTACGCGGGTCACGGCGGGGCAGGGGAGCGGGAATACCCTGTGTAAAATGCAACTGTTCCGGGGGTAACCTGTGCGTTTTTCCAACGGTAAGCGGCATAGGGAAACAAGGCAATCCTGTGCGTTTTTCCAACACGTTTCGGGAATGTTCAGCACAGAATGTGGGCAATACCCTGTGCAAAATTGCAACAGCTCACAGCTGCTTCAAATAGATCAGTTGCAAATTTACACAGGGTAGCACCCCTTATATTATAAGGTAAGTGCCGCACAGAATGGCGCGTGAGGGGTTGCAGTTTACACAGGACAGGTTGAAAGCTGGGAGCTGGAGGTGTATCTGAAAACAAAGAAAAAGCTCGTCTGTTTCAGTAAACGCAGCCGGATTTTGTGCTTGCGAAAGATCCGCTATTTTCGTTGCTCTCAGATGCACCTCAGGAGCTGGCGCAAATAGAGATCGGCAAGGGGGAACCGGGAATCAGGGGCGGGGCAGGGGGGACAAAAAAGCGAATGGCATATCTGCAGCAAACCCGCACCCCGTTGTAAAGGGAGAACGGCGTCCCGTTGGCGGGCGTGCAATCCACCAAACACACACCCGCCGCCGCAAACACCGCAAACCGTTTGCAGGGGCGCGGTGTACCCATCGCGCCGCAAAAAAACGGGAACCGTGCGCCGCAAACCTGCTATCCCTCCCACAAGGCGCCCACCCAGCCGCCAGGCCCCGCCGCAAACAGGCGCATGCGAAACAAATAATTGCGCAAAAACAGGAAAATGCAACAAAAAAGGCGAATTTTGCCGCAAAGTTGCGCTCTGTGTGCGCAGAGGATCATAAACGCGCGGTCAAAGTATATAAAAGGGACCGCTGCCAAAAAGAAAATCAGGAATAAATTATACAAAGGCTTTGAATACATTGTATAATTGGAGGAAAACGCAATCAGTAAAAGTGCTGAAAAACAGGAATTTACGTGGATTGTATTGCCTTTCTGGTATAAAGGTGCTATACTTCAACACTGAAAAGTAAATGCGCAATGAGAAGATTCGATGCGGTTTTTTTTGAAAACAACATGGCAACGGTTGCGCAAGTAAAAGAAGCTGGCTTCTTTTACTGTTCCACAGGGGATCCCCTGTGGAACAATGTGCTTCCATCAAGCCAGCGCGAAAGACGGGTGAGCAGATTGAATAGAACAGGAAACAACACAACAGGTTGGGCGCGCCGGCTGACAGCGCTGCTTGTCACCGCTTGCCTGGTTATGGCAATGGCCCTGCCTGTATACGCCGAGGTGGATTCTCTGCCCGACGCACCTGACGAAGTAGAGCTGCTGGAGGATGAGCAGGAAACGGCCTCCGGGGAGAATACCGCTCCGCCGGAGCAGAACGCCGCCACCCCGGAACCGGAACAAAGCGCCGAGCCGGAGCAGCCCGCCCCGACCGAAACGCTGGAGCCCACGGCAGAACCCACCCCGACCCCGGAACCGGCAGCCACCGCAACGGCCACCCCTGTGCCGACCGTGACCCCCACCGCCACCCCGGAACCGACCGAACAGCCGCAGAAGATGTACGCCGCAACAAGCGTGGATAACGTGCAGGCAGTTAGTGCATCGGCGGATACTTACACGCTCTATTTTGCAGTGCCTGATGGTTGGAGCGATTGTACAGTGGTGAAAATATATGCCGCTGATGGAGGAAATGCAAGCAGCGATCACAAATATTTTCTTGATATGCAGGAAGTTGACGAAACGAAGGATCGAAGAAAAATTTATTCTGTGGTCCTGAATCATGATGACCACTATCACAATGGAGGGTTGAATGGACTTGAATTTCGCGGATATAGGAGTAAGGAAGAAGCATTTGAAAACGGAAACCCTGCAGACACTGCATACAAAGTAGTAATTGCTGAAGTAGATAAAGATCTTGGTAAAAAGTGGATGACGTTCAATCCAAAAGATTCAAATTATATCGGCGGCGACTACTATGACGGAAAGAACAAAGAATGGTCTACCTATACGGTTGGCCATAAGCACTTCGCTGGCCAAGAGATGGCCTTTGAAAATAAAACCAGTAAAGCACTAACGAACGTCCAAGCCTGGTTTTATGAACCGGATGCGAACGGAGAACTTAAGCGGGTCGGTGACCCAATACTCTTAAATAGTGATGGGTTGGATTCTGGTATTGCTTCTGGTTCCACAGCAACCTTTAAAATTCCTAACGTTCTTTGCTCTTTTGTTCGCTTTACCGAGGGCGATAATGATACAGAAATAAGTAAATACTACAATTTTTATAATGAGAAAGTAACAGGAGAAAAGCAGAAACGCTTCCAGTATTCCGAAGGTCAATGCTATTGCTACATGTACAATGGTATTGAGGATGCAACATGGGGGCGTCCCGGTGCCATCCGCATCTATTACGATGCTACTTTTTCCAAGATGGCATTGAATGGAGATACCGGCGACTTTTCAATCCCCAAAGCCAATAATAATAATAAAGAGACCATTTATTATCGAATAAAAGGAGACGACGTAAAATCCGAAAGTGGTACGCTGGTAAAAGATGGTACAAACGAAAACCTTTATTATATTGACATTCCCCAAGGATATCGTTCAATCATCTTTTCCGGTGATGCAATTAACGGTGACAAGGAGACAAAAGGAAATGGAGTAAGTACAGAGTGGCTGGAGATTCCCACAGATGACAAAAATTGCTTCTATGCGGATACGAATGACGATGCAGTATATAACGGTACCACTCGTGGAGGCTACTGGGCTCCAAAAGGTACCCTGCGTGATGCCGAAACGTGGAAAAATCCTGACACTAAAGTAGTAGATATTAAACCCGCTGAATTTACGGAAAAACCAGACACAAAATATGTTACCAGTACGCTGTATGACTATTATACAGATTACGAGTTGAACGGCATGAACCGTGATAACTACGGTGGATGGACTGGTGTAAGTTACCGCAACTGGGTAACCTTCCGTGAATTTGATCAGGCGCTGAGCGATTATTATAAGAAGGCAAAGGCCCAATACCCGATTTATACCGGACATTTCCAGCCTTCTTATCCTGGCTGGGGATATACGTTTGCTGCGATTAGTGCTGCATTGAATCTTTGGGGGCTTAATAGCGACTTCAATAATGAAAATCGCTTCATGGCAATCAATAACTCCACAATCAATGAAAATGGAAATAACGATGGCGAACATTATGACTATGCCTATCAGGGCTTGGTTGAATCCAAAACCTCCACTGGTGATGCAACAGGTGAACCGCTGCTGAAGGATACACTGAAAGATACAAAAGTAGTAGAACCACACTTCGATGAAGCGTTTTTGAGCGGCACCAACAGCAAAAATGCAAAGCTTGGCGATGTGTACAATAATGTTGCGTTCCCCTTTACCAAGAAACAGATTTTTGATGAGGATAAGGGCGTTGATTACTGGTACTTTGACAGCCAAGATACGACCCTGTACTTGAAGCAGGATACCAAGCAAGATCAATATTTCCTGAAATCAAGCACAGACGAGCGGGAAAAGTCATGCAATCTTAAATCTGACTCCTCCTTAAAAACGATAAAAAAAGATGGCAAGGATGTAAATTCCTATGGCTACTTCCCGTTCAATGAAACAGCAACCTCTCTTAATGCTTCTACCTACAATTACGGTTTTGGCACCAAGCTGCAGATGGATTTTACCCTGACGGATGACGGTAAGGTGGAAAAAGACAATGCAGATGGAACAAAGGGAAAAACCAGCATCAAGTTCTTCTTCTCCGGTGATGATGACGTTTGGGTATTCATTGATGGCAAGCTGGCGCTTGACGTTGGCGGCGCCCATGGTAAGGTTTCCGGCCTGCTGGAATTTGGCGAGACAGGCGATAAAAAGAGTAATAGTGTAACAGCCTATGTCAGTAGGGTCAAAAAAGGCGGAACGTCAGATAATGATAAAGATGAAACAAATGGCAATCGCGCTGTCAAGACCGTAACATATAATGGCGAGAAAATCTCTTTCTACGCGGAAAGCACTCCTCTTGTAGCGAAAGACACTCCTCTTGTACTCGACAAAGGCAAAAAGCACACCCTTACCATGTACTATATGGAACGCGGTATGTGGGAGTCCAACATGGCGGTGGCGTTCAACTTCCCGGATAATAACGAGCTGCAGGTTCAAAAAGTGGTCGATCTGAAAAACGTTACTGATCCGGACTTCCAGAACTGCTTTACAGGCCAGAAAATCTTCAACTTCACCATCCAGAACCAGGCAACCCATTATGGAACAAAAGTTGCCGCTAAACCGAATCCAAGCGATACCGAAAAGGTGAATTTGACTGCGGAAGGTAACAAGATTGAACCCGCAACCCCAGGAAAGAAAGATGACTACATTTTCGAGTTGGTTAAAAACCCCTGGCCAGATTCCAAGCCGGATTCCGGGCAAGATCCCGGGCAAGATACCGGGCAAAATACCGAACAGGTCCTTCACTGGTACGCACGCTATATGGATACGCAAAGTGCAGCGCGTGAGAAACGTCGTGGCATCCTGACGCTGGAAAACCCCATCAATATCAAAGACATGCGCTTCCTTACGTTCCAGGTTTACGTTTCCCAAAAAGATGGTAGTGACCTTTCCCTCAACAACCTGTATCTGGAACTGCTGGATAATCAGACACCTACCCCCGGCCAAAAAGGCAGCCTTGGCACAACAGGCATTAACGGCGCAACGTATGGCTCGGTCGAAGTGACGACAGACCAATGGGTCACCGTAAAGCTGGACCTGCACAAGATGAAAGAGCAGGGCGATTTTAACAACTACGTCAAAACCATCCGCGTGGGCGATAACTATAACCGCAACATCTATTTCAGGAACTTTACCTTCACTCCCAAAGCGGTGCCAAGTACGATGACCGGCTTTACAACCGATCAGGAGGACATCCCGGATTACGGCTCCGCCGAAAGCGGTCATTTGGAAAACGCCGAAAACGCACAGTACACCTCCACCGAGGACAGCGACACCCAGTTGGTGGACGAGGACGGACGCTTTGTTCTGGAAGCTGGAGAAACCGTTACCTTCAGCGACCAGTTCCGCCGCGGCAGCTACATTTCGCTCAAAGAGGAACTGAACGAAAACCTGTACGACACCACATGGACGGTGTGCGAGAACGGGAAGGAGGTTGAGTCGATGAGCGGAGGTGACAGCGTAAGTCTTCCTAGTTCAACACCTTCGTTAATCGAGCAGAAGGGAAACGGCCCCGATGATGGCCGAACGGAAAAGATTACGCCTGAGACGGAACAAGAAAGCGGCGGTGTTCATAACAATTATAACGGAAAGAAGCCCACTACCGCCAACACCATCGTCTTCCGCTCCTATAAGGACCCGGACGAAACAAGCTCCACGCTGACAAAGCTAAAGGTAAAATACGTCAACACCGTCAAAACCGGCGGACTGAAAATCCAAAAGAAGGCCGCAGCTGGTGAGGAAAAGAACATTACAGGCACCTACAAGTTCAAAGTTACCTTTAGTGATGTTGGCGGTGCTGGTCTGGAAAAAGAGGACATCATAAGGTATGTTGAGATCGACATGAACGATGCGGTAAAATACCCAGACCACACCGTGACCATCACCGGCATCCCCGTTGGCACCCGCTATACCATCGAGGAAGAAACACCGCTAGATGGTTCCAGGCTGCAAAGCGTAACTGTTCCGAAAGATTGCGATTCCGCCGATGTGATCGACAACACCATGGTGGAAGGCGTGATTAAGGAGGCAAACACCTCCCCAATTACCGCAATCTTTACCAACACCAAGCGCACACTGATCAACATTGAGTTCAACAAGCTCTGGGAAGATGCAGATGGTACGGATCTTAGTACAAAGAACCCGCCGGATACAATCTACATCCAGCTCCAGCGCCGCCTGAAAAACGGCACAGGCTATACAGACTGGGAACCGGTAAACTACCCGACCGCGGAAAGCCCAAAATATGTTACCATTAACCGCGATGATTACGGCTGGAAGTGTATCTTTAACAACCTGGATCAGTACCCGGTTGGCGGCAGTGCGGCAAACAACTATATTTACCGCATTGTGGAAGGTACGGTGGATAAGGCTGGCAACTTTACCGCGGTAAAGCCGAACGAAACCATTACGATTAACGGCAATACGTATGTTGTAACGGCTGAAGCTGAAGCAACAGCAAACAGCGAAACGAACAGCGCGGGCAGCTCAACAGACAATACAGCCACAGCAAACAGCGAAACGAACAGCGAAACCGGCGCAACTACAACGCCAGCCACAGTAACCCCCGATGGAACCATCACCGGCGGCAGCGGCAAGATTGTGCTGACCAACACGCTGCAGAACCCGAAGTTTGCACTGGATATCATCAAGAAGGACGCGGAACCCAATAATGCGGGCGAAGAAGTATTCTTGAAAGATGTTGAGTTCAAGCTGGAAAAGCTGAAGCAAGCAAAAACTGGAGGAACGCAGTGGGAAGTAGATACTTCCTATACATTCAACAACAACGACAACCTACATTATTTGACCGGTACAACCGGAACGGACGGCGAGATTAAAAATAACCCGTTCAAGGATCTGGAACCCGGCAGATACCGGCTGACGGAAACCAAGGCACATGAGGGGTACAACCTGTTGTCCAAGTCGATTGATATCGAATTTACCCAAGACGGCAAGTACAAGATAGACGATGGTCCCGCCCAAAAAGCAACGGGCGATGCAGCCAGCGGCTACACAGTTACCTTTACCGTTCTGAACCGTAAAACGCCTGAGCTGCCCCACACGGGTGCAGACGCGCCAAGCCTGTGGCTGCTGATCGGCATGCCGCTGGCGGTGGCAGGGCTGTTGATATTCACATTCCGCTACAACAGGAAAGGGGGCCGGCGACATTAACCATCCCCCGGAAACCCAGCAACCCCCAGGATGCAGGGCCTGCCCGCCCGTGCGCGCCCGTTTACGGCAGGGCGCAGCCATAAGCCGGGGTGTATAACTGAAAAGCGGAAAATATCGCCTGTTTCTATAAGCGCAGCCGGATTTTGTGTTAAGAAGCCTTGGGGTCCGGAAAGGATTCCGGCGGTTCTTTGCCTTACATCCTGCTTGTGGCTGCGAAATATCCGTTATTTCCTTTGGTTTCAGATGCACCTTAAGCCAAGTGGGCAAGCGGCCCAGTTTTTCCTCCTTTTTTCTTCACGGCACAGTGCGGGCGGCGCGGCAGCGTTTCCCCGCTGCAGCGCCCCGCACTGCACGCCGTGCTGATGCAGAACCCTTAAGCCGGGCGGCCCCGCCGCCCATCCGATGATGATTTTTTTAAGAGAAGAGGTACTGAAATGAAAAAAGCAAAACGTTTTCTCACAGGCCTGTTGAGCGCCGCCCTGGCCCTCAGTCTGTGCGCCATGCCAGCAATGGCAGCCGAGGGCGAAGGCAATGCCCAAACACCTGAAATCAAAACCAGCGTAAGTACGATTGATAAAACAAAAAAAGGCTCTATTACCATTTATAAGTATCTCCATAGCACAGAATTGACAGGTTCTGTAGCTGGAACTGGTGAGCAGCAGGCTGTGCCGAATGAGGCTACGCCGCTTAAAGATGCAGGTTTTACTATTTATCAGGTTAAAACGGCAGATGAGCTGGTAGCATATTATGAAGCTGCTAGTGATGATAATGCTGTTACAGCGGATAGCTTTTTTAAGACTCCTGGCGATAAAACCGCAGCAAATCTGAAAGAAGGTATCGCTGACAAAGCTGTTAAAGGTAAAGACGGCAAAACGGAAAGAAAAACGGATGCTAATGGTTTTGTTAAGTTTGAAGACCTGAACGTTGGCATGTACCTGGTTATCGAAACAACGACGCCGGATTCCGTTGTAAAGCCCGTGGATCCGTTCCTTGTTTCTATTCCTATGACGAGAGTTCAGGTTGGTGAGCAAGCAACGGGAGACCAGCTTAAGGAATGGCTCTATGATGTTGTTGTTTACCCGAAGAACAGCTCCGCGAAAGGTGACATTACGCTGGTAAAGAAAGGTAAGACAGACGGTAAAGAAAATGAAATCGAAAATTTGCCGAATGTTATCTTTAAGTTGCAGCGCTACAACGAAAATTCAACGAGCAAGGATAAATACGATGATTATACTGTAAATGGCAAATGCGAGTTTACAACAAATGGCAGTGGCGAAATCACCGTTCAGAATTTGCTCAAGGGTAAATACCGTTTTGTGGAAATTGGCTATGCAGAAAACAAGGAAAGCGGCTATATTATCAACAACAATGTGGCATATGAGTTTGAAATTAATGATCAAGGTAAGCTTGTAACGCCGGATGGAGCTACCCCGAACAGCGATTTTGTAATTAACAATGACAATACCATGACGGTTTATAACCATAAGCCGGATTTGGAGAAAGACGTAACTAAGCGTAATGATGGCAAAGGCACTGACGAAGGCAACGATACCGACTATGCTGTTGATGATACCGTTGAATATACTCTGACCATCTATGTTCCTGAAAATGTAGCAAAGCTGAAAACCTTTAAAGTTGTTGATACAATGAACAAGAATCAGCTTAAGCATAACATTAACAGTGTTACCATTAGCGGTAAAAATGCAGACGGTCAAGATGTAACCTTTGCTGCGAATACTGATTACACGTTGACAGATACCTCTGATAGCAATAATTCTGAAATTACGATTGATTTTAAAGCAGGAACGAGCCAGGATAACCTGAATGCAGCTGCCGGTAAGACCATCACGATTACTTACACTGCAACTTTACAGCCGGGCGCAGACACTACCACTGATGGCAATGTGAACGAAGCTCACCTTGATTACTCCCGTAAGACGGATATTAAGCATGGCGAGGATGATACTCCCTACGAAATCCATGATAAGGCTGTTGTTTATACCTTCAAAACTGGTATCCTGAAAAAGGGTCAGGATGGAAATACTGAAAAACTGCTGAATGGTGTAACGTTTGACCTTTATAAGAAGTACGATGCAAAGACTGACAAACTGAAAGAGGGTACGACCGATACTGTTATCTTTGGTATAAAGGAATGCAAGTTCCTGACTGCGACAGAGGCCAAGGCACTGGGGTTGAATGCAACAGAAGCTGAGAATGAGCCGAAGTGGTTTAAGGTAACCACACTTACGACCGCGGGTGAGGGTGTAAATGCTGGTTGCGCAACTGTCAATGGTTTGCCCGATGGCGAGTACAAATTGGTAGAAACCATGACAAATAAGGGCTATAACTTGCTTTCCGGCCCTGTTGATGCCAATTTGACTGTGGATTATGCTACTAGTTGGACAGTTAACGATAAATTTTCTAGCGATGGCAAATTGATTAAGCGTGACGTAAAGACCACTACTTTCAAGAATGGCCAGGACGATTATACGTATGCACCAATTACCATCATCAACCGCAAGGGCTTCGACCTGCCCACCACCGGTGGTTTCGGCACCCTGCTGTTCAGCGGCATTGGTGTGCTGCTGGTTGTGGCCGGTGTTGGCGTGCTGCTGAGCCTGAAAAAGAAGAACCGCGCCTGATGCGCCCGCCGCAAGGCAAAACAATGTTACAATTCACCAATAGGGTATAGAGGGATAATCCATCATACACAGGGGGAGGGCCGGATTTGGCCCTCCCCCTATGGTGGGTTATTGGGGAATAAATTTTTTTGGGTGTACATGGCCGTTGTTCGGTTGATTTTTAGGCCCTGCGTGGGGAACCACCCTACGGGTTAGGTTTGTGGCGGGGAACCACCCCTCAGGCCGCTCCGCGTCCAGCTCCCCTTAAGGGGAGCCACC
>OGPR01002509.1_pt1 | contig 12429 bp, 13 predicted proteins | sample 1552981 | NCBI WGS metagenome assembly OGPR01 (sample SAMEA2580260, study PRJEB22360) | human gut metagenome | biome: human gut; feature: human-associated habitat; material: faeces | place: Denmark | collected 2008/2010 | reverse complement strand
GGGTGGGGCACTTTTTAAATGTTGTTCCGGGTCCCTTTTCAAGTGTTAGCTACAGTGTAACGGACGAGACAAAGGTAAACTCCATTGTTGAGGGTATCAGTTTTTCGGACGTGCTTAACTCCTATGGTGATTTCCGTGCCGGGGATGCTTCCAAGACCGCAGTTTCCAACTACGAAAAGAAACATAACCTTAAAGACGGTAAGTCAATTGAGAATCCTAATCCCAATCCTAACCCTAATCTGAAGCTGGAAGATAAGACGGACGACATGGCGGCTATTATTGCTAACGCAGTGAGTGCAGCCGTTAAACCTCTTTCTGATAAGCTCGCTCAATTCGAGACAGAGAAGTTACAAGCTACCCGGCAGGAGCAGATTATGGCAAAGGCAAAGGAGTATGGTATTCCCGAAAACTACGCCAAACGATGCGCCATTAAGGACGATGAGGACTTGGACGCATACTTCAAGGACTTGAAGCAGGAGTTCGCAAATGACGGCTTCAAAGGCGTAACCCCTCCCGAATCAGCGGAAGCGAAGATTGAGAAAGAATCTGAATCTATCGCCAAGATGATTGATGAGGGAACGAAAACTATTGTTGAACAAAACAAGAATTAATTATGTCAGCAGGATTTAAGTATGACTTGGTTCCGCCCGTTGAGCAAGAGGAACGCTACGATGTCCAGACCGGTATTCGTAGACGTGGTCCGTTCAAACTTGATACGCAGAACCTGGTAGTGGGAAGTTTTCTTCCCGGATTTACACCGATTTATGCAGACTTGAAAAACAAGTTCGCTTATGCGGTAATCAATGTGAGAGTTGCGGAAGCCTATACCACTGGTGGAGAGGCTTTGTCTATCAAAGTAGCCAAGAACTCTTTGGCTTATGTGGGTATGTTTGTCGGAAACGGCAAGAAAGGTGCAGAAGTAACGGCAATTGATAAGTCTAATGCCAACTACGATGTATTGACTATCAAGACTGCTTTTGGTGAGAATATTGCCAAAGATGCTGTATTATTCAATGCGGTTGCAGTTGATGGTTTAAAGCAAAAGCATGTGGCTAATTCGGCTCTGTTTAACCGTACAAAGGTTGAGGACGGAATCACATTGGTTTCATTGCTTCGTACAGCCGCAGAAATTGAACCCTCAAAATTGGTTATGCCGTTCTCCGAGAACGATAAAGCCAACATGAAGGGATGGTTTGAGTTTAACGAGTAAGGAGGTAGGATATGTTTTTAACGATTCAAACATTATTCGATGATGCGAACATTATTTCCGCTATCATCAGACGTGTGAACCAGACACGCAAGGACACAATCTATTGGCAGCAGTATCTTACTTTCCGCAGAGTGACTACTCGTGTGTTCAAAGACTATATCGGTTCTGTAACTGGAGTTATGGCCGGCTCCATCAATTCGCGTTTTGGAGAGAAACCCATCCGTGAACGTCGGAACATCGGTTCCGGATATGGTGAGATTGCCTATTTGGGTGATGCTTATCAGATGTCTATTGACCGTCTTTCCGAATTGCAGGATTTGATTGACAAGTTCAATGCAGCTAAGCCAGCCGACAAAAAGGCTGCAATGGAAGAGATTGTAAACTTCCTGGCAGACGACTACCGTCAGATTACCCTTGCCGCCCACAAGCGTATGGATATTATTGTCGGTGCGCTGTTGATGCTTGGTGAAGCCACCGTTTACAACAAGGATGCTGCAATCACTTCCGGTCAGACCAATAATAAACTGCTGGAGATTGCCCTTCCGTTCAATTTTATCAAGCCGAAAAGTGGAGATGTGGTTGTGGACGGAAAGAATATGTTTATCTCTTATTTGAGAGAGAAACTTCATTCCTTGGCACCGGACTATGGCGTTTATGCCAAGATGGTTATGACTCGTGCATCTTTCAACAAGCTTATTCTTGGTTCATCTGAATTTGGTGAGCAGTACAAGATGATTCTCGGCAGCAACGAAATGAAGTTGAGTACGGGATTGGTTTCCTCTTCTTTGGCTTCCGAAGTGTTCACCGGCATCGGTCTGCCTCGCATCGAAATCAAGGAGGACTACGTGAAAGACCAGACGGGAAAGAATGTGCAGATTTACGCGGATAACCGTATTGCTCTGTTGCCTTCTGACAACATTGGTTATATGCGCCATCATACCCCGTATGAAGCGACAGACCCGGTACAAGGACGTACTTATATCCCGTCAGAGGGACAGATGCTTATCTCCAACTACCGTGACAAAAATGGTCGCTACATGGAATATACGGCAGAGTGGATTCCGCAGATTTCCAATCCGGATTTGATTACTAATTTCGATTTGAGCGAAATTGCATCCATCCAATCAGCATAAGGAGGTAGGATATGAAAGTAAAGGTTATATCAGTTTTCCGCGACAAGTTCACCGGAAAGTATTATACTCCCGGTGAAGTGATTGAAGTCGGTGAGGAAGCCCGTGTGCTGGATATGGAAAGCCGCAGACTTGCTGAACGGATTGAGGCAAAAAAAAATACCGAAGTGAAAGCCCCTGAAGAAAAGAAGGAGGTGAAAATCTCCCTCTTTGAAAAGGAGTTTGAGAAGAAGGCTTTGATTGATGCTTTGAAGTCTATCGGTGCGCAAGCTTCCGGCAATATGAAAGAGGAAACTCTTTTGGCTAAGGTTGCAGAACTGGATGAAGAATCAACAGCCAAACTGAAAGAAGCATTAGGTATCGAGTAAAAGGATAGGGTAGTGCTTCTACCCTTCCATTGTCTAATTTTATAAATCAGAAAAGAAATGAAGAATTTTATTTTTGCCATGTGTGGCTTTTTAATGATGTCTTTGGTTTCGTTGAGCGTGCAGGCATCAAGTGTGGAATCTCCTAAGTGTGAATACGTGAATCCATCGGTTGATGTTGGTCTGCCGGATATTCAGTTTATCACTTTGGAAACGGCTCCGGCTGATTGTGTTGTACTGACCATGACGCATCCCATGTTTTTGGTTGCAAATAACCCGGCTATGATGTGTTCGATAAAAGAGGGAATGGCTATTCAAGGGGTACGAATTAATGTTCCCAAATGTCCGTTCAGATACATCTATAAATCTAAACATTGTACGCATTATAGCTATACCGCATATAGTAAACTGATTACACCATATTGAATGATATCAGCCATGAGTAACAAGGAGTTTGTATTAAGCGTATTTGATAAGAACACCCCGTCTAATCTTGTAGTTGAAAATATACTTTCAAGAACGGGATTGGATGGTGAAGAACCTTTTGCCGAGGAAAATCGGGCAAGATTAGAGGTCGCTTGTGCAAAGCAAATTCCGTGGATGATACAAAATCCATCTTCGGTCAGCGAAAGCGGATTTTCTGTGTCTTGGTCTAATTATGTTGATAGCCTAATGAAATTGTACTCATGGCTGTGCAAACAGTACGGTTTGAAAGACGAACTGAGTAACAAACCTAAAGTGACTTTCTTATGATATTCGCTCCCCACATATTGCAGGTTAAGGTTATCACCCCGATGGATAAGGATGAGTTCGGAAGACCTATTCCCGGTACCGGTGGTGAAAGCTGGCAGGAGGTGTGCAAATGCCGTTGTGATGATGTGAGCGCGGAAAAGAAAGTATCTATCAATGGTGCTTTGTATGATTTCAAGTACAAGGTAGTCTTTGACAAGCCGTCAAAGGTTGAAGCAGGTGCAGAGGTTCGTTGTTTGAATGTCGATGGAAGCATAAGAGGTGAAGGAGTTGCTAAAAGCCCTTTGGAAACAAACTATTTTTCCTACAGAGTAATATGGTTGGAATAGATGCAGACTTTTCGGATGTTGACCAGTTCTTTGAGGACGGAACAAGCGAAGTCGTTGCTGGCATGAAAGAAGAGGGAGAGGCATTTGTTGAAGATGCAAAAGCTACCGGAAACTATCAAGACCACACAAAACATTTGAGAGAATCGAATGATTATGAGGTTAATGAAGATGGCTTAATTCTGAAAAACGAAGCTGATTATGCTTCATTCGTGGAATCCAAAGGATTTGAAGTTGCAGGAAGTGCAGCGATAAGGACAGAAAAAAGATTGAAAGATAGATTTGAACGATGATAGTAACCACCGACATAGGAAACATCCTCTACCGGGACTGCAAGATTTTCGGAATAGACATAGTACCAGCAGGAGAAACGCTGACGGGTGAATTGAAGTCCGAAAGGATTGTCATCCACACGAAGAAACAACAGACGGGAACTTATTGGAAGAAATCTTTCGCAGAAGTGAATCTATGTGTACCCAATTTAAGCGAGAATGAAGCGAACACAATCCGGCTTAACGAACTTGAAAGAAAGGCTGGCAAGCTGTTTGATGATGTAGTAAGCACCTATGATGGTATGACATATCGTTACTCTATTGATTCTATCGGTACAGAAGCGGACACAGCTTTGAAGTGTCATTATGTGAATGTGAGAATTTTGTTTAATGTATTAAATGTAAAATGATATGATTACAGCAGTAGAAATTGACGAACTGTATTATGCAGAACCGATTAAAACGGTTACTACTCCAGCTGCCGGATTAACAGGCGCAGAAGTAGCCACCATCTTGAAAAACGCAGCAACGAAGCGGGTCAAGAATGTGCATGGTGACACGTATCAATACGAAGAAGCAGAGGCAAGTGTAACTCGTTACAAAAACGCTTTGACTGGTGAGTACTACCGGGAAACGTCTGAACCGGGTGAGGTGAAAATCAACTTCACCATTGGTGAGTATGATTATGCTACAAAGGCTGATTTACAAGGTGGTAAAGCCACAGAAAAGAATTGGGAAAGAGGCAAGTATAAGCCTATTCATAAATGTGTGATTGGTAAAACCAAAGACGGAGTTTATGTTGTGTTTCCGAAAGCGGCTATCAATGCCCGTGGCTCTAATACCGATAAGGCTGTCGGATTGGCTGTTTCGGCCGTTCCCCTTTCCACAGGTGTAGATGGATTGGCTTCCGAAAAGTGGTTTGACGAATCGGAAGTTGTAGTGCCGGAAGGTTGATAATTTTTCAGTAAAAGGATTGTTTTCAGATGGCGGTGGGTGGTTGCTCACCGCCTTTTTAATTTAATGTTATGAATAATCAAGCAGCAAAAACAGTTTCTGATGCTTTGTTAGGGCTGGATTTCATGAATGTGGAGATAGGAGGGATGGTTTATACCATTAAACCTCCTACAATTAAAATTATCTGTCGTGTCATTCATCATTTTTCCAATATCGGCATGACTGGAGATAATGTAATGGAGGCTATTAAAGAACTTCCTGAAATTGCTGGAGATATGCTGAAAGGCATTTCTTGTTTCATCTGTGGCAGTGAGGAGCTGGCTGAAAATTTAGAGAACGGGACTTTTGAAGAAGTTAGGAATGCCTTGGAAGTCTGTTTCTCTATGATGGATATATCGGCTTTTCAGTGTGTCAGCTCGATGAGGAACGTGTCGATGCTGGCAGCAAGACCGAAACAGTAGGAAACACAACGTTCTTCGGGCAGATAGCCCATTTGATTGATACGCTTCATCTGGGTTATACAGAAGTGTTTGAGATTATCCCTTATAGGAATCTGTTGATGATGCAACGGGATAAACTTCATAGTGTCAGTGGTCAAAAGGTGAATAGAATCAGTGGTAAGGAATTGGCTAATCGTAGGAAAAAGAAATAGATATGGCGAAATTGTATTTTAAGGTGGGTAGTGACTGGGAAGAAGTTGTAAGGCTTCGTAATGAAATTGCGAAGTTAAAACAAGAATTAATGAGCATGGATGGCACACGGTCTCCTGCCGCTTTTAAGACTTTGAATGCCCAACTTGCTGCATCCAACCAAAGATTGGATGAGTTGGTGACTAATGCAGCTAAAGCTGGAGCAGAGATGGAAACGGGATTCAAAAGGAAAATCTTCGATGCTTCCCAATCTGTAAATGGGTTCACAGAGAAGATTATCGCTCAAAAGAGTGCCATAGGTTCTCTTCAAACAACTATTCGTAAAAATAAGGAGTTATATAAGAACATCGTTTCAAGAGGTGGGGAAGATAAAGAACTGCTTAATCACATCAGCAAACAAGAAAGAGCGCTCGGTAAAGAACGGGATGCTTTATTCAACCTCACCCAACAGCAAGCCGAAGCGCGTCTTTCCGTAAAGAAACTCCGGGATGAATATACACTTTATAAGAATGATGGGAAACAAGTAGTAGAAACTAACGAAGGTATCGCTATATCTTGGAAGAAAGCGCTGGCAGTTATTGGTGGCGCCGGAGTATTAAAGGCGTTAGGTTCTGAAATGATTCGTGTGCGTGGCGAATTTCAATCTATGCAGACCGCTATTGAGACTATGGTTGGAGAAGATATAGCAGGGCGACTGATTCCGCAAATCAAGGAGCTGGCTAAGATTTCTCCACTTACTATGTCAGATATGGTTGGAGCAGAAAAGATGATGCTTGGATTTAACATACAAGCAGAAGACACTATCAAATACTTGAAAGCCATTAGTGATATTTCTATGGGGGAATCCAGTAAGTTCAATTCGCTGACTTTGGCATTTTCACAGATGTCAGCAGCGGGTAAACTTATGGGGCAGGATCTGAATCAAATGATAAACGCTGGATTCAACCCGTTACAGATTATCTCCGAAAAGACCGGAAAATCTATCGCAACTTTGAAAGATGAAATGTCCAAAGGTGCTGTTTCCGCTGAAATGGTTCAACAGGCATTCATTGATGCAACTTCCGCAGGTGGTAAGTTCTATAATATGTCTGAGAATGCTTCAAAGACTATCAATGGTCAGTTGTCTATGATGCAGGATGCTTTGGATTCCGTGTTTAACGAATTGGGAATTAAGTCAGAAAGTGTTATCATGGACGGTATTCAAATGACAACTTCGTTGATTCAGAATTATGAAACAGTAGGGAAGGTCTTGGCTGGATTAGTGGTTACTTATGGTACATACCGGACCGCAGTGATGCTTGTTACTGCTGCCGAAAATGGCCATTCTGCCGCAACAATGGTTATGCGTGGGAGAATATTGTTGGCACAGAAGGCTCAGGCTTTGTTGAATGCTACTATGTTGAAGAATCCGTATGTCTTATTAGCTACGGTAGCGATTGGTGCTGCATCTGCTATATGGGCACTGAGCAAGCGGACAACCGAAGCGCAGGAGGTTCAAGAAAGATATAATGCTTCAAAAGAGAATACTATACGAAAAGAAGAAGCTCACAGGCAGGAAATTCAACGCCTCATTTCTGTTGCTAGTGATGAAGTGGAAGCTACAGCAAATCGTAATGGCGCAATTGAAGCATTGAAAAAGGCATATCCAGGTATTATTGAAAAATATATTGATGAAGAGGGGCATTTGACAAACCTCATTCAATTGCAGAAAGAACTTAACGAGGAACAATCCAAGAAAAAGGCTGAAAGCAATCAAGCAAGGCTTGATGCTATCAATGCGAAAGTGAGGAATCAAGAAGAGTATGTTTTAAGAATGTCGGGTAGCGAAGAGGCAATCAAAGAGGCTAATGATGTTCTTAAAGAATTACAAAGACAACAAAAAGAAGCTCAAGCTGCCGTAAATTCTGATTATATAAATGCCCGTATTGAAGAAGCTAAAAACTTTCTGATATCGAACTAAAAAAGTCAATATCGCAATGGAAATCATCTCTTTCTAAAGTTACAGGAGATATAATAGGAGATTTCTCACGTGATGAAGTTTCTTCATTTATAAAATCTCTTGAATCAATACTATATGCAAGAGAAAAACAGACTAAAAATAAAAAATATTGGGAAAAACAAAAGAAAGAAGCCGAAACCGCTTTAAACTCCATTGCATCTTCTCAAAAGAAATTGTTGGATACAGGAAAATTCAAAGGCATAGATGACGCTGTTGTAAATAATTACAAGGATAATGTCAGAAAGCTAAAAGAAGCCGAAAAAGAACTGAAAGTTTACGATTCGTCTTCCAAACAAGAAAACCAATCCCCAAAAGAAGTAACCAAACAACTCAAACAAGAAGAACAACTTGCCGAACAACTTCTTTCCATTCGTCGGAAAAACCAGCAGGATGAAATCAACCTCATGGAGGACGGCACGGAAAGGAAGTTAAAGCAGATTGACTTGGACTATCAGAGGGAGCTTGATGCCATCAAGAAGCAGCGCAGGGAATGGGAAAGTTTGCAGGGCGGCAAGCTAACCGACGAGCAAATGTCTACTCTTGGCATGTGGGCTTCCAATGCAGCAAAAGGAAGGGAATCCGGTATCTCCGACGTAAACAGAAAGAAGCTGGAATCGGACAGAAAGGCTTGGCAGGAATACTTCATTGAGTACGGAAATTACCAAGAAAAACGGAAGAACCTCGTTCAGAAATACAATGACGAGTTAGCCAAATTACAAAAGGACAGTCCTGAATATGCCATCAAGGAAGCCGAAAAAAGTAAAGCCATAGAACAGCTCGATGAGCAATATGGAAAGTCCACTAAGGCGATGGCAGACTTATTCGAGGATGCGAGTAACAAATCGGTTTCCGCTATTCAGTCCATCATAGACAAATACGAAATCCTTATCAAATACATGTCCGGTACTGATAAAGACATTTCTATTGCTGATTTGAAAGGAATAGGCTTTACCGATAAAGACATTGAAGGGATAGAAAAAGGGGAAATATCCATCAAGGATGTTACAGACGCAATTAAAGGGTTAAAGGATGAACTTAAAGGAAAATCACCGTGGCAGGCTTTCGTCTATGACTTGGAGAAAGGGATAGAAGCCATAAAAAAGGGTGGCAACGATTCCAAGAAAATCGGTCAAGGCATCACCGATATAGGAAATGCTGTGACGTCTTTTGCCCCTGCATTGAATGAGTTCGGCTCAAGTATCGCCGACATATTCGGATTTGACGACAGTAAGATAACAAGTGCCGTTGATGCGCTTGGCGGCTTAGGACAAACGGCATCCGGGGTCGGGCAAATCATGTCGGGTGATATTGTCGGAGGCGCAATGAGTGCGGTTTCTGGAATTTCCGCTGTAGTGTCTGCGTTGGATGGGATGTTCGGTGCCGATTATTCCCACTATAATGAGATGGTCGAGGAATATAACAAACTCAATGAGATATGGGATGAGCTGATAGACAAGAAGCTGGAGTACATCAACACATCTTACGGAGCAGAAGCGGACAAGGTAGGCAAAGAGGCTCTTGAACTTGTCAACAAGAGTATTGAGGCGTACAGAATACTTGGGCGTGAACGATTAAACTCCGGTGCGTCTGCCGGTTCTCATTCCATTGGCAAGCGCATGGCAAAGAATACCTCGTCAAGCGACTGGCAGGACATCGCCAGAGCGCTCGATATGTCTGTCAAAGACGCCAAGGATTTTATAGGTACCGGACGCATGACGGGATTGTTTGACCTGACTACTGAACAGTTGGAGAAACTAAAGTCAGAAGCACCTACTTTTTGGGCTAAATTAGATGGCGATGTGAGAGATTATCTTGATAAGATTATCGAGGGGGAGGAACGTATTGAGGAAATCCATAATCAGATAAACGAACAGCTTACACAAACCACATTCGATGGTGTGTACAGTAATTTCATAGATACCCTTATGGACATGAAAGCGTCGTCCAAAGATGCAGCCGAGGATGTTTCGGAATACTTCATGCAAGCTATGCTCTCCGAGCAGATAGGCACACTTTATCAGGACAAGCTAAAGAAGTGGTATGAGAAGTTTGCAAAGGGTATGGAGGATGGTTCTTTGACGGAATCCGAAAGAAATGCGTTGAACAGCGAGTATATGGGCTACATTGAAGAAGCGATGAAGCTCCGTGACGAGCTTGCCGCAGCCACCGGATATGACAAGATTTCGCAAGAATCAACATCCCAGCTTTCAACTTCCAGAGGGTTCGGTACTGAAATGACACATGAAGATGCAGGAGAATTAAGCGGTAGGTTTACAGCATTGCAGATTGCAGGAGAAGAGATAAAGAATCAATCTACCATTCAATCTCAATCACTTAATCTACTAACAGTAAAAGCTGATGCTCTACTTTCCATAAATACGGAAACAAGGAATATCGCTGATGATACGCGAGATTTGATAGCACAATCTTATCTTGAATTAGTACAGATTTCGGAAAATACAGGAGCTATTGTAAAACCAATCATTCAAATTCAGAAAGATATGGCAGAAGTGAAAAACAATACATCTAAATTATAAACTATGTCAGATTTATTGATAAATACCCAAGACGCCTACACAACATGGGGGGTAAGAATAGGAGAGGGCTTTCTTGATGTACTTGGTGCATCATCACCCATGAAAGAATTTATAGAGAATAAGTCCCGGTTAGAACATGGAAAACGTGTGATAATCAATAATCCTAAAGTCGATGAGAGGGAAATAACACTTTCTTTTACAATTGAAGGAAATTCCCAGTCCGATTATCAATTAAAGAAAAAAGCTTTCTTCGATGAGCTTTATAAAGGCAAGATTGATATTCAAGTTCCGGCTAATAGTAGCGAAGTTTACCATCTTATTTATACTGGCAAGAGTGTCACTTACGCACAGAGTTTAGACCGAACTTTCGGAAAAATTTCAGCCAAGTTCAACGAACCGAATCCGGCAAACAGAAATTAAATTCCAACAATAGAGAGATTGTTGCGTATATGAGTGCTCAAAATTGGGCACTCTTTTTTTTATCTCCGAACTTTGAAGACGTGGAACAAATCGACATCAAAGACATATCCGGTGCTATCCTGCTTACTACCCTTCCCAATGAAGGCTGCAAGCGTAAGTTTACTCTTATGAAGGAGGACTACATCACGTTAAAGTTCTCCTTGGAGAGTCCTATATTCTTCAAACTTGGTTCATACGTGGAGTGCGACTTCGGGCTGTTCGAGGTGTGCGACTTGCAGAAGCCGGTATTCAACACCGATAACGCAGGCTACGACTATGAGTTGCAGCTTGACGCCCACTACTGGAAATGGAAAAACAAAATCTTTAAATATACCCCCGAAGTGGCCGGGCAGGAAGCGTCCTGGAATCTCACCGCTTCACTTGATGTTCAAGCCGGTATAGTCCTTAGAAATTTAAAAGCTCTTGGTTACAAATACAAAGGACAAGATTTTGTTTTCTCCATTGACAGCACTGTAGAGAATAAGGCGCTACTGATGACTTATGACAACATCAACATCCTTGACGCCTGCTTCTCTATGGCAAAGAAATGGGATTGCGAATGCTGGGTGACTGAAAACATCATCCATTTCGGACGTTGTGAGTCTGGCGATGCGGTGGATTTCGAGATTGGGAAAAACGTGCAGGAAATGCCACGATCAGAATCCCGGTCCACCTACGCCACCCGTATCTATGCTTTCGGCTCAACAAAGAATATCCCATCTGACTACCGCCCCGTTGATGAGACTGTAGTGCTGAACGGCGTGGTGCAAAAACGCTTAATGTTGCCCGAAGGAACTCCGTATATAGACGCTTATCCCGATATGATCACCGAGGAAGCCATTGAACAAGTGGTTATCTTCGATGATGTCTATCCCCGAAGGGTCGGCACGATGTCGGACATTACCATCAAGGAATACACTGACAAAATAGAAAATGCCGACGGGACTACCACTGAAAAGAAGTGGAATGCCTACCGCTTCAAGGATACTGGCATTACCTTCTCAAAGGACTATATCCTTCCCGGCAAGGAATTGAAAATCACTTTCCAATCCGGCAAGTTGAATGGTATGGAATTCGCTGTGACATTCGACCCTGAGGGAAAGCCGGAGAAACTGGGGAATGGTGGCTGGAACCCTGAGGCACAGCTTTGGGAGATAGTCAGGAATGAGGACTACGGCAGACCGCTTCCAGATGGAGCGCTTATCCCCGAAAATGGTGATACTTACATCTTATCAGGCTGGAATTCCATGAAGATAACTGAAATGGGGCTGGTAGCAGAAGCACAGTTGGAATTAAAGGACAAAGCCGATAAGTACGTTGCCAAGTCTAAGATAGACCCTTCTACATATAACTGTAAGATGATGTCGGATGTCGCATACAGTGAGGACGGCATTCACAACCTCTACAGCATCGGTCAAAAGGTCAACCTTATCAACAAGGCCTATTTCGAGAACGGAAGGCAGTCAAGGATTATCGGATTTGAATTCAATCTTGACCTGCCTTATGATTCCCCTATATATACTGTCGGGGAAACCGCTGCCTATTCCCGTATTGGGGAGCTGGAGGAGAAGGTTGAGAGCCTTACTCTGAAGGGACAGACCTATACGGGCAGCGGTAGTAGTGGCGTGTATGTGATAAGAAGGAATGACTCTACACCGGCCACGGATAATAACGTGTTTTCGGCTTTGCGTTCCTTGGCTATGTTCCTTCGAAAAGACCAGGCTGACGGCACAAATTTTCTGTTGAAGTTCGGCGAGTTTATCGACTCTATGGTCGC
>OGPR01002489.1_pt1 | contig 12525 bp, 13 predicted proteins | sample 1552981 | NCBI WGS metagenome assembly OGPR01 (sample SAMEA2580260, study PRJEB22360) | human gut metagenome | biome: human gut; feature: human-associated habitat; material: faeces | place: Denmark | collected 2008/2010 | reverse complement strand
TGCCGCACCTCGCTCGCCGTATCGGCACTTAGAATTATGCGGTATTGCCCAAGGTCGTTTCTTTACGTTTCGTCCGGGCGGTATTCCAACAGGTCAGCGGGCTGGCAGTCCAGCGCTTTGCACAGGGCTTCCAGGGTGGAAAACCGCACCGCTTTTGCTTTGTTGTTTTTCAGGATGGAAAGGTTGGCCGGGGTAATGCCGATGGTTTCAGCCAGCTCCCCCGCCCCCATGTGGCGCTTTGCCATCATCACATCCAGGTTGACGATAATTGGCATCTTCTGCGCCCCCTTACACGGTATAGTCCAGTTCGTCTTTCATCTTAACGGCCTGGGCAAACGCATTTTTGATGACCCGCACGATCAGCGCCATAAACGCCGCCGCAACGCCAATGGCAAAGATGAACGGCAGCCCCAGCACAGCACCCACCGGCAGGCAGAGCGCTGCAGCCCAGGTGCAGCACCAGCTGATGCGCCGCAGGGCCAACACGTTGGCAGGGGTAAACACCTCTTCTTTTTCAATGCGCGCCAAAAACATGTACAGGTTATACAGCATCCACAGGGCCAGCGCGGCGCTGCAATAGCCCAGCCCCAGCAAAAAATACCCCAGCTTTGGCCCATGCACCAGCTGCAGTGCGTGCACCGCCAAAACCCAGCTGACAATGCGCGGCCCGCACAGCACCATCACCACACACCCCATGGCCGCCGCTAGGGTGGCGAACTTGGTCAGCATAATGCTTTTGTGGTCGTTCCAGCCAAAAAAGTTTTCTGGTAATTGACGCATTGGTCATTCCCCCTGATGTTTTATGGTATATCCGATGCTGTTATCATAGCATATGTCGCATCGTTTTGCAATACATTTTTATTGTTTTTCAATATATTTATTCTGTTTTGCAATGCGTTTATGCTTCAGGTTCCTGCACCAGCTGCCCTGCGGCAGATTTTCTGGCTGAAAATACGGCAAAAAGCTTGACTTTTTCTCCCATACCTGTTACAATATTTAAGCTGTAACAGGCAAATTGAGTATTTGTGCCCGTAGCTCAGTTGGTAGAGCACCTGACTTTTAATCAGGGTGTCCGGGATTCGAATTCCCGCGGGCGCACCAAAAAGCACCAGACAAATTTTTGTCCGGTGCTTTTTTGTTGTGTCATTCAAGATTCTCAACATTGTGATTCCTTTTTTGGCTGCTTAGCCCGCTTTTCATTTCCTCCAGATCATCACCCCCATCCAGAACAGGTTGGCGAAGATCCTGTCGGTGCCGGTGGCCACCATGGCCGGGAACAATGCCCAGGACAGCACCACCCGATGGCAATATGCCCCAGCATCTGCCGCGTTCCTGGAATACATTCGCTCTCGGCTGGGGGATGCCTTTTGCTGATTTCACCCATACCAACAACAAACACCGTGCCGCCATGCAGGGGGTTCTCCTGCTTGCGGCACGGTGCTTTGTTGTATCAGGCTATTGTCGGGTTATTGTTTCTTTTTGGCAAGCTGTCTGCCCACGGCCCACAGCCAATCCAATACGGCGGCGGCAAGGGCGGGGTACACGATCAGGCCGAACAGCTGGTACCAGGTGGGGATAAAGTAATCTGCCCCGCCGGGCAGGGTGCTGGCGGCATTCAGGGTAATGCTTTGCGGAGTAAAGGTCAGGCCCACGGTCTTGTTTTCATCGGGGCTGCAGGGATCCAGCCGCAGTGCCACGATCTGGGTGCGCGGCAGGGTGTACACATAGGTGCCGTCTGCCAGCACTTTGGGGAAGACACGGCGGTCCTGGCTGTAGGGCTCCCCCGTTTTTGTGGTGTAATACAGGCACATTTCGCGGGAATCGCCGTCAAACTCCACGTTGTAGCTCACGGTACGCACCACGCGGCCGGATACATCCTCCAAAATCATCTGCGGGTCGCCGCCTGTGGTAATTAGCTGGCCCTGGGGTGCGCTGTTCTCCCCCGGCTCCCCCCAGGTCAGCTCGGCCAGCTGCCAGCTTTCAATGGGGATCGAGGTTTCAGTCAGGGTGCCTTTTGCCTTGGCGGAGCTGTCCCCCGCAAAGGCCACCGCCCCCTGCACCAGCCAGAACACCAGCGCCGCGCACCAGCACAGCACCGGCAAGGCAAAGCGATGGGCAAACAGTCGGTTCAGGCGGCTTTTCCATGTCATCTCTTTCATTGGGCCGCCTCCTTGCTCATCTGCATTGTGACCGGCTCATACCCGGCATCCGTTACGCGGTAGAGCAGGGTCTGCCCCGCCTGCGCAGCGGCCAGGTGGTCGGTAAACAGGTTCTGATAGCTCTGCACAAAGATATCATCGATCTTTTGCAGGTAAAGCACCGTACAGCCGTTGGCACGCACGGTTTCATCCAGGCGTTCAGCGGTGTAGGGGTGGTAGTAGCGCTGCTTCACGCCCTCCTCCTGCGGTTCCAGCTCCGGCAGGCCGAAGGTTCCGCCGCCGCCCTCCTGCGTGGCCCCCACGCCGGAGTAATCCACCAGGACGGGGTAAAAATCAAACACGGCAGAGAACCAGTGTTCGCCGTTATCCCCCTGGCTGACAAAAAACACGCGGTCGTTTTCGTTCAGGTAATCGCTGCGCAGCCAGTCAGCTTCGGCGCGGGCGGTCTTGCGGTCGGCGAATTCACCATCCGAGAAGCCCAGCACCGAAAGCTGCGGCAGGATCATGCCGTTCACCCGCACCAGCATGGCGGCGGCCATCAGCAGAACACCGGCCTGGCCCGCCAGGGCAATCCAGCGGCGGGCCGGGGCTTTCTGTTCGCCATCCGCGGTTTGCAGGGCAGTGCTCCAGCAGGCCAGCGCCATAAAGAACCAGCCGATATAGTAGGTATAGATATAGCGGTTATAATCCACCAGCCCCACGGCCTGATCCGGCTTGAAAATAAAGCCATAGCTGAGCGCCAGCATGAGGTTATACCCCACAAAGCATGCAAGGGACAGCGCCCCGATGCAGCCAATGCGCAACTTGAGCTGGCGGCCTCTGGCGCAGATGGCCGCCACCAAGAACACCAGCAGAATCAGCACCACAACATTGCGGCCCTGGCCGATCATGCTCAGCCGACCATCCGAAGTCCAGAACTGGTGGCCCATATCGGCCATGGCTTGGGTGAACTGGCTCTGGCGCTCGGCGTAAAAGCCCTCCACCGGCTGGCCCAGCAAAATCTTGATGCCGTTGATGACCACAGCGGACAAGGGGGCGCTGGTTTCGCCGGTGCCGCCCTCGCTGGCACTTTTGGCAACCAGAATGCCCACATAGCGGATGTTCCAGAAATAATAGATCAGCATGGGCGCGGCAAAGCAGGCAATGGCAAAGCCGGTGCGGCGGGCAAGGCCCTTTTTGAAGGGGTGCTCCGCAAACAGCCAGGCATCCACAGCCATCAGCCCCGCCGCCACCAGGGACAGCACAAAGGTGTTGGCCTTGATGTTGGCCGCCAGCGCCAGTACCGGCAGTACGGCCCACTTGGGGCCGCCGGTTTTGCGCAGCGCCAGCCACAGCGCCACAGCGCCGCCCAGTGCAAGGCCCGCGGGCACATCGCCATAGGCGGTCATATAAGTGGTATCCAGATAGATCGTATGGTTATACACCGTCAAAAACCAGGGGGCAAACCAGCAGATTGCTGCCAGCGGCACCGCAATGCGGTACTGGCGGAAGTTCAGCCCGCCCAGCACCGCGGCAAACACGGCGGCGGCCAGCACATCATACGCCACATAGATCTTCCAGTCTGCATAATGGCCCAAAAACTGGAAGAAGTAGGAGAGCAGCGGCAGGCCGGGGTTCTGGGTCTGGGGCCAGGGGGTTCCAAGGATAGCCAGGGCATACAGGCGGTTATCCGCTTTGGTCACCTTTACGGCGGTAGCCCACAGGCTGAGTTCATCATACTTGGTTGCCAGCGGCTGGCGGATGAAAAAGTACACCGCAAATGCCAGCGCCATGCCCCAGAACAGCACCGCCCCCGGTGTAACCAGGCGGCGGTAGGCCGGGCGCTGGCCTTTGTGGGGCACCAGCGCCCACACGCCGCTGCCCACAAACACCGCCCACAGCAGCACAGTGCCGGGCAGCAGCAGGTTTGCCATGCCCGCAGCCGTCAGCCAGGCAACGGCAATGCCCAGCGCGGTCAGCGGGGCCAGCGCAGCATGCAGGTTACATTTGAGCGTTAGGAACGCGCAGAACAAAAACAGCACCGCCAGCGCGGCAAAGATGCAAAGCAACTCCATAGAATCACCATTTTATACAACATAAAAGCCCTGCGGGTGTGCCCCCAAGCCATGGGCGCACCGCCCCACAGGGCTCTTTTTTACTTTTTGCGGAAAACATCAACGGCAAGGCAGACAAACGCAGCCCCCACAGCCGGGGCAAACAACAGCAGCAGCCATTGGCCGCCGTTTGGCACAAAGCGCAGGTACCACGGCTGCACCGGGTTGAGCACCACGCCGTCCAGCCGGGTAGGCACGCCGCCCACACTGTCCGGGTCAATGCGCAGCCCGGTCACGGTAAGGCCGCCCAGGTCAAAGGTATACTGGTTTTCGCCGCTCACGCGGGCAAAAACTTTCTGGGTCTCGCTGTACTCGGTCTGGCCGGGGCGCAGGTAATACAATGCTGCGCTGCCGGGCGGCAGGTAGTGCACGGCGTCCAGCTCCACCGTTTCCAGCCAGGCTTCGCCCCGCCAGATGATGTGCGGGTCGTTGTCGGTGGAAAGATACCAGCCGGGTTCATCCACCGGCGCGGTATGCCATTCATCGTCATCATAATTGACAAAGCTTTCAAATTCCAGGTCATCCGCCGTCAGGGTGCAGGTCATCATAGTGCCGTCTGCTTTATGGTTCAGCATCACAGCGCTGCCCACCAGCACGTACACCAGCCACACAATAACAGCGGCGGCATATGCCAATATCAGCAGCTGCTGGGGGCGCAGCGGGCGGCCCGCACGGGCGGGGGCGGCAAAACGCTTGGTTGGGCGTTTATCTTTCATTGTACCACCCCGCTTTCTGCCACAGCCACCGGGGTAAAGGCGATAGGCTTGCTGCGGCCTTCAAACCGATAGAGGGTTGCGGGCATATTCGCTTTCAGCCCGCCTTCGAACCGGCTGCTGAACTCCCGCTCCAGATAGTCGTCCGCGCGGTCGATCAGCAGGTAGTCGATCTGCTTTTCTTCCATATAGGCGGTCAGAGAGTCTGCGGTGCAGACCGCCTCAAAGTCATACAAGGTCCAGTTCAGGCTTTCCACCAGGTTCATAAAGTCGGAGTCCCACCGGCTGGAATAATCATCGTTGCCCCACCAGGTACCGCCATAGCCGTTGACCACCTTGGCGGTCAGCTCATACTTGTAGTAATACCAGCGGGTGGCATCATCGCCCTGACTGATGACCAGCACGCGGTCCGGCCAGTCCAGCACGGTGTTCATTGCTTCAGCGCGGTTCTTTACATCGCGGCGCAGGGTGTACAGGCTGTCGGCATTGGTCCAGAACCCGGCTGCGGGCACACCGCGCCAGGCAAAAATACCCAGCACTGCCGCAGCGGCCAGCCCCAGCGCCGCACGGCCCAGCCGCTGCGCCGCGCCGCTGCCCTGCCCCACCGCAAAGCCCAGCACACAGAAGCCGTACAGCATCCACCCCTGCAGGTAGGGCGCGATATAACGCTCATAGTCCTTCAAGGCGGAGCCTTCGGCCTCGGAGAAATTGTAGAAGTACAAAATCAGGTGGAAGAGATACAGCGCGGCAAAGCAGAACGCCCCGCCCACAAAGCCAACCACGGTGCGGCGGCGTGCGGCACCGGCAGGCGCTGCCACAAAGGGCTGGCCGGGCGCCCCGGGCGGCCCCTGCCACAAAGGCCGCCGTGAACAGCAGCAGAATGCAGCTGACGGCCATGATGGGCGCGCCCACCAAACAGACGCGGCGGTACAAAAATGCCTGGCCCATGCTCTGCATGATCTGGGTAAAGCGTTCTTCGCGCCCAATGCCCAGCAGCTGCTTGATGCCGCCGGTCAGCACAGCACCATAGCTCAGGCCCGCGCTGCCCACGCTGGCCCCAGTGGTTTCGGTTGGGGTCACGGCGGCGGTATAGCGGTTCCAGCTGATAAACACCGCCAGCACCACCGCCGCCAGAATACTGCATTTTGCCAGCGATACGCCGAAAATGCGGGCAGGCTTTGTATCCGGGTGCGGCGTACCGAACAGCTGATCCAGCCCGATCAGGAACGTAACGATCAAGGCATAGGCAAAACCGATATCTTTGGTCATGGTCAGCACGGCAAGTGGCATGGCACAGGCAAAAAAGCCGGTTTTGCGCCCGCCCGCCGCGGCATACAGGCACAGGGTTCCGCCAAACAGCAGCGCCAGGGGGGTATCCGCCATGGCGTTGGCGTACATGGTGGATGGGGTGCCCGCCGGAACCACGCTGAAAAAGAACGGCAGAAGAAAGCCCGCAGCAAACACCAACACAGCACCCGCCCAGTTTTTGCGCGGCATGGCTGCCGCCGGGGCAATGCAGGCCAGGAACAAAATATCCAGCCCGGCCAGGCACTGCCATTCATAAAACTGGCCCGGTACGCGCTGGAAGAGATAGGAAACCAGGCTGGTTGCCGGGTAGGTAAAGCTCGCCGTCAGGTTGATGGGATCCGCCACATACAGCGCAGCGCGCTCCGCCACCATCTTGGGGGCAAGGCCCCAGGCGGTAAATTCATCCCACTGGGTAAACATGGGCTGCTGCAAAGCAAACAGCACCCACAAAAAACAGCTGCCGCCCACAAACAGCAAAAAGCCGGGGCTGAACAGCGCCCGCCGGATAGCCCGCCACCCGGCACGCACCCCAAAATAGACCCCGCCGGCCAGCCAGACCGCCATGATGATAAAATGGCCGAACTGCAAAAGCCCCAGCAGGGAAAGCAGATACAGCACCACGGCCGACCCGCACAAAGCGGGCAGCGGCAGCAGGGCGGCATCGAACCGGGTGCATGCCGCCACGCACAGACAGCATGCGGAGAAGAACAGCAAAAACAGCAGGCCGAATACAATCTGCACGGTACAGCACCTCCCGGAATCAGAATCAAATTAGTAATTAGCAATTAGCAATGAATCATTAGCGGTGGATTGCCGCCCGGTGGGCGGCTCAGAAAATTGGGGCAAGGTAGCATATAAAGGCTGATTCTATACCCGAAGACTATCACGCAAAAGCCGCGAAAAACCGCAGATTTGATCGTGCCACGGGCACACCGCCATTATTTTTAACTATTCTCTCATATACGCGTAAGCCAGCTCACGCGTATACGACGTACACCGGCCCCACAAAGTAGTGCTGGAAGAGCAGCACAGCGCCAAAAACGGCATAGCAGGCGCACAGCGGGGTGATGGCCGCTTCGGCCTTTTCTTCCGTGATGGCGGGGCAGATGGTTTTGCGCAGCAGTACGGCCAGGGCGGGCAGCAATGCCAGCCAGACGCAGAGGAAATACCGCGCCTGCAGCCCCACAATGCGCACCATGCCCACCGGGGTATAGGTGATATACATGGCTGCCATGGCACCGGCGGCGTACACCAGCGCCAGCAGCGCCGCCCCGCCCACGCGGCGGCGGGTGGGGAACACATCGGCGCGTTTTTGCTGCGCAGCAGCCAGCAGGGCGGCCAACAGCAGCACCAGCGGGCCGGTCAGGTTCAAAAAGCTGATGGGCAGGTCCTTCCAGCCGAACAGGCCGAGCTGCCCAATAAAGAAATCATTCTCTCCCAGGGTCCCCCAGAACGCAGCAATGGTCCTCAGAGGGTTGCGCAGCACAAAGGCCAGCTGTTCACCGCCGTTTACCGTGCTGCCGCCCTGGCGCTCAATGATGGGATAGTTATAGCGGAACGCCGTGCCGTACCATTCCGTCAGCAGGGTAACGGCCATAGCACCGCCAAAGCCGCCCAGCGCCCACAGCGGGCGGCGTCCCTTGGCGTGCCATTCCCGCTTTGCCACCAAAAAGATAGGCAGCACCCACAAAAGGTTCAGGTACGGTTTAGCGATATTGACAAAGATGCAGGCGGCGGTGTAAATGCCCGCCGTTTGGGTGTTCCACTCCTTGCGGGTCAGCAGGGCAAGCATCAGGTAATAGCAGCCCAGCAGGGTTGCATCATAGCTCAGTGATGCCCCCATAAACAGCGACATCGGCAGCAGCATAATGGCCGCAAAGGCCGGGCGGTAACGCTCCGCTTTGGCCAGCGCCAACGCGCACAACAGCGTGTAGGCCAGCAGGTTGACGATGCGCCCGCCATACAGGCAGCCCAGCGCGCCAAAGCCCAGCAGGCGTGCCAGCGCCATACCGACCGCACCCGGCAGGAATGGAATGACCAGAAAGCTGACCGGCTCGCTGACTGGGTCCGGCACAGAATCCCGCACATCGTGCGCCAGGTACAGGGCAAAGCTGTCCGCCATGCTCTGCACTGCGCCGTCCTTGCCGTATTGCTTCAGGGCATAGCCCGCGGTGTTATAGGCCTTTTCCGCCCCGGTATCGGGGTCAGTGCCCACACCGGCAGAGGTATGCGCATTCACCCATGCACCGGGGAACGCTTCCAGCAGGTAGGCCACATCGTCCGGGTAGGTGCGGGAAGCATCAAAATCAAAGTGCCCGGTAGAGATGGCATAGGTGCGCAGGTAATGGTCGGCTTCGTCCGGCGTTTGCAGCGGCGGGTTGGCAAATGCAAACAGCAGCCCGCACAAAAAGATGCACACGGCCCCTTTTGCCGCAAATCCTTTTGCAAACCGCCGCACACAATACCCGGCCAGCAGACATACTTCCAGAAAGGCCGCACACCCCAGTGTAACCACCAGGGGGGACACACGGTTATCCAGCCCAAAGAACACCCGCCAGTAATAGGCCCACAGCACGCCGCACACGGCGGCGCACAGCACAGCCAGCCCCCACCGCACAGCGGCGGGCAGCTTTTGTAATTTTATTGGCATAAAACTTCCTTACAACCGCCCTTACAGAATGTACTGGCCGACCTTGTACTGGTCCAGGTTGCCGCGCAGGAACTCAATGGTTTCGGCAAGGCCCTGTTCAAAGGTATACTGCGGTTTCCAATCGGTCAGGGTGCGCAGCTTGGTGGCATCGCCCAGCAGGCGGTTGACCTCGCTCTTTTCGGGGCGCAGGCGCTCGGCTTCGCAGACGATCCTGGCGCTGGGGTTGATCTGGGCAATCAGCTCATTGGCCAAATCGCCGATGGAATGTTCCACGCCGGTGGCAATGTTGATTTCCTGGCCAATGGCGGCATCGCAGTCCGCAATGGCCATAAAGCCGTGGGCGGTATCCTTAACATAGTTAAAGTCGCGGGTGGGGGTCAGGCTGCCCAGCTTGATTTCCTGCTGACCGGCCAGCAGCTGGGTGATGATGGTGGGGATGATGGCGCGGCCGCTCTGGCGCGGGCCATAGGTGTTGAAGGGGCGCACAATGGAAACCGGCAGGTCAAAGCTGCGGTAAAAGCTTTCGGCCAGGCGGTCCGCGCCGATCTTGGTGGCAGAGTAGGGGCTCTGGCCCTGGAACGGGTGGTGCTCGTCAATGGGCACATACTGGGCGGTGCCGTATACTTCGCTGGTGGAAGTAACCATCACGCGCTGGGTGCCCAGCTCGCGGGCGGCGTTCAGCACGTTCAGGGTGCCCTTGATGTTGGTATCCACATAGCTGTCCGGGCTGTGGTAGCTGAACGGAATGGCAATCAGGGCAGCCAGATGGAACACGCGCTCCTGCCCGCGCATGGCAGTACGCACACCGTTGGGGTCACGTACATCGCCCATAAAGATATCCATTTCATTGCGGATCTCCGGGGGCAGGGTATCGATCCAGCCCAGGGAACCAAACGAGTTATACAGGCAGAAAGCACGCACTTTCTCGCCGCTTTTTACCAGCTCTTCGGCCAGATGGCTGCCGATAAAGCCATCGGCACCGGTCACCATAACGGTATGGGACATAGTAAAACACTCCTTTTTATATGGCAATACCGCCCGCAGGGCAGAACAATCCAATTATTACAAAATAGTATAACCGATTTGCGGCCTGATTTCAACCAATGCCCCGCCCAGCGTGCAAAAAAGTGCCGGGGCTGCCGCGGATAGGGTAGGCCTGCATTAAATTTATATAAAGATTATTCCGTTTGTATCAAAGAGTTCGGCAATATGTTATAATAGGGCAATACCGCATAATTCTAAGTGCCGATACGGCGAGCGAGGTGCGGCAGATGCCAAGCCAAAAGCGCAGATAATACTTTGTGTATTATCGAGCATTTTGGCAACGCAGATGCCGTGCCGCAGCTGCCGGAGCGGTGCTTAAGCCGCAAGGCGGGAATTGTGCGGTGTTGCCATAGGATAAATACAGTGCTGGGCCGCCTTGCCGCATTCCCTGCCCTGTAGTGGAAAGGAGCCTGCACCCATGCCGCAACGCGAACCTGCCCTGCTTTGGCTGCGGGACTGCGCCCTGACCGCATTGGTTCTTGCGCTGTGTACGCTGACAAGCTGGGTATTTTTCCGGCTGGATTTTGTTTCTTCCAACTATATCCTGACCTATATCCTGGGCGTCATGTATATCAACGTCTTTACATCGGGGTTGGTGTACGGCGTCGTGGCTTCGCTGTTCTCGGTGATGCTGGTCAACTATATGTTCATTGACCCCTTTATGCAGTTCCGCATCCGGTCAGACGACATGGTAACGGCAGTGGTCATGCTCTGCGTTTCGCTGCTCTGCTCCTCGCTGACGGGGCGTATCAAGGTACAGGCCGCCCAAAGCGAGCGCAAGGCCTATGCTTCGCAGGTGCTGCTGGAAGCCAGCCGCAGCCTGTTGGGGGCCGAGGACCCTGACACCATTCTGCGGATAACGGCCACCCAGCTGGGCAAGCTGTTGGAGCGCCCGGTCTGCTTTGCCCCCGCACCGGAGCACATTGCACCGGGAACCCTGATTCTGCCCCCTCCCGCCCAGACGGATTACCGCAGTTGCCCGGCGCTGCATGAGTTCAGCACCTATGAGCACAATCTGGCATTATCCATCCTGGATGTGTGTTCCCTGGCGCTGGAAAAAGAAACCTCCAACCGCGCCCGGCGCGAAATTGAGGAAGCCGCCCGCCAGGAACAGCTGCGCGCCAACCTGCTGCGCAGCATCAGCCATGACCTGCGCACCCCGCTGACAAGCATTTCCGGCAACGCGCTGATTTTGACCGAGAAAAATCCCCTGCTGACCGAGGAAAAGCGCCGGGAGCTTTCTGCCGCAATTTATGAGGACGCCAACTGGCTGAACCATCTGGTGGAAAATCTGCTTTCCATCACCCGGATGGAGAACGGCCAGGTAAACCTGCGCATTCAGCCGGAGCTGATTCAAGACATTTTTGACGATGTACTGACCCATTTAGACCATGACGCCGCCCGCCACACCATTGTGACCAACGTGGCGGATGACCTGCTGATGGCCGATATGGACGCCCAGCTGATCGAGCAGGTGCTGGTGAACCTCATCAACAACGCCATCAAATATACCCCCGAACATTCCCGCATCGAGCTTTTCGCCGCGCCGGAGGGTAAATTTGTCCGCATCTGCGTAACGGATGACGGCCCCGGCATCCCGGAAGAAAGCCGGGACAAGCTGTTTGATATGTTTTATACCCTTGGCAAAACCCGCAGCGATGGCCGCCGCGGGCTGGGTCTTGGGCTGGCCTTGTGCCGTTCCATTGTTGCCGCCCATGGCGGTGTGATCGATGTACAGAACGTTGCACCGCACGGTGCCTGCTTCCGTTTTACACTCCCGCGAACTGAGGTGACCCTGTATGAATAAACCGCTGATCCTTGTGGTGGAGGATGACCCGGCTGTTGCACGGCTGATCTCCACCACACTGGAAACCCGCAATTATCAGTACCACCGTGTACAGAACGGAGCCGGTGCCCTGTTGGAAGCTGCTTCGGCACGGCCGGATGTAATTTTGCTGGACCTTGGCCTGCCGGATATGGACGGTATTGATGTGATCCGCAAGATTCGCGGGTGGAGCAACGTGCCCATTCTGGTGGTTTCGGCCCGCAGTGATGATACCGACAAAGTATCCGCCCTGGATGCCGGTGCAGATGATTACCTGACCAAGCCGTTCAGCGTAGAGGAGCTTTTGGCCCGGCTGCGCGTGGCGCTGCGCCGTGTGCGGTATGATACTTCCCGCGCAGGTGACCAGGCCAGCATATACGAGAACGGAGAACTGCGCATTGACTATGCCGCAGGCTGTGTGTACCGCGGCGGAACGGAGATTCACCTGACCCCCATTGAGTACAAGCTGATCTGCGTGCTGGCCAAGAACACCGGCAAAGTGCTGACCCACAACTATCTGCTGAACGAAGTCTGGGGCAGCCCGGCCGCATCGGATACGCCGTCCCTGCGCGTATTTATGGCAACGCTGCGCAAAAAAATTGAGGAAGACCCCAGCCACCCCCGCTATATCCAGACCCACATCGGCGTTGGCTACCGCATGATCCGCCAGTAAAGTTTGGGGCAACACCGCACAATTCCCGCCTTGCGGCTTAAGCACCGCTCCGGCAGCTGC
>OGPR01002488.1_pt1 | contig 12526 bp, 10 predicted proteins | sample 1552981 | NCBI WGS metagenome assembly OGPR01 (sample SAMEA2580260, study PRJEB22360) | human gut metagenome | biome: human gut; feature: human-associated habitat; material: faeces | place: Denmark | collected 2008/2010 | reverse complement strand
GAGGAAATACGTGGGGCGGGCTGAAAACCGGGCGGGAGCCGCTCGAGCAGCAGGCTGGCAAGGCGAAAAGGTTTCTGCAGCTGCGGGATGAGCTGCGCGTGCTTGAGGTTTCGCTGTGGCTGCTGTCGCTTGAGCAGCTCAAGAATGACACTGCCAAGCTGAATAAAGACCGAACAACCTGCGAAAAGCAGCTTGCGGATGCAAAACAGCAGCAGGGAACGCTGTATGCGCAGTCCGAGCAGCTGGCCGAGTCACTGCGTGAGATTGACAGGGAAACCGAACGTCTGCGGAACGAGCTGCGCGAAGCCGAGCAGTTTGCCGCCGAGCAGATCAGCCGTGAGGCGGTTATTCAGGCGAACATCCGCAATTGCGAGGAGAATATCGAGCGCACACGGCAGGAGAGCGCACACCGCGCCGAGCAGGTGCAGAGCATGGATGCGCAGCTTGCCGAACGGCGCGAGCGTATTTCTGTGCTGAATGAGCAGGAGAAGGCACAGTCGGCTGAACTGGATGCACTCCGAAAACAGTCTGCCGAGCAGGAGCAGCAGCGCCCCCAGGCCGAGCAGGCGCAGCGCAGGCAGGAGCGCACGCTGCACACGCTCGAACTCGACCGAACAGCCGCCGAGAGCGGTCTGGCGGGCATGAACGACCGCAAAATGACGCTGGATTCCGAAATCGCAGCAGCGGCACAGCAGCTGGATACCGAAAAACAGGCACAGGACAATCTCGAGCGGGAACTGACCGCGTGCGAGCAAACGCTTGCCGAAACGGCAAAGCAGGCGCAGACGGCCGCCGCTCAGGCGGAGACCTGCCGCCGAAAGGCCGAGCAGGCGCAGAACGACCTGCGAGCAGCGCAGTCCTCGCTGAGCGAAATGCAGAGCCGCGTGAAAATGCTGACCGACATGCAGCATGAGTACGAGGGCTTCTCACGGTCGGTGAAAGCCGTCATGCGGCAGGCTGAAAAGGGTGCGATGAACGGCGTGCACGGTCCGGTTTCCGCGCTCATCACGACCGAAAAGCGGTTCGTGACGGCAATCGACACTGCACTCGGTGCGTCAGCGTCCTCCATCGTGGTGGACAGCACGAGCGTGGGCAAGCAGTGCATTTCGTACCTTAAGCGCACGGACGGCGGCCGCGCGACCTTCCTGCCGCTGGATACCATTCGGGCAAACAGCCTGCGGGAGACAGGCCTGGAACGGCAGAACGGCTGCTTCGGCACCGCGGATGCTCTCGTCAGATTTAATGAAAAATATAAGAATATTGTGTGCAATCTGCTGGCGCGCACGGTCATTTCGGAGAATATGGACACCGCGCTGGCACTGGCTAAGGCGTACGGACATCGGTTTCGCATTGTCACCTTAGACGGACAAATCCTGCAGGCAGGCGGTGCCATGACAGGTGGCTCGGTCTCCCGCGGCACCGGCGCACTGGCGCGGGCGGAACGCCTGCACGCCGCCGAGGCGCGCGTGCGCGCACTCGAGCAGGAGCGAAAAACGCTGGCACAGACCGAGCAGGCTGCAGGACAGGAACTGGAATCGCTTGCCGCGCAGGCGCAGGCCATCGAAACCGACCGCCGGCACGCGGAGCAGGAGAGAGCCGGACTTGCTGCTTCGGTAAAACAGCATAAATTCCTGCTGGAAAGCCTGCGGAAACGGTATGACAGCCTGATTTCTGAACAAACTAACTTCACAGCAACGCAGCAGAAGTATGAACAGACACTTGCCGCCTGCACAGAGCGTCGGTTTGCCGCAGAGCAGGCGCTTGCAGCTGCTGAGCAGGTCTGTGCCGAGCACCGTACGGCAGTGAACGCCGCTGCGGAACAGCTGACGCAGACGGCTTCGCGCATCACAGCCGCGCAGACCGCGCTCGCGGAGACGCGCACGGCGCAGGACAGCGAAGCACGCGCGCTCGCGGAGCTTGAGCGGCTCAAGGCCGACCTCGACGCGGGCGTGTCCGGTGCGGAGCAGACGATCGCAGGCTTTGCGGCGGAAATCGCACGCCTGACCGATGAACTTACCCAAGTCCGTGCAGCCAAGCACGGACGCGACACCACCGCCCGGCTGCTCAGCGAACAGCTTGCGCGGCAGACCGGCAGACGCGAACAGACCGAGGGCGAACGGGTCCGTCTGGAAAAGGCGGCACAGAGCCGCAACGAGGAAATCCTTGAACTCGAACGCGAGACCGCCCGACTGGAAAACCGCGCGGCCCAGCTGAAAACCGAGGAAACACAGATTCTGGATAAAATGTGGGAAAGCTATGAATTAACACCCACACCGGCGGCAGAGATCGCCCGACCGATTGAAAATCTCGGTGAAACGCGCGGCCGCGTGCAGGAGCTGCGCGTGAAAATGCGGGCGCTCGGCAACGTCAATCTGGATGCGGTGGACGAATTTCAGCGTGTGCAGGAGCGATACAGCTTCCTGCGGGAGCAGAAGGACGACCTCGAGACCGCGCAGACCGATCTGCGCAAGGTCATCGAGCAGCTGACCGTCAGCATGAAGGAGATTTTCGCGTCCGAGTTTGCCAAGCTGAATGTGTACTTCCGCGATACCTTCCGCGAGATCTTTGGCGGCGGACACGCCGAACTGCAGCTTGCCGATACCTCGGATATCCTGAACTGCGGTATCGACATCCGCGTGTCTCCGCCGGGCAAGGCGGTTAAAACGATTACGCTGCTCTCGGGCGGTGAAAAGGCGTTTGTTGCCATTGCGCTGTACTTTGCGATCCTCAAGCTGCGGCCTACGCCGTTTTGCGTGCTTGATGAGATCGAAGCCGCGCTCGATGATGTAAACGTGCAGCGGTTTGCAAAATACATTCGCCGCCTGACAGATTCGACACAATTTATTGTAATTACCCACAGACGTGGTACAATGGAAGAAGCAGATATGCTCTACGGCGTGACCATGCAGGAGCAGGGCGTTTCCAAAATGCTGATGCTCAATCTGGCTGAGGCGGAAAAACGGCTCAAAAATACCATTAAGTAATGGAAATTGAGAATGGAAAATGGAGAATTGCGGCAATGGATATGCGAAGCGAAAAATATCCGTATCGGCTGGATGTGGAAAGACGATTGCCGAACGGCTCTCTTACGACAGACGGCTATGCGGCACGGCATCCGGTCGAGTTTCGGCACTGGGGACATGCGCGCGGCTATGTTCTCTGGGGTGAGCGGATTGACCGCACAGACTGGGAGAACTGGCGTATCAACTACTACGGTCAATAATTACTGATTCCTGATTTGCAAGATAGAAATAAGGAGATAAGCATGGGATTTTTTGATAAAATTAAGCAGGGCTTAAAGAAAACATCGGATGCGGTGAACCATTCGCTGGACAGCGTGTTCGCGGCATTTGTCAAGGTGGATGATGATCTGCTCGAGGAACTGGAAGAAGCACTCATCCTGTCGGACGTTGGTGCATCCACGGCGGCGAAGATCGTCGCTGAGGTCGAAAAGCGCGCCAAGCTGCGCAAGACCACTACGGCGGACGAGCTGCGCGACCTGCTCCGCGAGGTGCTGACCGACAACATGCTCGACAACCAGCCGCTGAATACGGACGGCAAGCCGGCGGTCATTCTGGTAATCGGCGTCAACGGTGTCGGCAAGACGACCTCGATCGGCAAGCTGGCGGCCCGCTATGTCAATGAGGGTAAAAAGGTTATGCTGTCGGCGGCGGATACCTTCCGCGCGGCTGCGGCGGACCAGCTCGAAATCTGGGCAAAGCGTGCCGGTGCGGACATCGTTCGCCATGGCGAGGGCGCAGACCCGGCGGCTGTTGTGTTCGACTCCATCTCGGCGGCCAAGGCACGCGGCAGCGATATCATCATCGTGGATACGGCAGGCCGTCTGCACAACAAGGCCAACCTGATGAACGAACTGGCGAAGATCGACCGCGTTATCTCCCGTGAGCTGCCGGATGCGTCGCGCGAAACGTTGCTCGTGCTGGATGCGACCACCGGTCAGAATGCGGTTCATCAGGCTGAGGAGTTCAACAAGGCTGCTGAGCTGACCGGCATCATTCTCACCAAGCTGGACGGCACCGCAAAGGTCGGCATCGTGATCGCTATTTCGGCAGGACTGGGTGTTCCGGTCAAGCTGGTCGGCGTTGGCGAGGGCATTGACGATCTGATAGACTTTGACCGTGCGGCATTCCTGGAGGCCATCCTGCCGCCGGTTCATGAAAACGCAGAAAACGATGAAGAACAGACCGAGGAGGACGAAAATGCAGAGACCTGACGGAAGAACCAAGGGCGCAATGCGTCCGGTGAAGATTACCACTGATTACACGATGTACGCGGAAGGCTCGGTGCTGGTCGAGATGGGCAACACCAAGGTCATCTGCACCGCGTCGGTCGAGGAAAAGGTACCGCCGTTCCTCGAGGGCAAGGGCCTCGGCTGGGTAACCGCCGAGTATGCGATGCTCCCGCGTGCGACCAATACCCGCAAAAAACGCGATATCAAGTCGCTCAAGCTGGACGGCCGCTCGAGTGAGATCCAGCGTCTGATCGGCCGTGCGCTGCGTGCGGTCGTTGACCGCGAAGCACTCGGTGAGCGCCAGATCACGATTGACTGCGATGTTATTCAGGCGGACGGCGGCACGCGCTGCGCGTCCATCACCGGCGGATTTGTTGCACTGTGGCTTGCATGCAAAAAGCTGCTGGCCGATGGCGTGATCGAGAAAATGCCGCTCACCGCACAGGTCGCGGCGGTTTCGGTCGGTATTTTTGAGGAGGAAGCCGTGCTCGACCTCAACTACGCCGAGGACAGCCATGCCATCGTGGACTGCAACGTCGTGATGACCTCCAAGGGCGAGTTCATCGAGGTGCAGGGCACGGGCGAGGGCCGTCCGTTCACGGATACCGAGCTGCGGAAGCTGCTCGGCCTCGGCAAGCGCGGCTGCCTGACGCTGTGCCGCAAGCAGGCCAAGGTGATGGGGGAAAGTCTGTAATGCAGTTTGTACTTGCTTCCCATAACAAGAAAAAGCTGGCAGAGCTGTCCGCTATCGTGAGCAGCCTCGGCATTGAAATCATTCCGCTGCCGGAGGGTGCACCCGAACCCGAGGAAAACGGCAAAACCTTCGAGGAAAACGCGCTCATCAAGGCGAAATCCGCCGCAGAGTTCACCGGTCTGCCCGCTCTCGCGGACGACAGCGGCCTGTGCGTGGATGCGCTCGACGGCGCTCCCGGTATCTACTCCGCGCGCTACTGCGAGGGTACGGACGAGGACCGCAATGCCTTTTTGCTGAAAAATATGCAGGATAAGGAAAACCGTGCCTGCCGTTTCGTGTGCGCGATCGCGTGTGTGCTCGCGGACGGCGAAACGCTCACCGTGCGCGGTGAATGCGAGGGCACACTGCTCCGCGAGAACCACGGCGCAGGCGGCTTCGGCTATGACCCGCTGTTCTATGTCGAGAAATACGGCTGTACCTTCGGCGAACTGCCGGCAGAGGTCAAGAATACAATCTCTCATCGGGCAAATGCTTTGAATAAATTGAAAGCCATACTAAAAGATAAAGTAAATTGAAAATGGAGAATGGAAAATGGAAAATTGCGGTGCGGCACGTAGTGCCGAATAAAATAATCGCGCAAGGCGCGATACCATAATTCTCAATTCTCCATTCTCAATTTTCCATTAAAACATAAGGAGAAATATAATGCTTAACACAAAACAACGCGCACAGCTTCGTGCAATGGCAAACCCGCTGGCGGTCACGCTGATCATCGGCAAGGAAGGCGTAACCGACGCGGTAGAACGCGAGCTGGACGCGCTGCTCGAATCCCACGAGCTGGTCAAGGGCAAGGTGCTTGAGAGTGCGATGCTGACGCCGCGCACGGTATCCGAGGCGCTCTGCGAGGCCACCGGTGCGGACGCTGTACAGTGCATCGGCTCCAAATTTGTGCTGTACCGCCAGTCCAGCGATGAGGACAAGCGCAAGATCGTTCTGGTAAAATGAGGACGGGAATTCTCGGCGGCACATTCAATCCGCCGCATCTGGGACATCTGCATGCGGCGGAACTCGCGCACCGTGCGCTGAACTTAGATCGGGTGCTGTTCATTCCGACCAATATTCCGCCGCACAAGGCTCTGCCGGAGAACACCGCGTCCGCAGAGGACCGGTGCGAGATGGTGCGCCGCTTGACGGCAGAAAAAACGTGGGCGATGCTTGACACTATAGAGATCGACCGCGGCGGCGCAAGCTACACGGTGGACACGCTCCGCGCGCTTCATGCACGCGGCGAGACCGACCTGCACCTGATCGTCGGCACGGATATGCTGCTCTCGTTCGATAAAATCTGGCGTGCGCCGGACGAGATCGCGCGGCTGGCTTCGCTTGCTGTCTGCGCCCGCGAAAACGAGGACTGGGACGCGCTGCGTGAAAAGGCGGCGGCGCTCAAGGACTCGCTCGGTGCAACCGTAGAGCTGGTGCAGGGCGACAGCCTGACCATTTCCTCGACCGAGCTGCGGCAGGGCGGTGCACTGCGATGCTATACACCGGAATCGGTCGCGGATTACATCGAAGAAAAGCATTTGTACGGCTATTAAGCCTGTAAAATACAGGTTTGACAGATAAATACAGCAGTTTGTTCAAAATCAGTATTTTTGTATGACTTAGGAACGGACTGCGGCTCGTTCCTTCTTGTCGGCAAAGCTATAGTTTTGCGGCAGGAAATACAGAGAAAGGCGGGAAAAAGTTATGTTATGTAATGAAGAAATGCGTAAAAGTATCCTTTCCAGATTGCAGGGCTACCGCTATGAGCACTCGCTCGGCGTGGAGCGTGCGGCGATCATGCTGGCAGAAAAGTACGGCGAGGACCCGGAAAAAGCGGGTACTGCAGGCATTCTGCATGACATAACAAAATATCTTTCTCCGCAAGAACAGTTGAATTTATGCGGGAAATACGGTATAATACCCTGTACCGTCGAAAAAAGCGAGCCGAAAATGCTGCACGGAAAGACGGCGGCAGCCATCGCGCGGGCCGAATACCACATGCCCGAGGATATCTGCGATGCCATCGCCTGCCACACCACCGGCAAGAACCATATGACGCTGCTTGACAAGATCTTGTATCTGGCGGATTACATCGAAGAAACTCGTGATTTTCCCGGCGTGGACAAGGCGCGTGAGCTGGCGCAGATCGACATCGACAGTGCCCTGCTCTACTGCTATGACCAGACGCTGACCGAGCTGGTCGCACGCGGAAAACTCATCCACAGCGATACCATTGCCGCTTATAATGATATGATCCGGCAGGGTGTCAGCTGGCGGGACAAGTAAAATGGAGGCAGGAATCGTTTGAAACTATTCGGAGGAAGCGGCGACAGGAAAAACCGCAACGGAGACAGCACTCCGGCACAGGCTCCCGCACAGCAGGCAGCGCCCAAGCCGGAAGGGAACCACCAGCCGATCTCGGCGCCCAAGCCGAGCGGCAAAAAGGGAAAGGCTCCGAAGGAGAAAAAAAAGCTGACACCCAGACAGAAGGGCAAGCGCATTGCCATCATTATGGCGGTTGTGCTGTTCGCGTGCGCAGCAGCTGCAGCGGTGTGGTTCGTCCGTTCGCCGCAGGCGACGATCAAGGACAAGGAAAACGGCGATAAGGTCGATGTGAGCAGCCTGCTCAACTCGGGCACCCGCATTGACGATGTGTTTACGTTCGTGGTCGGCGCAGTTGATGAGGACGAAACACGAACAGACGCTTTGATGGTCGCAACCATGGATACCAAGGACAAGACCATCAACGTCATGAACATCCCGCGCGACACCATGTGCAACAACACGGCAACCGGCGCGAGCAAGAAGATCAACGCAGCCTACGGCATGGATACCGGCGGCAAGGGCGGCAACATCGAGCAGACGAGCAAGGAAATCGAGCGTCTGATGGGCTTCCGGCCGGATAAATACGTTATCGTCAACTTTGACGGCATTGCAGCCATCGTGGATGCGATCGGCGGCGTGGATTATGACGTGCCGTTCGATATGAAGTACGATGATCCGTCGCAGAATCTGCACATCGACCTGAAAAAAGGCCAGCAGCATCTGGACGGCAAGCAGACCGTCGGCTTCCTGCGCTGGAGACACAACAACGATTACACCGTACAGTATACCAACGGCGATGAAGGCCGTGTAGAGAATCAGCAGAAGTTCCTCAAGGCGCTGGCAGGTCAGGTGCTGCAGATCAAGAACGTGACCAAGATCCGCTCGATCGCAGAGGCCGTGTTCAAGAACGTCAAGACCGACTTCAGCGCCGGCGAGCTGCTGTGGATGGGCATGCAGGCCATGCAGATTGACAACAGCAGCATTCAGTTCTTTACACTGCCCGGCTACGGCAAGATGAGCACGGCGGGCACCTCGGTGCAGTATTCGTTCTTCTTCCCGTATTACGACCAGACGCTGGAACTGGTAAACAAGTATTTCAACCCCTACGAGGAGCCGATCTCCAAGCTGGACATCGTCGGCGGACCGGATACCACTACCTACTCGGGCGGCTATGTAAGTTCGGGCGAGGAAGATAATGTATGGGGTGACACCTCCGGCTCGTACGATTACAGCGAGGATTATTACGAAGAACCGGATTACAGCTACGATGAGCCATCCTACGACAACAGCGGCTCGGACGGCGATTATTCGGATAACAATGACTACTCGGGCGGCGACAGCGGCGGAGACTATTCCGGCGGCGACTCCGGTGAGGAGAGCGGCGGACTCCTCCGGCGGCGATTACACCGACGGCGGCGGAGAGGATAGCGGTGCTTCCTCCGGCGGAGACGATGGCGGAACATACGATCCCGAGGCATAATAAAGGCAATATACCATAATCGGCAGAAAGGCAAACCCTTTTCTGCCGCACAAAAGGAGTTTATACTTTGACTGCAAAAGAAACTGTAAAGGCGATCTGCGAAGCGCTGATCGAGAAAAAGGCTCAGGGTATTGAGGTGCTGCATGTTGAGCGCCTGACCGAGCTGACCGAGTATTTCGTCATCTGCTCTGCGTCCTCCACTACGCAGGTTAAGGCACTGGCGGACAATGTAGAGTGGCACCTGAAGTACGATCACGATGAGATGCCGCACCACACCGAGGGTTATGAATCCGCACAGTGGATGCTGCTGGACTACGGCTGCGCTGTACTGCATGTATTCATGCCGGAGGCACGCAAGTTCTACAATCTGGAGAACCTGTGGAAGGACGGCACGCCGGTAACGCTTGAAGAGCTGGGCATCGAGGACAAGTAAAATACCGACATGCGGCGGCGCCGGGAACGACGTCCGCCGCGTTGTCGCGCTCAAAATCCAAAACTCACTTTAGGGGGAGAATCCGTTGAAGTACGATCATAAACAAGTAGAAAAGAAATGGCAGGACATCTGGGACGAGAAGCAGTGCTTCCATGCCGAGAATGACTCGGACAAGGAGAAGTTCTACGCGCTCGTAGAGTTCCCGTATCCGTCCGGTCAGGGTCTGCATGTAGGTCATCCGCGCTCCTACACCGCGCTGGATATCGTCGCCAGAAAGCGCCGCCTGCAGGGCTACAACGTGCTGTATCCGATGGGCTGGGATGCATTCGGTCTGCCGACCGAGAATTTTGCCATCAAGAATCATGTTCATCCGGCAGAGGTTACCAAGAAGAACATCGCACGCTTCAAGAGCCAGCTTAAGAGCCTTGGTCTGTCGTTCGACTGGTCGCGTGAGATCAATACCACCGACCCGAGCTACTACAAGTGGACCCAGTGGATTTTCCTGCAGCTGTTCAAGAAGGGCCTGGCCTACAAGAAGGAAATGAGCGTAAACTGGTGCACCTCCTGCAAGTGCGTTCTGGCGAACGAGGAGGTTGTCAACGGCGTTTGTGAGCGCTGCGGCAGCGAGGTCGTTCACAAGACCAAGAGCCAGTGGATGCTCGCCATCACCAAGTACGCACAGCGCCTGATCGACGATCTGGATGATGTGGACTACATCGAGCGCGTTAAGATTCAGCAGCGCAACTGGATCGGCCGTTCCACCGGCGCTGAGGTCGATTTCAAGACCACCGAGGGCGACACGCTGACCGTTTACACCACCCGTCCGGACACCCTGTTCGGCGCGACCTACATGGTAATCTCTCCGGAGCACCCGATGATCGAGCAGTGGGCGGACAAGCTGAACAACATCGAGGACGTTCGCGCATACCGTGAGGAGGCTGCCCGCAAGTCCGACTTCGAGCGTACCGAGCTGAATAAGGACAAGACCGGCGTTAAGCTGGACGGCGTTGCCGCAATTAACCCGGTAAACGGCAAGCAGATCCCGATCTTCGTTTCCGACTATGTTCTCATGGGCTACGGCACCGGTGCGATCATGGCTGTTCCGGCGCACGATGACCGCGACTGGGAGTTTGCTAAGAAGTTCGGCTGTGAGATCATCGAGGTTGTTTCCGGCGGCGAGGATGTCCAGAAGGCTGCATTCACCGCAAAGGACGAAACCGGTATTCTGGTAAATTCCGATTTCCTGAACGGCAAGACCGTTAAGGACGCTATCCCGGCTATGATCGAGTGGCTGGGTGAAAAGGGCATCGGCCATGCCAAGGTGCAGTACAAGCTGCGTGACTGGGTATTCTCCCGTCAGCGTTACTGGGGCGAGCCGATTCCGATCGTCAAGTGCGATAAGTGCGGCTATGTGGCTCTGCCGGAGGATCAGCTGCCGCTTGAGCTGCCGAACGTAACCAGCTACGAGCCGACCGACAACGGCGAGTCTCCGCTGGCGCACATGACCGACTGGGTAAACACCACCTGTCCGTGCTGCGGCGGTCCGGCAAAGCGCGAGACCGATACCATGCCGCAGTGGGCTGGTTCCTCCTGGTACTTCCTGCGCTATATGGACCCGCACAACGACAAGGCGCTTGCCTCGCCGGAAGCACTGAAATACTGGTCTCCGGTTGACTGGTACAACGGCGGCATGGAGCACACCACGCTGCATCTGCTGTACAGCCGTTTCTGGCATAAGTTCCTGTATGACATCGGCGTAGTGCCGACCAAGGAGCCGTATGCAAAGCGCACCAGCCACGGCATGATCCTCGGCGAGAACGGCGAGAAGATGTCCAAGAGCCGCGGCAACGTCGTCAACCCGGACGAGATCGTTGACACCTACGGCGCAGATACCATGCGTCTGTACGAGATGTTCATCGGTGACTTTGAGAAGGCTGCTCCGTGGAGCCCGAAGTCTATCAAGGGCTGCCGCCGCTTCCTCGAGCGCGTATGGGCACTGGCTGACAAGGTGCAGGACGGCGATACCTACTCCGAGCAGCACGAGGTGCTCATGAACCGTACCATCAAGAAGGTCGGCGAGGACGCAGACAACCTCAAGGCCAACACCGCTATCGCAGCGCTGATGACCATGCTCAACGAGTTCTACGACAAGGGCGTAAACAAGGCTGAGTACAAGACCTTCCTGGCGCTGCTCAATCCGTTTGCACCGCATATCACCGAGGAACTGTGGCAGCAGCTCGGCGAGACCGGTCTGCTCTCCGTAGCTCCGTGGCCGACCTACGACGAGGCCAAGACCGTCGAGAGCACGGTAGAGCTGGCGGTACAGGTAAACGGCAAGCTGAAGTGCACCATCAAGCTGGCAGTCGACGCGGACAAGCAGACTGCGATCGATACCGCACTGGCAGAGGAAAAGGTACAGCACGCCATCGAGGGCAAGCAGATCGTAAAGCAGATCGTTGTTCCGGGCAAGATCGTAAACCTTGTCGTAAAGTAAGAAGGAATGCCGGATTTCCGCGTCAAAAAGAAAAAATCGAAAACTACGGGAAAAAGTAGTTGACATTGACGCGGAAATTCGATATAATATCCTTACGGTTTTGTGTATGGATGTATACAAACTGTGCTAAGCGATCCCCATGAGGGGAACGTGCGGAGGGAGGGAAAACTGTGTCGGAGATCCGCATCAAGGAAAATGAGTCTATTGACAGCGCACTGCGTCGCTTCAAGCGTTCGTGTGCCAAGGCGGGTACGCTTTCCGAGCTCCGCAAGCGTGAGCATTATGAAAGCCCGAGCGTAAAGCGCCGCAAGAAGTCTGAGGCTGCACGCGCAAAGAAGAAGAAGTTCCGCTAAAATAGAATTTCCAGAGAGCAGATGGTTAAACGTCTGCTCTTTTCTTTTTTCTGCACCGGCTGATCGGGTGACCTGAACCGCGTAGGCGGTTCACCCTGTCCGGGCGGCAGTCTTTTCAGCATCGGCTGAGCGGGGGACACGAACTGCGTCAGCGTGTTCGCTCCTAACGGGCTACCTGAACCGCGCAGGCGGTTCACCCTTTCCGGGCGGGAGGTTTTTCGCTTGAAATCAAGCGAGGAGTTGCGCTCTGCGGAGCGCGGGGATTCGCCGCGCCCCGCGGCGGGGCAAGAGGGTAGACACCAAGGTTTCTACCCTCTTAACTCCCACTTCCTTTTATTTCTTAGTCTGGCGCAGATTGCCGACATGTGACCGCTGCGAAACAGGGGAACGGCAGAGGATTTTTTCTCCCGTAGGGGAGCACAGTGTGCTCCCATGTCGAGACATATTCGCAGT
>OGPR01002480.1_pt1 | contig 12568 bp, 8 predicted proteins | sample 1552981 | NCBI WGS metagenome assembly OGPR01 (sample SAMEA2580260, study PRJEB22360) | human gut metagenome | biome: human gut; feature: human-associated habitat; material: faeces | place: Denmark | collected 2008/2010 | reverse complement strand
CCAGCCGGAACCTGTGATGGCGGTGTAATGGGAAGGAGCAAGGATTGTGATGATGGAACATTTGTGGAATTCGTACTATGTACAGATGCGGATTACCTATCGGGAACATTCCCGTGATGGCAAGACAAAGGCGTACACGAGAACATTTGACTGCGACCAGCACATTGCGGAAGCAATCCGCCTGCTGAATGAAAAAGGCTATGCCACAGGGAATTGCTGTGAGGGACACCCCTACCGCATCATTCCGGACAACAACCAGCGCAAGTACAAAAATACGGCATATTTCGAGGGTGGCTATATTTCATTTTGTAGTATTGAGGATAAGAAGTTTGTGCTGGACAAGCTGAAAGAAAAAAGCAGCTTCTTCTCCGAAGACACCCATTCCAAAATGACGTGTGTTCGGACAAGTTTGGAATGGAAGCCGATCCGCAGCGCAGAAGTGGATGGCCTTAAATACAGCCAGATGCAGTACGAGAACATGACCAAAATTTTTAAGATGATCTATACGGAACTCTGGCGTGTTCTTCTGGAGGTGGCGCAGGAGTTTCCTTATAAGGAAACGGACGATCCATGGATCTTGAAAGCGGAAATTCTAGACAAACCGCTAAAGCCGCATTTTGCAAATGTTCAGGGACTTAAAACATTTGAAGAAGTATAAAACGTACAGGAGAAAGTATCATGAATGCACAGAAGTATTTTGAGCAGCACGCCGAAGAACTCATTACCAGCTTTGCCGGCAAAAATGTGGCTCTCTTTTTTCGTGGTTTTGTACCGGCTAACGTCCGCTGGCTGACCCAGCGGGAGGATGCGATCCTTCCGGCAAATAAGGTGCTGAATGCGGATGGCACCATCAGTGTTGCCAAAATCGACGCAGCCAAGCGGAAACTGGTACAGAGTCTGATGATGCAGGAAGGTGTGACGGTCGGTATCTATGAGGAAATGCTGGCGGTTCTCCAGATGGTGCAGGACCCCAAAGAAATGTTTGATGCAGAGTTCATCGTGGTGGACAACAACGCCTTCCCGGCTTATGTGCCCAGCTGCATCCCGGCGGAAGATGCCGAAGTGCTGTACAAGGCTTACGAAACGGAGAAAACCGAGCTTGGTTCAGCGGAAGTTCTCAGCCACTACTATGCATCTGTCCGTATGCTGAAGGATCGCTGCTACGTTGCTCTGTTCAACCGCCATAAGGGTGAGAACATTCGCAGCATCGACTTTTACCAGAAGAAGCAGGCAGCCTTTACGGATGCCGCAGCGACCCTGCCCAATGATGTTTCGCCCCTTGTACTGGCAGACCGCTTCTTCTGCGGCGAGGTGGAAGGTCCGCTGGTGCTGCCGGTGGAGCGGGAGCAGAGTGCAAAGAACAACACCTACGATGTGCTGTCTTTTGTGGCAGCACAGTGCGGCATGACCTTTGCGCTGAACTGTGCCAGCCACAAGGAACAGGTGGAGCCGGAAACCATCAATCGCTACCGTGCCATCCTCAAGCAGTACTGGGGCGCAAACGCAGATTTCCGGATGCTGGACTTCTACAAGGACCCGGCGGCAGGCACCGAGACTATGCAGATCAGTCAGGGCGAGATCATCAGCACCATTGTTAAGCAGTGCGAGTTGGCGTTGGATGGCTATCAGGATTACTCCAATGTGTTCCTGACCGCGCCCACCGGTGCAGGTAAGTCGGCGTTTTATCAGGTGTCCGGCATCTATCTGGCACAGGTACGGCAGGCGGTCACGGTGGTGATCACGCCGCTGATCGCCCTGATGCAGGATCAGGTCAGTCAGCTGGAGGCACGCGGAGTGCACTGTGCCACCTTCCTCAACTCCAATGTGTCCCATGAGGAGAGGGAAGAACGTCTGAATGCCATCCACAAGGGCGAAAAGTCCATCCTGTACATCGCGCCGGAAATGCTGCTGACCACTTCTCTGGAAACCCTGCTGGGTGGACGCAAGATCGGTCTGTTCGTGGTGGACGAAGCCCACACTGTTACCAGCTGGGGCCGTGATTTCCGTGCAGACTACTGGTTCCTGGGCGATTATCTGGAGCGTCAGCGCAAGAATGGGCTGCACTTCCCGGTGCTCTGCCTGACCGCAACGGCAGTGTACGGCGGCAAGGACGACGGGGTGCAGGATACCATCAGCACACTGGGGCTGAACCAGCCGATCCTGTATCTGGGCCGCGTCCGTCGTGACAACATCGACTTTGATATCCACCCGTTGGACAAGCAGACCGATGAGAGCCGGGATGAGTTCAAGGTGAACCATGTGGCGCAAAAGATCGCAGAATATGTGACGGAAGGAAAAAAGACGCTGGTATACTGCCCCTTCCGCTCTACGGTGGACAGCATTTATCAGGCCGTGCCCGTGGCAGTCAAGAACAGGGTTCGCCGTTACCATGCGGGTATGGCTAAGGAAGAAAAGAATGCGGCGCAGGAAGCTTTCAAGAACAACAGCGCCACTGTAATGATCTGCACCAAGGCCTTCGGCATGGGCGTGGATGTGCCGGACATCGTGCAGGTGTACCACTATGCCCCTACCGGCAATCTGGCGGATTATGTGCAGGAGATCGGACGTTGCGCCCGTGATAAAAAGCTGCAGGGCACTGCTGTGGAGGAATATCTGCCCGGTGATCTGTCTCAGCTCAAGCGTCTGCATGGCATGGGCGAACTGCGGCAGTATCAGCTGCGGGAGATGCTCCACAAGCTGTACTGGATGTACAGCCAGAAAAAGCACCGCAATCTGCTGGTTTCTCCCGACGTGTTCAGCTATCTGTTCAACTCCGGCGAGGTGGAAAACCGGGTCAAGACCGGACTGCTCCTGCTGGCCAAGGATCTGGAGGAAGCATACGGTTTCCCGGTGCTGGTGGTGCGCCCCAAGGCGATGTTCACCACCTGCTACGCCAATGTGCCGGAGGAGATCGAGGAAGAGTTCCTTTCCAAGTATGGCGAGTTTGTCCGGAACCTCTATGATAATACCGTGATGGTCAATCGCAGCTTTACCCCGCTGGCATCGGATGTTGTGGTACGCAACAGCGGCAACATTTACGAGATCCGTATGGGAGATCTGTGGGAAAAGCACTTTTCTGATATGACCTTTGGGATGTTCAAGGCAAAGTTCTTCAAGGGTGAACTTTTTGAGCAGGATGGCACTAACCGTATCTCTGTGCGGGTCAAGACCCAGATCCACTATGAGCAGGATTTTGACACCACCCGCAACAAGCTGCGCCAGTACATGGAGGCAGTAGCACAGGTGTTCGATGCTTACCGCAAGGGTGTGCATGAGGTGGATGCCAACGGGAAAGAAACTGTCCGTAAAATGTTCACGGTGGAGGAGTTCTGCAGGGACGTGCAGGAAAAGCTGGGGAACGAGGTTCTGAACAAGGATTTTGCCAAGGCACTGCTGGAACTGTTCGTGATGGATGTGCAGGCAGACCCCACCAAGCGCGAGGGCGACCGCATGAAGTTTATTCAGGCAACGCAGCGCGGCGGCAACCGCATTGGCCTTTTGTATCGCGTGACCAACGGGAACTATTTCTCCATGGCCAACTGGATGGATCAGAAGCTGGTCAACTGTGCTCCCAACCGGGAAGAAACGGAGTACATGGGCTACATCCCTGCTACCATCGGCGGCAAGCAAAACCCGGTAATGCGCCTGTTGGCTGTGCTGGAGATCTTCGGGCTTGCAAGCTATGAGGTGCGCGGCGGCCAGAATCTGGAAATTTTCGTCCGTGTCAACGATCCGCAGAAGATCCGTAGCCTGTCCGAAGACCGCCGTTATAAGAACCTGCAACTTCAGGAAATCCACCGCCGCCATACTGCTGCAGAGGAAATGATGCTGTCTTTCCTGACCAAAGAACTGACCAGCAAGCAGCGTTGGGATTTGATCGAGGACTACTTCCTTGGCCACGATGAAGTGGTAGAACAGGCTCTCGGTATGGGAGAACAGAACTGAAAGGAGCGCTTACTTATGGGATTTGGCAAGGCTTTGTTCGATTTTATCGGTTATATGAGCTTTTTTAACCCGATTGGTACAGGTCAGGCTTCTGACATTTTGGAACAGCAGGATGATTTCTCGTACGATACACAGGATGATTCGTCCGAAGATGAATCTTTCAATTCAGACGGCTTCGAAGATTGCTGAAAACAGATGGCGGAATGCATGAAATGATTTGAAAAATCTAACGTAACAGTTTTGTGCAGAATGTCCATCTTTCTTAGAGAATTTGGCTACTTTATGAATTGACAACCTTCTCTGCAAACGGTAGACTTAAATATAGTAGACTTAAATATAATTGTACATTATATAAGTGTGACGGTGTTTTATGAGTAGCAAGAAGAAAAAGGATCAATTTTCCGCAGGATTGGTTTCAAAACCGTTCTGGTTCTATGAGTATAAAACTTATGTGAATGAACTCGCAAAGGGGCGCTCCGCAGACGAGATAAAGGAGTATGCGTTACAGAACAACTTGTTTTCTGCAGCAAAAGAGTATCGAATCAAAGAAATTCTCACCTGTGTTTCACGCCGTGTACTTCAATTTGACCAAGAGTGGGTGGATGTTTTTACACAACAGTCTGTCACTGTACAGAAAATGATGGTGCTGTTGTCCATTATGGCCGATGATAAGCTGTTCTTTACATTCATGTATCGAGTGTACAGAGATAAGCTGATTGTAGGAGCAGAGCATCTGGAAGCAAGTGATGTTCTCGCCTTTTTCAGACTTATGCAGAACGAATCCGAAGAGATTGCGCTGTGGAAAGACAGTACCATTCGAAAGCTGACACAGACATATCGCAAATTGCTGAACGATGCTGGACTGCTTGTGGATAGCCAAATTATAGCTCCATTGCCTAGTCCAATGCTAAAAAACTATCTGGAGACGCATGGGATGGATGCCTATCTTTTGGCAATCACAGGAGTAAATGAATGAACACAGATCAAAAGTTAAACAAGCTCGATGATTTTCTGCACACGATTTCGACAGAAAACGGTGACGGCCTTTGCGGAGAGGCTGGATATTATGTATTCAGCTATGACCCGAAAGACGAAATAAAGGTCAGGCAGTGGACTGAACGCGAAGTTCAAATTTTGCAGCAGTCCAACCGACCGGTCGTGGAGTTTGATCTTTACAAAATCATGACATCGCTGTTGGCAGAAAAACATCCTCGGAAAAAATATGAAGATTTGGAGATGCGTACAGGCAGCATGACCCGTGTGGTCAATGCCGCAAACAGCGTGCTGCATATCGGCCTACCGGGTGACCTTATGCTGAACTACATCGTGGAACGTATCCCGAAAGAGGATGCTATTATTCTGCTGACAGGTGTTGGAAAATGCTATCCTCTGCTGCGGTCCCACAAAATTTTGAATGATCTGCATGATAGGCTTGCAGATGGTATTGTGCTTATGATGTTCCCCGGACGGTACGAAGATGGTTATCTGTACCTGTTCGGCGATGTCAAGGATGGCAACAACTATCGCGCAAAGCCTATCTGAGCAGGATATGTAGGAGGAACTGACATGAATATTGGCCAGATGTTTGCAAAGTCCATCAATCGTGAGATAAAACCGGTGGTCAAGCCCGGTCAGGTGGATGATGCAACCGTTAAGCTGGAGCTTCAGGAATACGTTGTGACGCAGGAATTGCAGAAACATTTTGCGGCATTTTTCTCCAATTATCGGCTTGGCATCAGTGCGGATACAGACCGTATCGGCGTATGGATTTCTGGCTTCTTTGGAAGCGGTAAATCTCACTTTCTGAAGATGCTTTCCTATCTGATTAGTGATCAAAAGGTGGACGGTAAGCCTGCACTTGACTACTTTATCGAGGACAACAAAATCACAGATGCCAGGGTTCTGGCTGATATTCGTGCTGCCGAAAGCGTGGGCACCGATGTGATTCTGTTTGATATTGCATCCAAGAGCCGTACCAGCAGCGCCGCCAAGCGTGATGTAATCACGATGGTTTTCCTGCGGGCATTCAATGAAAAGCTGGGCTATTCCTACCAGTATCCCCGCATGGCAGATCTGGAACGCAAGCTGGATGCCGAGGGCAAGCTTGACAAATTCAGGGAGCGAGTCAAAGAGCTGGAATGCAGCAGTTGGGATGATGCGGTGGCTGGCATTGACCTTGCACAGGATTCGTTTGTGCAGGCAATGGTCGAGCAGAACGTTATGAGCGAAGAAGCTGCCCGAAGCTGGTGTGACCGTGTGGGCGAAGAATACAGCATCAGCACGGAAGATTTCGCAAAGCTTGTCCGCAAGCATATCGAGAGTAAGGGCAACGACCACCATGTGGTTTTCTGCGTAGATGAGGTCGGTCAGTACATTGGCGATGATTCCAGCATGATGCTGGACCTCCAGACGCTGGAGCACGATCTGGCTGTTCAGTGCCACGGTAAGGCATGGATGCTGGTCACGGCACAGGAGGCCATTGACAAGATTCAGGTCGTCAATAACGTAGACTTCTCCAAGATTCAGGGACGCTTCGACACTCGGCTGTCCCTGTCCTCCAGCGACGTGGCAGAGGTTGTCAAAAAGCGTATCCTGAAGAAGAATGAAGCAGCGCAGGCAGAACTGGAAACTGTCTATCCGCAAAAGATGGATGCGCTCAGCACCGTTCTCAAGTTTACTGGTGATATGCCAGAAATGAAATTGTACGAAAATCCGGCGGATTTTGCGGAGGTGTACCCCTTTGTGCCGTACCAGTTCAACCTGCTCGGCAAGGTTCTGGATGCGGTTCGTCTATTTAGCAGCCCCGGCAAGAATAGCTCCTACGGCGAGCGTTCTATGCTGAGTATGTACCTGAGCACTGCCAAAAGCGTCCAGAATGAGGATGAAGGCATTCTGGTTCCGTTTAATGCGTTTTATCAGGGACTGTCCGCTCTGGTGGACCATGAGACAGCCATCGCTATCACAAATGCACAGCGCAATAACATCCTGAACCCTGACCATGCAGAGGCCTGTTTTGAAGTAGAAGTGCTCAAGGTTCTGTTCATGATCAAGAATGTGCAGGAGTTCAAGGCGCCAACGGTACAGAACATCGCTACGCTGATGGCATCCCGGATGGACGAGGACCGCTACGGCTTGGAAAACCGCGTGGAAACGGCTTTGAAAAAGCTGGTGCAGCAGCAGTTGGTGCAGAACCTTGGTGACAACTATGTTTTCCTGACCAACGAGGAACAGGAAGTCAACCGTGAGATCGCACAGCGTCAGGTCGAGGATTCCGAGATGAACCGGGAGCTTGCCACGCTGATCTTTGACGAAAACTATCATGCGGATAAATACCGCTATCCGTATCTGGGCAACCGGTACGCCTTTGGCTTTAACCGCAAGATCGACGAGTATGATGCACTTTCCCGCCCGGATAACACCATTACGGTCAAAATTATCACCTCCCGTGGAGATGATGCTGACGAGACCCGGCTGAAAATGCTTTCTGCCGGAGACAGCGGCGACCATACGATCTTTGTGCAGCTGCACGATGACACCCGCTTGAATAACGAGCTGCGTACCATGCTACAAATTCAGAACTATCTGCGCAGCGGTACAGCAGGCCGTATCACAAAATATCGGGCGATTTGCGAAGCAAAGCAGGAAGAAGTGGAGGAACGCCGCCAGAACGTGAAGGTGTTCCTGAAACAGGCACTTTCCGAGGCGGATATCTATGTGTACGGTTCCAAGCTGTCCGGTGGCTCTCGTGATTTTGAAACCCGCTTGAACGATGCGCTGAAGCAGCAGGTGGAGCGTCTGTTCAGCCACCTGACCGATATGGACAAGACCGTATCGGAGCAGGATATCAGCAAGATCTTTACTGAAGCCGGTCAGCAGCGCCTGAGCGGCGAGGGCACTGGCAACAGCCGTGCGCTGGCAGCTGTCCGCAACAGGATCGAGCGCAACTCCATGGCACGGACAGTCACATCGCTGAAAACCCTGTTGAACACCTTTACCAAAGAGCCTTATGGCTTCCTGCCGGTGGATGTAGAGTGGCTGGTTGCACGTCTGTTTGTGGATGGCATTCTGACCCTGACCTTGAACCATGAGCAGCTCAACGTTTCCAGCCGGAATCCGCAGGAGTTCCAGCGGCTGTTTACCAAGGTGGAATTTCAGGAGCGTCTGCTGTGCGATATCCGCAAGCACGCTTCGGATAAGCAGAAGCGTCTGGTTCGGGATATGATGCGTGACCTGTTCCAGAAGGGCGTTTCTTCGGACGATGACGAGGAACTGATGCGGGAACTGCAAAAGGAATGCCGTACCATGCTGGACGATCTGCGCCAGCAGCAAGCGGCTTACCGGGCAGAGCCGTATCTTCCCGGCAAGAGTACGGTAGAAGCGGGCATCACCCTGATGAATGCACTGATTAACCCGATCACTACGGATGCCTTCTATACTGCACTGGAAAATGCACAGGGCGATTACAGTGATTTCAAGGAAACCTACGAGTATCTGCGTGATTTCTTTGAAGGCGGACAGATCAAGGTGTTCCGCGATGCACACGATGATGTGGAACTTTACAAGCGCAACCAGAGCCAGATTCATGACGATATGGTGAAAAATGTCGCAGAATCCATGCGTGAGATTCTGAGCATGGCGGAACCCTACGAGAAAATCCGTAATCTGGCAGCGCTGCACACAGACTTCAATGACAAGTTCCTGTCTTTGGTAGAAAAGGAAGCAGCACCGGTCAAGGAGTACATCGAGGGCTGTTACAACCGTGTTTTCCAGCAGCTGAATACTGTCCGCTGCAAGGACCACTTCTGGTCTGCCGTTGTAGCGGAACGTGATGATGCGGTTTACAAGGTAGAGCATGTGGGCAATCTGAACGATCTGATCCTGATGAAGTCCAATGCAAACCAGACCAAGATCCGCTGGATCAACACGATCGACAAGTATGAAGCAGCGCACCAGCCCGTGGCACCGGCTCCGGTTGCTCGTCCGGCTGGCGGCTCTGCGCCTGCAAAGGTTGCCACTCCCGCTCCGATGCGCCGCCGTGTGACGGTGAGCATTCAGGACGTGACCCCGGCCTCGTGGCAGATCAACAACTCTGCCGAGCTGGATGCCTATATTGAAAAGCTGCGCCATGCCTTGAAGCAGAAGCTGGACAACGGCGATACCCTGAACGTGGATATCTGGTAAGAAGAACAACGAAAAGAGGAACATTATGGAAAAGGCACCCATCAAGAAATTTGCGGTGGAAGCACGCCGCAAGTTGATCGCGGATGTGACGTTTCAGCTGGAGCGCTACGGTATTACCGAAAAAGGCATTGTGGAGCCGCAGACCAGCACGGATAAAGAGCTGGTGTTCGACCTTGGTAACGGCAACACCCAGACCATTAAGGGCGAGCGCTATGTGAACCAGTATAGGAACCTTGTCGCCCATGTGCGGGGCTTCTATGCCGATGGCAGCCCCAAGCAGCAGCTGGAGCAGTTCATTGAGGAGATCGCCTTTACATGGTTCAACCGCTTGATTGCCATTCGCTTTATGGAGGTCAACCGCTATATCCCGGTGCGGGTGCTTTCCAGCGAGATCGAGGGGCAGAAGCTGCCCGATCTGGTTGCATCGCCTTTTTCCGGCGATCTGGAGTTTACCGATGCGGAAAAACAGCAGATCTTCGATCTTCAGGATGCCAACAAGGAAGATGACCTGTTCCGTTTTGTGTTCTTCAAGCAGTGCAACGATCTGAACCGCATTCTGCCCCGGCTGTTTGAAAATCTGGAGGGCCACGGCAGCTATTCGGAGCTGCTGGTGGTGCTCAGCTTCAGCGACCCCAACGGTGTGGTTTACCGTCTGGTCAACGAGGTGGATGAGCGCTGGTTCGATATCCATGCCACAGGTCAGGTGCAGATCATCGGCTGGATGTACCAGTATTACAATACCGATCCCAAGGAGCAGGTATTCAAAGACCTGAAAAAGAACATCAAGATCAGCAAGCAGAACATCCCGGCGGCGACCCAGTTGTTTACCCCGGACTGGATCGTGCGCTACATGGTAGAGAACAGCCTTGGCCGCCTGTGGTATGAGGGCCATCCCGGCTTTGATAAGTCTGAGTGGAAGTATTATCTGGACGAAGCCCCGCAGAAGCCGCAGGTGGAGCAGCAGCTGCAAGAGATCCGCGCCCAGTATGCCAAGATGGAGCCGGAGCAGCTGAAGGTGATCGACCCTTGCATGGGCAGCGGTCATATTCTGTGCTACCTGTTTGACGTGCTGATGCAGATCTATCTGGACAACGGTTACTCCAAGCGGGAGGCCGTGCGCTCCATTCTGGAAAACAACCTCTTTGGTCTGGATATCGACAAGCGTGCTGCGCAGATCGCTTACTTCTCCGTGATGATGAAGGCACGGGAGTATGACAGCAATTTCTTCAGCCGCAGCAATATCCCCCAACCCAGAGTGTACGACATTCAGGAGTCCAACTGGCTGGGCGGTGCCTATAAGCACGAAATGGGCAATTTCCTCAACTCGCAGGAGCACCGGGATACCCTCAACTATCTGCTGGATGCCTTTGTGGATGCCAAGGAGTACGGCTCCATCCTTCAGATCAAGCCACTGGACTATGAGGGCTTGAAGGATGCATGGGAAACCAGCGCAGCCGCCACGGCGGGCGACATCAACATGGTCATGTGGTATGATGCCGCAAAGGATGCCGTTGCACAGCTCATTGAGCAGGCTATTATGTTGTCGCAGAAGTATGATGTCGTGGTGACGAACCCGCCGTATATGGGCGCATCGAACATGAACCCCTGTTTGAATGAATTTATCAAGCAGAACTATGCTGATTATAAGAGTGATTTCTTCTCGGCATTTGTTGTACGGGTTTCCCAGATGACAAAGCAGGAAGGACGTTGCGGATTCTTTACGCCGTATGTGTGGATGTTCATCCAAAGCTATGAAAAGCTGCGTCAATATTTGTACAGTCAGGCAACGCTTGAAACGCTGATTCAGTTTGAATATTCGGCTTTTGAGGAAGCAACCGTGCCTGTTTGCACATTTACCTTTGCAAAGCGTCATGTAAATAAAAAGGGCAATTATTTGCGCTTGGTTGACTTCCGTGGCGGTATGGAAGTTCAGAGACAAAAAACACTGGAAGCTATTGCAGACCACAACTGTGGCTTCTATTACGAGCAGAGTACGGATAACTTTGCAAAGATTCCGGGAAGCCCGGTGGCATATTGGGCAAATGAGAAGATTCTGTTGGCGTATGAAAATGGAACCCTGCTAAACGATTGTTCTGATGTCAAAATCGGTATGGGAACAGGGAAAAATGAAATCTTTGTGCGTGAATGGTGGGAAGTATTTCATAATAAAATCGACTTTTCCCTTAACTCAATAAATGATTTGGAAAAAAGTTCGGGTAAATATTTTCCATATAACAAGGGCGGCGAATTTAGGCTATGGTACGGAAACCTTCAGGAGGTTCTTTGGTTTGACGCAAAAGGTCGCCAGTATATGAATACTATGAGTGGGCATAGAGAAAATGGTGCACATGATTTTTACTGTAAAGAAGGTCTAACTTGGTCGTTCATCAGTTCTTCTAAATTTGGCGTTAGATACCTGCCAACTGGCTGTTTCTTTGATGTGGCTGGATCAACGCTCTTTTCAAAAAAAGATAATTTGTACACACTGGGATTTCTTTCCTCTTGCGTATGCTTTGAGATTTTAGGAATACTTAATCCAACATTGAACTATCAGGCAGGAAATATCAAAAGCCTTCCACTTTTGATTGATAAAGTGGAAAATGTTGATAACTTGGTGGAAGAGAATATTCGAACGTCGAAAACGGATTGGGACTCCTTTGAAACCTCTTGGGACTTTAAGAAGCACCCGCTGGTGTGAGAACCTTTAGGAGATACGCCTATGGAAAAATGGGAGCTGGACTTAGATAAATTACTTAATAGCGGAAGTACAGGTAACTATAAATATTGCCATGTAGATCAACTAGTTCTTGGCGTAAGAGAAGCAAAGTGCGAGGAGGTTACATGGAACTATTTTACGCATGTACATTTTTCAAATGTATATACAGAAGAAAAAGAGTCTATAGCGTACGAAATACCTGACGGTTCTGAGAATAAAATTACGATTTGGAGCAGCGATAATAAGCACAGAAAGAAGAAGCTCTATGCATCACATTATGTTATGACAAAAGAGCGCTTTTTACAGTGTGTTCAGAGTGCAATGTCCTCTGGAGTGTGGAACTATACAGACTCCGAACTAAAAGCAACCAACCCGATTGATGAACCGATATCAGCAAATATTAAGTATGTACCGGAGATTGATCCTACTGGAAGTGGCTATGATCTTGTTGTTCCGATGGAGGAGTCTCTCTATGGGTCGAATTTTAGAGGTAATTATTATATATTTGAAATATATGCTCATGGCTCTCATCTGAAAAAGATGCTAAATGCTGATGATCAAAAAAAGATTCAGCAGGAATTAGAGAAAAGAAAAAATTCATAGAAAAGAGTTACTGGATATGGAAATGTTTCTCCTGCCTGTTTAGAGTAAGGTAAAAGAAGAGAATTTCCACATCTGGTAACTCTTCTTGTGTCAGTTATGGGATTTTATGCGATCGTTTCTTCC
>OGPR01002479.1_pt1 | contig 12573 bp, 14 predicted proteins | sample 1552981 | NCBI WGS metagenome assembly OGPR01 (sample SAMEA2580260, study PRJEB22360) | human gut metagenome | biome: human gut; feature: human-associated habitat; material: faeces | place: Denmark | collected 2008/2010 | reverse complement strand
AGGCAATTCATCACGTCCTTAAAAGAACGTGTTTCCTTGCACGCTTTCAAAAAAGTCCCCGTCAAGCGACGAGGACCAATTGACAACTACATTAATTTGGCATCATGAAGCAATTCTTCGAGCCATGTTCCCTTAACTTTCTTCAAAGCACCTTTTAAAACGAACTTCGGAACCGGCAGCTCCATCTTGTCCAATGGTTGCTTATCGTTCAAATAGTACGTTGCCTTGAGCAATTCGCGAATATCATAAACGGAATTAAAGACTTCCGGAACGCCGCGATCAACGTTGAGCAGACTGTAAACTGCTTCCATTGCCGTTCTGACCGAGTATTCCGTCGTAAATACCGTATCTCTTGTCGGTGATTCGGCAAAGTTTCCGATGAATGCCAGATTCTTTGAACCGACAGGCACAACGTCGGGCCGATCGCCCTTCTTTCTCATCTGGAAATATGAAGTTATATACGGCATATAAACGGGAATCGTATTAACGTGCTTTTCTCCTGAATATTCCTTGATCAAATCATCAGGAACGCCCAGATGATAAAGAAGCTCCTGGGTAATCTCTTCGCCCGTGCATTCAACGACCGGCTTTTTGATATAATTGCCCGGCGTGTCTGAGAACAAGGCATAGATCCAAACGACGGTCTCGTTTTCCTTTTGATCCTTGAAGTGCGGCTGACGATGAATCGTAAAGCTCAAAACCCAGCCAGAATCAGTGACGGTAATGATTCCGCCGGTATTTACGCGGTGCTGATGGATGCTGCGCTTGGTCAAACGTTCAAAGTATGGTTCAAGCTGCGCGTCTTTGATCGTCATCGTTGCCGAAACATACCATGCGCGCTCCGGAATGTTTTCGCAAAATACTTCAGGATGACCGAAAGCTTCGTCTTGAGCCGCTAAGTTCTTCCACAATGTCCAGCTTCCGCCAAGCTTGTGCGTTACGGGCGCTTTTTTATGATGCGTGCCGTAAGTTGAGCTTTCGACGATTGAGCCGTTCGTGACGTACACAAGGTCGTCTTCCGTCAAATCCAGAGTTTTCTTCTCTCCGGCCTGCTTGTAGACAAGTTTTCTTGCAACCTTTTGTTCACCGTCTTTTTCAACGATGACGTTTTCAACTTGCGTATCGTACCAAAAGTCGACGCCATGATCTTTGAGATATGCCAAAAGAGGTTTTGTCATCGATTCGTATTGATTGTACTTGTTGAATTTGAGTGCCGAAAGATCAGGCAATCCATCGATATGATGAATGAACCGCATCGCATAACGCCGCATTTCAATTACCGAATGCCAACGTTCAAACGCAAACATCGTTGCCCAATAGTACCAGAAATTCGTCTTGAAGAACTCTTCAGAAAAGTAATCTTCAATGCTGATTCCTTCAAGCTTGTCTTCGGGAGTCATCACAAGTTTGACAATTTCGTTTGCGCATTTGCCCAAGCCGTACTGCCCGTCCGTTGGAACGCGATCACCGCGATTGTGAATCAGGCGACAGTTCGAAGAATTTGGATCATCCTTATCAAGCCAGGCATACTCATCGAGGTAAGATGCTCCGGGAATCTCCAACGAAGGAATCGACCGATACATGTCCCACAGACATTCAAAGTGATTTTCCATTTCGCGCCCACCGCGAATGATATAGCCGTATTCCGGACGATTGGTTCCGTCAAGAGAACCCCCCGCTACGGGTTCTTCTTCTAAAACATGAATCTTTTTTCCTTCCATATGCGCGTCACGAATCATGAAAACTGCTGCTGCAAGTCCGGCAAGACCGCCGCCAACGATATATGCGCTCTTTTTTTCTGCGCCTTCGGGTTTTCTGGCATCCATAAATGCCTCATAATTACCGTTTGAATGATACATGTTGTTCACCTCGTTTACGAAAACTGTACTTCATTAACACATACTCATTATAGCATTATTTTTAAGCGCTTTCATTGAAAAAGAATTATATCGCCCAAAATGTCGCATTCAAAGATGCCGGAAAAAAGTCCCGTTTCTTGCTTGACTTAAACGAAATGCCGAACGAAGGCGGTCTTGTTGCGACTGATTTCGTTCGGCTTTTTTAAATACAGTGCTGCTCAACTGATTTATCAAAGATCTCACTCAAATTTACGGACAAAGTGCCATTTTGGGCTGATTTGTCCGTAAGCAAAACGCATTTTACGGACAAACCGGCATTTTCCAGCGATTTGTCCGTAAATTTTTGGCCATTATGATGATGATTTACGGACAAAAGACTCTTTTCGGAGCATTTGTCCGTAAAACCGGGTCCGAAACGTCTGAATTTTTACGGACAAACGGCCATTTTTGACCATTTTGTCCGTAATCACTATTTTTGGAGCAGGTCGTTTACGGACAGAAGGCCCATTTTCATCGACGTGTCCGTAAACGGCAGATCTTTTGCCAAATGCCGTGCTCACTAAATCAGCACACCAAGCTCTCAGTCAAATTTACCGCCAAACTATTTTGGGTTATTTCCATCATCGAAGGCAATTGTCATGCATGCGAAAAAAACGGATCAGATTTGCAATTGATTGCAAATCATCCGGTTTTTCGCCTTGAGGCAGAGTTTTTCCCAGTCTCTTTCCGGCTGGACACAATTAAAAATGAGGTTCGAAATTACGAACCTCATCAGCAGTGGATGCAACGCTACTAGTATCCGCGTAAGTTCTTGGCGTCTGAATCAAGTTTTGCAAAGCCGGAGCCAGGTGCCTTCTTAGGTTGCTTAGCGCGGTCTTCCAAAGCTTTACGAGCCATTGCCTTGCGTTCTTCCTTGCTTAACTTCTTAGCCAATATCTTTCGCCTCTTTTCGCGATTTCCACTTGTGAATCAACTTCACGCCTTCTATTATAATCATGTAAATCGCAATCGCAAGCAAAAACGCTCGTCAATCGAACAAAAAATTATTGACAAGTCGATCGACCTGTTTGTTTTCATGAAGCTTGGAATGCTGTGCCATCGGTCCCTTGATCATTTTTTCATCATAGTATTTGACACGATCTTTAATCAGCCATCTCAAAGATCTGGCTGAAGCGTTCGTCACCAGATAGTCAGAATTGGTTCCGTCTTCCAAATTGCCATAAATGTTCAGGACAGAAACTCCTTTTGGAAAATCGTCTCTCTTTTCATAATAGCTTTGATACGCTGCATTTTGCCAGACCGGCTCCCCGTTTTCTTTGATTCTGTTTTGGTTCGGCACGTCATCCGTGAAGATTACGCCGTCAAACGGTCCCGCGATCGGAACGAATTTCTGCAGTCTCGGGCTGTTTTTGTCGCGCAAATTCAGTGCCCAGAATAACGTTACGGGTCCTCCCATCGAATGACTGACGACATTGATGCGAGAAATTCCGTAACGCTTCCTTAACTCTTCGGTGATCGTCTTCAGCCAACCGGCTTCATCCGGAATTTCGGCTTCGTTGTTTTCAAAGACGACCTGTATCAAAGGATGTTTGACGTCTGAATTCCACTTTCCCGAATAAGTCGTTGCTCCTTGCGGGGAAACCTTGACTTTGAGCACCTTCTTTGCGCCCTTTTCATCTTCTGCAGATTCGATCAGCTGATCGGTCGACCTTTCATTTCCGTGCCAACCGTGAATATAAAGCGTCGGCACCGGCATTGCCGAATACTTCTTCTCGACTGCTTGTCCGGCCTTGATTACGGGACTTTGAACTTTTTGATACGTGAAAAGGATTATTGCCAGGCACCCCGCCACCATTGTCGCAACGTACAATAAAAGATTTTTTCTTTTTTTCTTCAGATGTTTCGCCATTTTTTCCTCTTTGTTATTGAATAAAATTCAGATTGCACTTAAAATATGAATGCAACTAGCATTTTTGTAAACTTGCTAACTCGTCAATCCCCCGTCAAATAGGCTTTTTTTAGTTGTTCGACAAGTGGAAAAAAGGGGCAAAAATGCAAAAATGCTATTTTTGTTGTCTTTTTGTTGTCTTTTCATTGTCTAAGTTTTCCGTAAGGTTTTCCCAGTGATAGAAGAAAGCGCGCTGCAAAAAAACAACGCGCATATTTCTTATGTTAAGGGGAAAAGAAAGAATAAACTTACTACATCGCTATTATATCACACTGTCTTCTTAGCTGCATAACAGCACCTTTAATCTCACAAATAAAAAAGGGGATGCAGCAAGCGGATTAAAGCCTTCAGGCGTCATCTCTTGCAAATTACTTAGTTACGTTCCCGCGAAAAAATTAGTACAGCGACGGCGGGAAAGCACGGATCAACAGTAAGGCGGGGGATGCCCCCCGTTATTTACAAGCATACTTAAAATAAGGTCGTTCAAAATGGCCTTATAATTTCCTTATCGTCATCAGCCCCCCTAAGAATTACTTAGGATCAAAAAAGGTTCTCCACTTCCGGAGAACCCTAAGTTTTATTCAGTTATTTCACGTTTCAGGCTTTATTATGGATGCATCCCGTAATAATATTATATTATTCTGAAAATATCTTCCCTGCGCGGTATGCTTCCATAGTTCCTTTAGCACTTTCAAATGATATACCGGAGTTGCTTAATTCAGCAATATATTCATCTCTTATGCTCTCTTCGGGGAAAGCGTGCGTTTCGCCCCCGTCAACCTTGACGAAATACCAGATGCCCGCTCTTAAATGGTAAGTAATTATCCCAACATCCCCGGCTAGTAATTGTACACTGTCTAACTCTTTGTCACAATCGATAAAATCGTTTATTAATTTCTCCATTTTTTCAATATTGCAATCGTACCCCCAAAAAGTTTTAACTCTCTTTTCGGTCAATCGTTTTAGCATTGGCGCCGCCTCCAAATTCTTTAATAGTTATCGTTTCAATACCTTGCTTATAAAGCTTTTTAATGTAACTGATGCTATAATGCATATCATCCGCAATCGCTTCAAGTGTTTTTTGTTGTATGAAATACTGATCCAATACTTCGGCTTGTTTCTGGTTATCAAGGTCATCAATCAATTCATAAATTTCAGATCTCTTTTTGCTAGCTTGCTTTATTTCACGTTTGAACTGATCTTCTAACTGTTCCTTACGTGCAATCTTATCATCAAGCGTTATGCGGGCAGTTGTCTTAGGCAGGTCATTAAATGAGGGAGATTTTACCGTTATAAGTTCAAGTTCCGCCTGATCTAACTTCCTTGCTGTCCGTTCCGCTTTTTTTGCTAATAACTGATATTTCATCAGATACGCTTTTTTATTTTGGAAAAAGCTATCATTAGATATTGTTCTCAACTTGCAACACCCCTTTATATTTTAGCTTTGTTCCGCCTGGATAAGCCGTATTTAAGCATCGTTATCGCTCCTATAAGCTTTTTTATAGCCTTACTATAATTATAACACATATGTAGTATAACTTCCATTTGTGCGCGCGGCGCGTGGCTTTTCCTAGGGTTCTTTTTGAAAACCACGCCCACACGCGGTGTGCTTGCTTGCTGCATTAAGCCTTGTTACCTTGTTACCTTTGAAATTCTCGTATTTACTACAATATTTTAAGAAAAAGTCAATATGTATACTATCTTACTATACATACTCAATTTTTTTATTTCTCATTGCACATATCCTAAAAATAAGCGTAACAAGAGTAACAAATAGCTACATTCCTACTCTCGCAAGGGATTGCTCTGTTACTCTTCTCCCAAAACAAGAGTAACACAAGAGTAACAAAGGTAACAAAAGCAAAGGGAAAGATAGTCATTTAGTTTTTTTCAGCTTCTTGTTACTCTTCTTGTTACTCTTCTTCCACACGGGGCGTGTGGCTTTTCCTGCGTTACACCTGAAAGTGTGTTCATTCTGATATGTACGATATAAAAAAACAGATGATTTATAACCACCTGTTTTGTATCTTATTCAGCTATTCCCTGATGAAGCACTTCGCTTGTTTGCTGCTGCCGCTCTGCCCGTGATCGTTATATTCATAATGCCCATTACCACGCTCTAACAGCACTCGATCTTGATCATAGTTCCAATCGGTCAGCCTTGAATTTCTGGTAGGTTGCCAACCTTTAACTTTATCTTGCTTGATAAGGGAGTTCAATTTTTGAATGAACGTTTTTCGTGTCATGGTCTTTGATCTGTTTTCTTCTTCCAAATATCTTTGGAAGTAGGCGAACATGAAACTAGTTGGAACCACTCTAGATTGAATTTCAGGCAAGCATTCGGTCGCAAAACTAGCAACTGGGGAGGAGTTTTCTTCAATCTCTTTCTTTGCTGCTATTACTTCTGGTAAGCTCTTAAAATCATCATTCTTATCACGCCTTAACGCTTCGTGCAAAACGTATTCTAACAGCTTAGGATCTTTGATATATTCCGTCTGTACCCTTTTATCAGGCTTTGCATATGTTGGATTAAATTCAAGCGGTATAATTCGCCTTGCTACTCCGTCATCATATGCATTGAATTTAGGAAAACCATTACTTGCTTCAATAATGGTAGCTTGTACCCTTGCGCTAAATGGTTTTTGATTTTTAGGGTTGATGTTGACTAATCCACCTGTAACGGCCGATTTGAACACTTCGACATCTCCCATTAAAGCGTTAACTGGGTTATCGTCACCAATGATCAGCGCTTTGTTATATGCATTCGCAAATTTGAAAGGCTCTCCAAACTGTTTGATCGTTAATGCACCTGTGCAAAGCTCGCCGACAAGGTTTGTGAGAAGCTCTAAGAATGTGCTTTTGCCTGTTCCACCCCGTTCAGAGTATAACCAAAACATAACATCGTTTTGTTCACGATACCGCACTACGCGTATAATAATCTGCCAAAAGGCGTTAATCTTGCCTGCGTCACCGTGACAAACTTCGTTCTCAATCCAGTTGTTAAAATTCCAATCGTTGAAAGTCGGACATTCGATAGCGTCAGCATTGTAATTTGTAGCTAGCTTGCTAACAAAAACGACGTCATGAGAGTAATTATAGAGTTCTCCTCGTCTAAAATAACCGTTCCCACACGTAACAACATCTTTCCAGTCATTGACTGTTCTTAGCTCTACTGTATCTTTTAACGCTCCGATTACTTGATGTTGTTCGCCTGTGGTAATGCATTCTTCGCAAATACGCGCAAGGGCGTTAAGTGTAGCTTCGCTTTCTTCATATAGCCCCGTTTCAGGATTCCAATACATCAGCTTTGATTCATCTTGTGTGCTTTCAGCGGTCATTTTGACGTTTGCAATGTGCAGCGCTTTTTTCAAGGTGTCCGCAATGGTCGCGAAATGCATACGTTTTGGCGCGCCTGTTTTCTCGTTGACGTGTTCAAAATGCCATTTAGCACTGTAATTTATTAGATAGAATTTAATCTCATTCATGAATTTCAGCTCGTTAGGCTTTCGACCATTTAAGAATGCATTCATTTTCTGATCAGCTTCAAGAGAACCCTCTGCAGCGTCTGTTAATCTTTCAGCGTTGCGTTCTAATTCTGATGCATGATCACTAATATATTTCTCTGTGTGTCCTTTCGTCACTTGCTCCATATAATGAGCTTTAACTTGTGCACGGTCAAAAACATTGCTTTGCTGCTTGACATCTTGATTTTTAGCGGTTTTTGTGGTATCATTACCTTTAAAGGTTGATACCTTTCCGCTCGTTAAGGCCTGTTCTGTTGACAAGGCCTCTTTTTTTGCGCTTTTTTCTTCTGTCACATCAACATTAAGCAATCCATCACCTTCATTCTCGCTTGTGTTCATATTGTTCATATCGTTCATAATTGATAACCCCGCTTATATATAATTTGTACTGTCTGTTCATTTTGTTCTCTCCTCTAAATTGGTGCTAATTGAGTTGCTTCTTATAAATTTCCTTAAATTCTCTAGTTACGCTATCCAGTCGCTATAATTTGCATTGCTGCGCAATCGGTTAACCGCATCAATAATTCGCACTTCCAACAGCGTTAAATTCTTGTAATCCGTGTAATGGCCTTTTTCCATATCCTTATCAGTGATTAGCGGGGAGTTGATCAGCATATTATACATCAGGTCAGCGTTCCCTCGCGTATGGTAGGCTAGGCAATTGCAAACTTTTAGCTCTGCGTTGCTGTGGTCGCTGTCAAGCACTGTATATGACGCTGCACCACGAATGACATCAGCAATCAGCGAACCATAAACCCTGTCATGTTCTAAGCTGTTCCATGCATCCTGTTCAGTCCAGTTATTCGGCGCTTGTGTCGAATAATGCTTAGGCGCTGCTGCTGCGTGTGGTTTTTCCTTTGGTTGTTCCAACCCTAACATCTTAATAAGCTGCTTGTACGTTTCAACACTGATAGTTTTTACCGGCCAACTTTCGCCAAAAAGCGTGTTTCCGGTTAAAGCAATCCCTCGCTTATCTCCGTATAACTCAATGCTTCCGCTGCGCTGCTTATGAGGTACTTCGCTATCTGTTCTAAAGAAGATATGTACCCCGTTTTCGCTTGAACTGTACTCCGTGTAAGTATGGCCAAGGAGCATAATAACGCGTCTAATAATGTTGTTTTGGCTTACATATTCATTTCTGCATTCCTGCACTTCGTTCCCGATGTTGTCCAGATCTAGACAATGGATCCCGTCACCGTTAAGGAAGTAGGCAAGCAAAAAACCACACTCCACCCCTGCTTGTTCAGCCTCGTTGACTTGTTCCAAAGCTTCGTTGAATGTTATCCATTGGCTAGGGTCGTTAACTTTATGCAGCGGGAACTTGCTATATTTATGTCCGTTCATACCGTCTGTTTTCGTCAATCTGTAAACACCAAAGTTCTTGTGTCTGGTCATTTTTTGCGGCAACTTATTATAATTTGCCATAATTTAACCCTTCTTTCTTTTTCTCGCCTTTTTTACTCTTAGTTTCCTTTCAACTTCATCAGTCAATTTATTAAGAGTTTTGATGGCTTGATCAATTTTCTTGCAAGCGTCAGATAACACATAATCGCTCTTGTTAAAAACATCTTCGTTAACTTCAGCATAAACTAAAAAGTCGATTATTAAGTTAAGCCCTGTTTTCGCTTCTTCAATGGAACTAGTTGCTTGAATTAAACTAATAAGCTGTTTGCGGCGTCTTTCCATTTGTGCTACATATCTGCGCATGGCTTTAACCGTTTCAGCGTCAAAAGAAACGTTATCGGGGATAGGTGGAATAGACCCACACATTTTTTTATCTTTTTTCATTCTTCACATCTCTTATTTCTGCGCATCGTCACCGGTCAAGGCCTTAAGAGTATTTTTAGCCTTTTCAAGCAATGCTGCTTGACTGTCAGTCAAGTAATCGAACTGTCTTTCCGTTACATTGTCAATGTTAATAGCGTTGTGAGCTGTCAGCCATTGCAGATCAAGCCCTGCGTTAAGCTCTTCAATCACTTCAAGCGCATCATAAAGGCTATTTCTGTACCCTGTAACAACTTCTTGCATATAGTCGCAAGCTCCCTTGATGGTTTTTTCATCTGCTCCACAACAATTTAGAATGTTTCTAATTGTAGTTTCTTCTACTGATTCTTTCTTGTTCATTTATTTCTACCTCTTATCTTTCTTTGTGTTCCTCTACCCATTGCTCGACTTCATCAGTCCTGAAACGATATACACCCTCAACACGTAAAAACGGAAAATCTTCTCGTTTAAGCCATTTATCAAGCGTTGAAAGCGAAATATTAAGATACTCGCAAATATCGCGTTTGTTAAGATACTTCTTTACTACTGTAGGAGATTTCTTCTCGCTAAAATCGTTTAAGCCTGATAAGGCTTCATTTACCGCACTTTCTACCAACTCTTTTAAATCGTCTGTAGTCAGCGTGACTACCAAGTTACTTGTTGCTGCTGTTTCTGTTGCCATTGCTGCCATATCTAACAGCCCCTTTCTTGTTTCTCTTTTTAAACATGGCTAATATGTTCATCTTTGTTAACCACAGATAAATTATATCACATGAAAACATTTTAGCAATGTTTAGCATAGTTATTTTAGTGTAAAAAGTTTCACGCCCTTTAAAACAACGCTAAAACGTTGTAAAATGTATCTAAAGAATTGCGAAACACAAAATAGGTAAAAGGAAAAGAAACATGATCAGAAACAGACTGAACGAACTTATGAAAATAAAAAAAGTTCGCGTGAAAGACTTGAACGAACAGCTAGGTATAAGCCGCGCTACCCTCGTAAAGATACGCGAAAACACCGCTACCCAAATGAGATATGATACGATTAACAAACTGTGCAAATTTCTTAACGTGACATTAGATGATTTTTTTGAATATACTCCTCTGGATATAACCATAGAACCGCAAATAGACTATACAGACGTTGAAAAAATCAAGGAAGCAGATAAAGATCCAAATAAATTTACCACTTTAGAATTTCCTGATAGCGTACTAATTATTTCTGTCGATTCAGTACAATATTATTATCTTGTTGACGATTGCAAATATATGCCTGACGATTTATTCTATATTTCTTTTGTCAGCGCCTATGATCTTACGCATGAAGTCGGTCTTGAAGAAGATTACCCCAATACATTGCCAACAGACGAACTAATTAAGGATTGGAAAAGCCTACCTGATGGCTTTAAAACCATGCTTGAAAAAAGGCTATACGACAATGTAAGACAAAATTATAAGTTAAGCAAAACTTGCAAGTTGATAATTACTATTGATTTTTTAGATGATGATAGCACAGGAAGTGTTGAATAAATGGCAAGCTACAGAAAACTTAAAAGTGGTTGGAAAGTGACCATTTCAACACGGGATGCAGAAGGCAAGCTGCGACAAACAAGCAAGCAAGGCTTCGCTACTAAGAAAGACGCGCAAGCATATGCATACAAGCATGACTACAAAGCTGCCCAGGCGGGGCGTGTGGCTTTCTCCGCTTATTATTGGAACTGGTTCAATACCTACAAAGCCAACAAGATAAGACCAAACACCGCTAGCGTATACAATAGCGCGGGGTTAATTCTTGAACAGCATTTTCAAAACAAGCCTATGAAAGATATTACTAGAACCGACTATCAAAAGTTTCTGAACGAATTAGGAAAAAACCACACGCGCGCCGTGGTCACTCTTTATACATCGGCTTATAAAGCCTGCGTCAAGTCTGCATTGGCCGATGAAGTAATCAGCAAAAATTTCACGCTGCAGACTGAAAAGACGTGGAAAGATAGCAAAGAAGTTGAATATCTGGAACTTGACGAACTCAAGCGGCTTACTGAATATATCGAAAGCAAGCTAGACGGGCGCTATTTGTCCTACTATGTTATTTACGTTGCAATTTATACCGGTATGAGGTTAGGCGAAATATTAGCGCTTGAATGGTCGGACATTGATTTTGACGCTAAAACGATCAGCATAACGAAAACCTACAATTCACGCGCGCACCAAATAGGACCTACTAAAACCCCGTCAAGCGTTCGTACAATCAAGGTTAATAACAAGATACTTGCCGCGCTGCTGCAGCTAAAACAGAGAAACACTAAAAAATACGTATTTTCAACCGCGGGAAAAATAATATCAAGTCCGCCCGTCAATAGCGGTTTACACCGCGCCTTAAAAGCAATAGGTATTAACAAAAACTTCCATTTCCACTGTCTGCGACATAGCCATGTAGCCTATTTGCTAGCTAATGACGTTGATTTATACGCCATATCAAAGCGCCTAGGCCATAAAGACATGACCATAACCGCTAAAACATACGCCTACCTTCTGGAAGATAAGCGGGAAAAGGAAGAAAATAAGATAGTCGATACCCTCAATAACTTATAAAAAAACGCCCATTATGATATGAGCGTTTTCCCTAAATTTATTGTCTGTTTGTTGTCTTATTACTTTATAAGCATTGATATATAGGCGTTGTTGCATTAAAAATATTAACAATACTAAGACTATCACTTATTTAAGACTTTTTGAACCTTGAGGTGACCAAAATGATCGTCAAAGAAACAACTTCAACCAACAGTCCCATCTATGAGGATGCATTGTCGATTCGTCATGAAGTCTTTATCACCGAACAAAACGTTCCGTTCGAACGTGAAATCGAAGGCGAGGAGGGCAAACATTATTTTGTCGGCTACGTCGGAACGACTGCCGCCGTCTGCGCCAGAGCTTTTCTGGAATCTCCCGGAATCTGGCACGTTCAGCGCGTCGCATGCCGCAAGGAATATCGCGGCAAGCATCTTGCGAGCGAATTGATGCGTTTTATAGAAGAAAAAGCTTCTGATTCAGGCATCAGGCTGATCACGCTCGGCGCACAGGATCAGGCTGCTCCCTTTTATGAACGACTCGGTTTTAAAACGATCGGCGAAGGTTTTTTGGAGGCGGGCATCCCCCATCATCGCATGGACAAGGAAATCTGACTTGCAAAAAATCCGTCAGTGCGTTATGATGGGTGCATGCGATGAGTCGAGAGGGACCAGGCAACTTCGGTTGTTCCGCTGCGGCGGCTAGTGGTCATTTTTCGAAGCGGGGTACAATGTTGCCGGATTGCAACGTGCCTGGTCGGATGCATTGTGGAGTGCTGCCGGCCCTCCGTCATCGATGGAGCGCATGGGACTTTTGCGGCAATGATTGCCGCAGAAGTCCCTTTTTGTTTTTAAGGGTCTATACTAAATGGTGTTGATGATGATTTTTCAACACCATTTTTTGTATT
>OGPR01002476.1_pt1 | contig 12580 bp, 10 predicted proteins | sample 1552981 | NCBI WGS metagenome assembly OGPR01 (sample SAMEA2580260, study PRJEB22360) | human gut metagenome | biome: human gut; feature: human-associated habitat; material: faeces | place: Denmark | collected 2008/2010 | reverse complement strand
TATTTGAATATGAAAATGGAGAAACTTTCCTCACTGCAGCGAAGGAATGTCCTTTCACGGTAGTGTTTCTGGATATTTATATGAATGGTTCTAACGGGATTGATACAGCAAAAGAACTTCGCAGATCAGATACTGACTGTCTGCTGGTCTTTACAACAACTTCCACTGACCATGCATTAGAGGGATTTCAGGTCCGGGCTCTCCACTATCTTGTAAAGCCCTACAGTGAAAATGATATTTCCGTACTGGCAGATGAAATCCTTTCCCGCATCCCGGATTCCGGGAAATACATAGATGTAAAGGTAAACGGCAGTAATATTCAGATTCCCTTCCGGAAAATAATCTACGCAGAGCATTTTTCCCACATGATCCACATCCACACTGCCGGTGAAAGGGAACTGGTCACCCGCCAGTCCTTTGATTCCTTCATAACCTCCCTGAAAATGGACTCACGTTTCTATCAGTGTAACCGGGGCGTTGTGATCAATCTGGAGCATGCCGTTGATTTTGACGGAACAGGCTTTCGCCTTGATAACGGAAGCAATGTCCCTGTCAGCCGGAAGCTGCTGAAAAACGCCAGACAGACATTTATGGAATTTCTGTTCCAAAGGAGGTCCTGAAATGACTGACATACTTCGCCCTGTACTTGAACTTTTCGTAATCATTCCCGGCATACTGCTGGCATATCTGCCTGTAAAGAACTATCTGAGGCAGACACCGCTTAAGCTGACAGCATGGCTTCTTCCCCTTCTTCTGGGAATCTGTATTTTAGGAGGGGCAGTTTGCTGTGCCCTGCAAATTCCGACCAGATGGTTCCTGTTTCCTCTGCTACCTGTCATTATGCTCATTTACCATAAAACATTAAAAATCTCTGTCTGGAAATCCGTCAGTATTTTTCTGGCAGTCTTCGCAGTTTTTACATGTGTCAAAAGTCTGTCCCGGGCAGTCAATGCACTTATGACTGCTGACCTGCATATTACAGAAAACGAACTGTGGCTGCACACTGGTGCCGGAATTTTCTATAACGTCATCTGCCTGCTGTTTGTTCTGACAGCCTGGTATCCTGCCTGCCACTGTGTACAGACAATGGTCACAGACGAGAACTTTGCCCAGACCTGGTATGTATTCTGGATCCTTCCGGTAATCTTCATCGGAGTGAATCTTTTTATGATTCCCAAACACCGCGGTACTTTATATACCGGGCGAGTCCTGCAGTGTTATATTGTTTTCAGTCTTGTACTGCTCATAATCCTACTTCTGTTTTATGTTATGTTTCTTATGATGGCAGTCAGCCTGAACAGAAATGCCAGACTTCAGCAGGAGAACCATTTTCTTTCCCTTCAACAGGAAAGATACGAGAATCTCTGCATGGCCATTGAAGAAGCAAGGCAGGCACGTCACGATATCCGCCATCATTTTGTCCGTCTGTCCACTCTGGCAGAACAGGGTGACATAGAAAAAATTAAAGAATATCTCTCTGCTGCAACCGGCAAAATCTCTGGCTATAACCTGCATTTCTGTGAAAATCAGGCTGTTGACAGTGTTTTCGGATATTATTCCACCATTGCAGAAAGAGAAAACATTCCTTTTCATGCACTGGTTTCCCTGCCTGCTGATCTTTCCATAGATGAGATCAATCTGTGCCTTATGTTTTCCAATCTGCTGGAAAATGCCATCCAGGCAAGTGTAAAAACAGCGCCCGCCCGCAGAAAGATTAATGTGGAAGTTTATCCCCACCATAATCATCTGCTTCTGATCCATGTGGAGAACACCTTCGATGGCAAAATACAGCAAAAAAACAATATTTTCCAATCCTCCAAACGCTCTGGAAACGGCATAGGAATCGAATCTGTCCGCCACATTATCGACAAAAACGGCGGTGCCTGTGACTTTACCTATAAAGATGGTATTTTCTCTGCAAAAATAATGCTCCGGATATAATCAGTTATTGATTATACCCGGAGCATTTTGCAAAAATATTCAAATATCTCTTGAAGTATCTAAAATTATTCCATACACTCATCCAGAATTGCAGCCATCTTGTCGATGTGTTCTTTTGTGATCACAAGCGGAGGTACGATTCTGAGTACATCACTGCCTGCAGAGATCACCAACAGTCCTTTTGCCAGCGCAGCCTTTACAACTTCACCAACCGGGCGGCCCTGGATCACGATTCCCTGCATGAAGCCCATGCCTCGTCTTGTTGCAGCGCATTCATGTTTTGCAACAATTTCATCCAGTTTCTGTTCCAGATATGGAGTCATTTCCTGTACATGTTCAATGATCTTATCATTCTCATAAATGTCAAATACTTTGCTGACTGCAGCACATACAAACGGGTTTCCACCATAAGTTGTACCATGATCACCTGGCTCCAGAGAAGCTTTGGCAGCTTTCTCATTCAATACAAACGCACCTACCGGCACACCACATCCAAGAGCCTTGGCACTTGTCATAATATCCGGCTGTACACCGTATGCCTGCCATGCAAAATAATGTCCGGTTCTTCCCATACCGCACTGGATCTCATCGAAAATCAGCATAATATCTTTCTCATCACAGATCTGGCGCAGACCTTCCAGAAATTCTTTCTTTGCCGGATAAATACCGCCCTCACCCTGAACAACCTCAGTGATGATCGCGCAGGTCTTATCTGTGATCTGAGCCTTTACGCTTTCCAGATCATTAAAATCTGCAAACTTCACACCGCCCATCAGTGGCTCAAAGGGCTCTCTGTAATGAGCAGTTCCTGTTACGGAAAGTGCTCCGATACTTCTTCCATGGAAGGAATGGTTCATGGCAATGATCTCATGATCTGCATGTCCGTCACGTACATATGCATATTTCTTAGCTGCTTTTAAAGCACCTTCGATTGCTTCTGTACCACTGTTGGTAAAGAATGCCTTGCTCATTTTACTTGCCTTTACCAGCTTCGCACCTGCTTCGATGATCGGCTCATTGTAATATAAGTTGGAAATATGCATCAGCTTATCAATCTGATCTTTTAATGCTTCATCATATCCCGGATAGTGATATCCCAGAGAATTTACAGCAATACCTGCTGCAAAATCCAGATATTCCTTTCCCTCGGAATCATATAAATAACATCCCTGTCCCTTTTCAAAAACAACAGGAAAACGATTATAAGTGTGAAGGATACTCTCTTCGGATTCCTTCATCTGTTCATTCATGTTCATTGTAATATTTCTCCCCGTCTTCTCTCAGAATCGCAGTACCAATACCTTTGTTTGTAAAGATCTCCAGCAGTAAGCTGTGAGGAATTCTTCCGTCAAGGATATGGACTCTGTTAACGCCTTCTTCAATGGCATCAATACAGTTTTTCAGCTTCGGAATCATACCTCCGCCTACATAACCGTCATCGATCAGTTTCTGTGCTTCATCTACATGAAGTTCAGAGATCAGGCTGGACGGATCATCTTTGTCTTTATAAACGCCTTCAATATCAGAAAGGAATGCAAGCTTCTCAGCATGAACAGCCTCTGCAATGGCACATGCAGCATCATCCGCATTAATATTATAAGTAGCGAACTCATCGTCATAACCTACCGGGAAAATGATCGGCAGGAAATCTTTCTCCAGAAGATCCTCCAGAATCTTCGGCTCAACCTTTGTAACTTCACCAACAAATCCGATGTCTCCACCCTCTGTCTGTTTCTTGCGGCATTTCAGCAGACCACCGTCTTTACCACTGATACCAACAGCATTTACACCAAGAGATTCCACCATGGCAACCAGTTCCTTATTCACCTTCGCAAGAACCATCTCTGCAATCTCCATAGTATCTTTATCTGTAACACGAAGACCGTTAATAAATTTCGGCTCCATACCAACCTTGCCAACCCAGCGGCTGATTTCCTTACCACCGCCATGAACGATGATCGGTTTGAAACCAACCAGTTTCAGAAGAACAACATCCTTAATCACGTTCTTCTTCAGTTCATCATCCAGCATGGCACTTCCGCCGTACTTTACAACTACGATTTTACGATTAAATCTCTGAATATAAGGAAGTGCCTCGATCAGCACCTCCGCCTTGTCCAAATATTTCTGATTAACCATTATTCTCTCCTTTTTCCAGTCAATGTCTGGTCTCCATCCCTGCTTATTGCTTTTCGCAATTAAAGCAGGAGACTTACCTGATTCGGTTAAAATCACCCTTATTCACAGAATTTTGTTATGAACGGTAATCTGCATTGATTTTTATATAATCATAAGTCAGGTCACAGCCCCATGCAGTTGCTGTGGCATCACCCATCTTCACATCAGCGATTGCTGTGACAGCTTCCTCAGAAAGAATCTTCGTTGCCTCTTCTTCACTGTAATCCACAGCCACACCATTCTCAATAATCTGGATCTTACCAGCCTTACTCTCAAAGAACAGATCCACCTTCTCAGGATCAAACTTCGCACCGGAATATCCCATAGCACACAGGATTCTTCCCCAGTTTGCATCATGTCCGTAGATAGCAGCCTTTGTCAGAGAAGAAGTAACAACAGACTTGCTCAATGTAACTGCCTGCTCCTTAGACTCTGCACCAATGATCTTCACCTCAAACAGTGCAGTCGCACCCTCTCCGTCACCTGCGATCTTCTTCGCCAGAGTAGTATTGATATAATTCAGCGCAGCCTTGAAGGTTTCGTAATCCTCACCCTTCTCTGTGATCTCCGGATTCTCAGCCAGACCATTGGCCAGAAGAAGAACTGTATCATTGGTAGAAGTATCTCCATCAACAGAAACCATATTGTAAGTATCCTTAACATCCTCACTTAACGCTTCCTGCAGCATCTTCTTGGAAATCTTCGCATCAGTAGTAACAAACCCAAGCATTGTACACATATTCGGATGGATCATACCGGAACCCTTACACATACCACCAACAGTAACCGTCTTACCGCCAATCTCAATCTGAACAGCAACCTCTTTCTTTTTGGTATCAGTAGTCATGATCGCCTTCGCCGCCTCAGTACCAGCCTCCAGAGAACCATCCAGCTTCGGCGCCATCATCTTCACACCATTCTTAATACGGTCAATGGGAACCTGCATACCAATCACACCTGTAGAAGCAACCAGCACACTGTCAGCAGCCACCCCAAGAATCTCAGCAGCCGCATCTGCAGTCTCCTTACAATAACCATAACCTTCTGCACCAGTACATGCATTGGCAATACCACTGTTACAGATCACCACCTGTGCAGACGGATGATTATAAACAATATCCTGATCCCATTTAACAGGCGCAGCCTTCACCACATTGGTAGTAAAAGTCCCCGCAGCCACACATGGCACCTCACTGTAAACCATAGCCATATCCGTTCTGCCCTTATACTTAATTTCAGCTGCAACAGCTGCTGCCTTAAATCCCTTAGCCGCCGTAACGCCGCCATCTATAATCTTCATAAAACCTCAATCCTTTCTATATAATAAGACAAACTATCTTGTTTCCCGTCCACATCCTCCACGCTCAGCGACTGCCGCAACTCCCCTGCGCAGTCACGTCCGTCAAATATCTCTTCCGTCCTGAAAAGTCAGCTCCGGAAATTATTTGTTTTTGAACGCATTTGCAGGGACTGTAGTAACTCTTAGTGCTCAGGAATTTGCGTTGTGGAAAAAAAGCTCACTGTCTGAGCGCAGCGAGTTTGAGCTTTTTTTCCACGCTTTTAGCAAATTTCTGAACACTTAGAGTTACTAAGCCCCGAAACCGCGTTCAAAAACAAATAATTTCCGGAGCGTCCCCCTTTTTCCTCTAACTTACGGACACATCGGCACCTGCAGCAGTCCCTCAGCCTCCTTAAATCCAAACATCAGATTCATATTCTGCACAGCCTGTCCTGCTGCACCTTTCACCAGATTATCCATAGCCCCCATCATAATAACTCTGTGAGTTCTCGGATCGATCTTAAAGTTCACATCCACATAATTACTTCCTTCCACACACTTAGTCTGCGGACAAACATCCTTATCCAGCACACGAACGAAAGTCTCATTCTCATAATACTTATCATAAACTGCCTTCACCTCTTCATAAGAAACAACCTTAGTCAGAGAAGCATAAGCAGTCACCAGAATACCACGATTCATAGGAATCAGATGAGGTGTAAAATTAATCAGCACCTCTTTGCCACACGCATAACCAAGCTGATCCTCAATCTCCGGTGTATGTCTGTGACTTGCAACACCATAAGCCTTAATATTCTCGTTTACTTCACAGAACAGATTGGCAACCTTGGCTCCACGTCCTGCTCCTGAAGTACCGGACTTCGCATCAATGATAATCGTAGACGGATCGATCAGCCCCTCTTTGATCAGCGGATAAATAGAAAGTGTAGAACATGTGGGATAACATCCCGGATTCGCAATCAGTCTAGCTTTCTTAATCTCCTCACGGTTGATCTCACATAACCCATAAACCGCCTCATCAATAAACTGCGGAGCCTTATGCTCAATCCCATACCATTTCTCATATTTCTTCACATCTTTAATACGGAAATCCGCACTCAGGTCAATAACTTTCGCCTTGGAAAGAATTCCTTCATTAATTAAAGAAGCACAAAGTCCCTGAGGCGTAGCTGTAAAGATCACATCTACTTCATCAGCTAATGCTTCCATATTATCATCCATACATTTCGCATCTACCAGCTTAAAAAAGTTCTGATAAACATCTGCATATTTCTGGTCAATATAACTTCTTGAACCATACCACGCAACTTCCACATCTTTATGTCCCAGAAGCAGTCTCACGATCTCGTTACCTGCATATCCTGTGGCACCGATAATTCCTGCTTTAATCATAATAATTTCCTCCATCTTCGCCTCATCCGGCGGTCTTCATTTCATAGTAAAACTTTACTCTATCAGAGTGCTGGACTAATTATACATCTTACCTGCATAATATGCAATAGTCATTTTTCAATGTTTTTACATGGATTTTATTTCAGTTCACGGATTTCCCCCTGTCTTTTCCTATATTATGTTGCATATTTATGCAAAAACAGATAAAACTTTTTTGCATTTTTCTATTGCATATTTATAAAAAAAGGTGTATATTATCACTTGTTAAGCGGAATCACACGAAATCATCTTGTTCCGCATTGAATATTTATTCAAAAATTTCAATCAGAAATTACCGCATTTATTCAAAAATAATGCGCTGAACTCCCGACCTATTCATTTACTTTCGGCAAACGGATATCTCAGGAAATTTTTACAAATCAGGAAAATAATAAAATCCAATTTCAGGAGGAATACAATCATGAAAGAAAAAGTCGTTTTAGCATACTCAGGCGGTCTTGATACCACAGCCTTAATCCCATGGTTAAAAGAAACATTTGATTACGATGTTGTCTGCTGCTGCGTAAACTGCGGTCAGGGAAACGAACTGGACGGACTGGATGAAAGAGCAAAGCTTTCCGGTGCTTCCAAATTATATATCGAAGATATCGTAGATGAATTCTGTGATGACTTCATCGTTCCATGTGTACAGGCAGGTGCTGTATACGAACACAAATATCTCCTTGGTACATCCATGGCCCGTCCGGCAATCGCTAAGAAATTAGTTGAGATTGCACGTAAAGAAGGCGCAGTTGCTATCTGCCACGGTGCTACAGGTAAAGGTAATGACCAGATCCGTTTCGAACTCGGCATCAAGGCTCTTGCTCCTGACATCAAGATCATCGCTCCATGGCGTATGACAGACAAATGGACCATGCAGTCACGTGAAGATGAGATCGCATTCTGTAAAGCTCACGGAATCGACCTTCCATTCGATGCAAGCCACAGCTACAGCCGTGACAGAAACTTATGGCATATCAGCCATGAAGGTCTGGAACTGGAAGATCCTTCCCAGGCTCCAAATTATGACAATATGCTTGTTTTAGGTGTTACACCTGAGAAAGCCCCTGATAAAGAAACAGAAGTTACCATGACATTCGAGCAGGGTGTTCCGAAAACATTAAACGGCAAAGAAATGAAAGTTTCCGAAATCATCACTGAGCTTAACAAATTAGGCGGCGAGAACGGTATCGGTATCGTTGATATCGTTGAAAACCGTGTTGTTGGTATGAAATCACGTGGCGTATATGAGACTCCTGGCGGAACCATCCTGATGGCAGCTCATGAACAGCTCGAAGAACTTACACTTGACCGCGAGACAATGGAAACCAAGAAGAAACTTGGCAGCCAGTTCGCTCAGGTTGTTTACGAAGGAAAATGGTATACACCACTTCGCGAGGCAATCCAGGCATTCGTTGAATCCACACAGAAATATGTAACAGGTGAAGTGAAATTCAAACTGTACAAAGGCAATATCATCAAAGCCGGTACAACTTCTCCATACAGCCTGTACAATGAATCTCTTGCATCTTTCACAACAGGTGACCTCTATGACCACCACGATGCAGATGGATTCATCACACTGTTCGGACTTCCACTGAAAGTTCGCGCTATGATGTTAAAAGAAGTTGAGCAGAACAAGAAATAATTAATTGATAACAGATTCAGCCAGATGGACACTTTATTCATCTGGCTGTTTTTATTACCTGATACAGTATTGCAATTCTGTAAAAAATGGCACAAAAAAGACACAGCCAGATGGCCATGTCCGTTTTTATCTGCTATGTTTATGATTATCTGCTTTCCAGTTCCGCACGTTTCTTATCGATAAGCTCCTGAAGTTTTTCCAGCTCTTCCACTGTAATCCCATCAGATTCCAGAAGCGCATTCATCATTTCCACCGGATTAATCTTTCTGCTTTTGGCATTTCCCTTTAAATAATCCTCTCTTGAAAGAAGAGGGGTATAATTTCTTGCATACACCTTGCCGTTCATTGAAGTTCCCGCAACCTGGATCAGGTTCTCTTTCAAAAGAAGCTCCAGGCATCTTCTTACTGTCGGCATTTTCAGTTCCGGTGCAATGTCATTGATCTCAAAAGCAGACAATGGTCTTCCCTCTTCCCAAAGCACATTCATAATATCATAACGTTTACCTTTTAAGATGTCCATCTTAAGATCTCCTTCCATTTTTAACCAGATATCACTATAATACAGAAATATCGAATTAATTACAATTACAGAGACCTTACACTGATTTACAGTCCTTTTACAAATTTGTTACCAAGTTTATCCGGACAATAATACATCTTTCTACACATCACGAATCATTTCGTCATAAAACAAGCTGTTTTTTCTCAAGACGGGCATATACCCACTCTCTGAAAAGTGTATAGATGACAGATACTGTCGGAATGAAGATCAGCATTCCCGCAATTCCCATCAGACTGCCGCCAAGTGTTACAGCTACCAGTACCCAGATGGATGGAAGCCCGACAGAACCACCTACCACATGAGGATAGATCAGGTTTCCTTCTATCTGCTGCAGGATAAGGAAAAGTCCCAGAAACAGAACTGCTTTTACAGGACTTATCATAAGGATCAGAAAAAATGCTACCCAACATCCGATAATTCCGCCAAACAGCGGGATCAATGCTGTAAATGAAATCAGGACACCCACCAGCATTGCATATGGAAAATGCAGGATTGTCATGGATACAAAGAACATACTTCCAAGAATCACAGCTTCGATACACTGTCCGGTAATAAAGCTGGAAAAAATCCTGTTTGCCAGATTCCATACATGTGCCAGATATCTGACCGGTTTTTCCGGGAACATTGCGTACATTGCTTTTTTTATCTGCTGCAGGAGCTTTTCTTTCTGCAAAAGGACGTAGCAGGCGAATACAAAGCCAATGGATACATTCATTGCAGTAGTCAGAAGTCCCATGGTGATGGACACTGTGGAGGAAACAATGTTATTGACTCCGTTCTTCAGTACGCCGAGTACAGAATCGATTATTTTTCCCGGCTCAATGTCAAGAGACTGCGCCCATTTCACAACTTCCGGATTGTTTCCGAATACATTGTCGATCCATTTCTGGAAAACCGGAATATTTTCTTCTATCTTTTTCGCTATGTTTACGAATGTTGCCCCCAGTTCCGGTACTACTACCAGCATAACGATCACGATTATACAGATCACAAAGCAGATAGAAAGCACCAGGCTGACCGGCCTTGCCAGTTTTTGTGCTGTTTTTTTCTCTTGTTTCAAGGCTTTTCCGAACAGATGATGTTCTATGAATTTCATTGGAATATTGAGGATAAAAGCGATTCCAAAGCCAATGATGAACGGAAAGAGAAAGCCAAGCAGAACTCTGACAGTGCTGATGACTATGTGCAGGTTCTGGACACCCAGGTATAAGAGAATTGCGAATGCGATGAGCCATCGGATTTTTTTTATGTTTTCTTTGTCTAGCTGCATGTTTGTTTTTCCTTTCTTTTTGATATTGGAGAGTATTATATCATATTTTAATAATAAAATGAGGGACGCTTAGAAAAATATTTTATCTGCTATGCGGTTTCGGCATCTAAGAGATTCTAAGTCATCTGAAATCTGCTAAAAACATGAGAAGAAAAGTCTGTGATTGCTCGCTGGCGCTCAGGCAATGGACTTTTCTTCTCATAACGCAGATTTAAGAGGACTAAGAATCTCTAAGATGCCTGCAAATGCATAGCAGATAAAATATTTTTCTAAGCTGGTAATTGGAAGGTGGAAAATATCGTATCAATTCGCATGTTAAAAGCCTACATGAACAAGAAAAACTTTAAATATGAAAGAGATTGTATAAGTTCACATGGGATATCATATACTTTATATAAATTCTGCCAGCAAAATGCTTTGCAGACTATGAATTATCAAAGAGCAATGTAAAAAAGAATAATAAATTAAATCGCAGAAAGGAATTGACAGTTAACTGCAAATATTTTATAATCATTTTATAAACAATATAAGTAAACTTATATATGTCCATAATCGGTTGGACGTTTCTACCAACTACCGTAATAGTTGTCTATAAGTTCTCTCCCCAGGGAGAAAGAATGAGGTAAAGGCAGCATCGGTAGATTTTTTTTGCCTTTCCTTAACCACAAAGAGGAGGTATGATTATGAACGAACGGACTTTTGTTTTAAAGGGAACGATTTGCTACAGTAATTCTCTGACAGAACTTTCCATCACTGAAAATGGATATTTAGTATGTGAAGATGGGCGATGTGCAGGGGTGTTTGATGAGCTTCCTGAGAAATTTGCAGGAATCTCATGTACAGATTTTGGCGATGAGCTGATCATTCCGGGACTGACTGATCTGCATCTTCATGCTCCGCAGTATACGTTTCGTGCCTCGGGTATGGATCTTGAGCTGCTGGACTGGCTGAATACTTATACTTTTCCGCAGGAAGCGCGTTATGAAGATACGGAGTTTGCAAAAGAGGCTTACTCTATTTTCGCTGAGGATATGAAGAAGAGCCCGAATACAAGAGCATGTATTTTCGGAACTCTGCATGTCCCTGCTACCGAGATCCTGATGGAACAACTGGATAAAACCGGAATAAAGGCTATGGTCGGCAAGGTAAATATGGACCGTAATGGTTCTCCGCAGTTGCAGGAAGAGAGTGCTCAGGCTTCTGCTGATGCTACGGTTCAGTGGATTAAGGATACGCTTGATAAATTTGAAAATGTAAAGCCGATCCTTACTCCGAGATTTACTCCATCCTGTTCTGATGAGCTGATGGAGAAGCTTTCGGAGATTCAGAAGAGATATCACCTGCCGATGCAGTCTCACCTTTCTGAGAATTTCGGTGAAATTGCCTGGGTGAAGGAGCTTTGCCCGAATACACATTTTTATGGAGAAGCATATAGCCAGTTTGATCTTTTCGGCGGTGACTGTCCGACGATTATGGCTCATTGTGTTCATTCTTCGAATGAAGAAATTGCCCTTATGAAAAAGCAGGGCGTTTATATTGCTCATTGTCCGCAGTCTAACACAAATCTCGCCTCAGGTATCTCTCCTGTGAGACGTTATCTGGACGAAGGTTTACACATCGGACTGGGATCTGACATTGCAGGTGGAACTTCCGTTTCTATTCTGCGTGCCATGGCTGATGCTATTCAGGTTTCCAAGCTGTACTGGCGGTTGGTTGATTCTTCCATGAAGCCGCTTACTGTTGAAGAGGCCTTTTATATGGGAACAGAAGGAGGCGGTTCCTTCTTTGGAAAGGTTGGAAGCTTTAAGGAGGGGTATGAATTTGATGCGGTTGTGCTTAATGACAGCACTATTCCAACTCCACTGAAGCTCTCTCCGAGGGACAGACTTGAAAGACTGATCTACCTTTCCGATGACCGTAATATTACCGCTAAATATGTAGCCGGAAGAAAGATTCTGTAACTGCAGGAAATACAGATTCTGATGGTGTTTTTCCGGCATATCGTTAACAAAACGATATGCCGGGACGATTGATTCCAGGAGTTTCACCCTGTTTTTTCGGGATGATTATCTGAGGCACCACAAAACGGCCGGCAATTTTTAAAATCAAAAGGGGGAAAGATTATGAATCTTGACAAATTATTCCATCTCAAAGAGAACCACACAGATGTAAAGACCGAAGTTATGGCAGGGATTTCCACATTCATGACAATGGCATACATTTTCGCTGTTTAACCAAACATCGCTTCAC
>OGPR01002468.1_pt1 | contig 12630 bp, 6 predicted proteins | sample 1552981 | NCBI WGS metagenome assembly OGPR01 (sample SAMEA2580260, study PRJEB22360) | human gut metagenome | biome: human gut; feature: human-associated habitat; material: faeces | place: Denmark | collected 2008/2010 | reverse complement strand
CAATACCAAGGCAATCGCCGCGCATCTGGTCTGCCATAAGCAGGATAATATTAGGATGTTTATCCATAACAAACCTCATATCAATGTTTTTGCAGTCAAAGGCGTGCCGCACAGTACGGCACGCCTTTTTCCTGCTTTACAGATTATACCATTTGATCTCGTTTGCGTCCATGTGCAGGGTAAAGCTGCTTCCATCGCCGGTGTAGACGGTGGTGTCCTGCGGCTCATAGGTGTTGTTTACCACACAATATTTGCCGTTCTTAACGTAGGCGTGCACCTCGACATTGTAGTTCGTGCTGAACCATTTGTGCAGGTCGGCTTCATCGTGGGCAGCCCACAGGATGGCGCGGTACAGCACGCGGTTGTTCACAAAGCTGTACGGCAGACCGCTGATATACACACCGCGCCCCTTGCCGTACTCATGCGCAGCCATCTGGACTTCCTTGTCACGCTGAATGAGAATTTCTGTGCCTTCCCATGCAAAGATGTTCTTCTTGCCCTCGCCAAAGTCCACATCATGGTCGGGGCAGTCGGCCAGAATAAAGTGGTCGCGGTGCTCGTCCCAGTTGTACTTGTCGTAGTTTAGGGTGAAGCCCGTTTCCTTCTCCACGCCAAGCGGCGCGGACAGTTGCAAATAGCGCCCCTGATACTGGTGGCCGCCCGGTTCGCCGACGCCGATCAAGCCGCCGCCACGATGGACAAAGCCCTTGACAGCAGAGGAAATTTCCGGGTCCTCCCAGACCTTGCCGCCGGTGTGGGCAGTGTCGCCGTCGCCGACGTTGATAAGGACGTCAATGCCGTCCAGCACCTTCGGGTCGGCCTTGATGTCGTCAAAACTGATAAACTTCACATCGAACGGTGCGCCGGACAACGCTTCGATCACGCCCGCATAGCTGTAATTCTGCTTCTGGTACAGCGCATGGTGGACCATGTGGCAGCCCCACGCGCGCTGCTGCCCCCAGCTGTTCAGCACAGCCACGGTCTTGACGCAGTAGGGCGTCGTGCCCTTGATGTTCTCATACAACTCACGGAACTCGTCGCAGACGCTCTCGACATAGTCGAGGAACTCCGGGAACTCGCAGGCCAGCTTCAGGTAGCCGCCGTAGCCGATGCGGTCAATGGGCTTGCGCAGGATGGCGCGGCGGGCGGTGACCCAGTTCTCCTTGGCCTCGCGCACAGGGTCGCCGCCCTCGTGGAAGGTATCGGGGAAGAAGTAGGGCAGGAAGCGTCCCTCGGTGTACTTGACGCCGGGGATGTCGGAAATCAGGCGCAGGGTGCTGCCGTTGCCGACGCTGCCGACGATGGCATCGACGCCGGATTTCTGAAATTCCGGCATGAACGGCTCACAGCCGATCCAATGGTCGCCCAAGAACATCATGGCTTCCTTGCCGTATTCGTGGACGATGTCGGTCATTTCTTTCATCAGACCGGCCACCTCACGGCGCTGGAACGCCTGAAAGTCCTTGTACTCCTTGGTGGGCACGCGGTACTGGTTGTTGTAGTAGCCCTGATCAATGATAAACTCCGGGCGGAATTTGTAGCCGACTTCCTTCTCAAACTGCTCCAAAATATAGGGAGAAACGGACGCCGAGTAGCCGTACCAGTCAACATACTTCTCGCGGCGCAGCTCGTCAAACACCAGCGTGAACAGGTGGAAGAAGGTCGTAAAGCGCACAACGTTGACATAGGGGTGGCTTTCCAGATACTCGCGCAGACGGCGCAGGGTGTAGGCGTGGGTCTTGGGCTGGCGCACATCGAACGGGATCTGGTGTTCGACATCCTTCCAGTCATTGATGACCGAGTTGTACATGTGGACGGGGTCCCAGATCAGGTACGCCAAAAAGCTGACCGTGTACTCATGGTAGGCAGCGGGGGCATCGATGGCAACGCTTTCGCTGGCGGCATCATAGTGCCAGTCGGCGGTGGGGACAGGCTCACCCGTCGTGCGATCTATGACCTCCCACCAGCGGGCAATATCATCGTGGTCGTTGACCTTCATCAGCTCACGGCTGATGCCGGTCATCAGAGGGATGGTCAGCGCGCCGTCCTCGGCGGTGTAGAACGGGGTCATAATGTAGCACTGCTGCGTTTCATCGGGGTTCGCCTTCGCCCAGGCGTTGTCCTTGCGGGTGGTGTAATAGGTGGCGTAGATCTTGGCTCCGGTGTCCTTCAGCTCCTGCGGGAATTCGGTGCCGTCGCAGTCGCGGATGGCATCCGCGCCCCAGCGCTTGAGCAGGTCAAGGGTTTCGGGTACTGCGTCCATATCGGTGGGAATCGTTACACGACCTTTGGTATTCATTTCTTATTTTCCTCCGTCCATTGGTAAGATTGAGCTTGTCCGGCCTGCAAGGTGACCCAGCAATGCGTGTTGCAAAGATACCAGCTTCCGTCCTGTGTTGCTTTTACGGTAAGGCTGTGCTTGCCGTCTGCTGTCCGCTGATAAGAAATCAGCAGACCATTTTCTGCCCGCAAATTCTGAAATGCAACAGGTTCATTTTTCCAGCCCTGCGGGCAGGCCGGTAAAACCTCGATATGATTCTTTTCGGAACGCAACAGCATTTTCTGTACGGCGTGTGCCGCCAGAAAATCCGCTTCCAGCGTAAAGGGGCGATAGTGGAAATCACAAACGCCGCTGTTTTTGTAGTCGCCGTTCAAATGGAATCCGTTCGGGCTCAGGAAATGCTCTGCGAAGCGGTGCAGTTCATACAAAGCACCATTTCCATCGCTGCGGGCGATTTGCAAAAGTGCCATCCAGCCGAAGGAGAATCCTACCCACTGCCCGCTGCCGAGATGTACAAGATGGTCTACCGTTGCATCTATTACGCTTCGATCCTGCGGGTTTTCATAGCTCAGCATACACAGCGGTTCGATTGCCATAGCGTGAGAAAAATGGCGGTGCGTTTCCTGCAAGGTTTCATCAGGTGAAAGCATCAGCCCGGTTTCTGTATCTACGCTCAACGGAGCAAGTTTGGCCTCCATTGCATGCCAATAGCCGCGGGGGTTGCCAAGCTGGTACTCGATCTGTACCAGAGTGTGGAACAGATAGTGCAGCAGCGCTAGATCATAGTTGCTGTTAGGAGTCAGCCATGAGGCTGCCTCATCATCGTGAATTTCCGGTGAGGACGAGACCGGTAAAACCAGCTTTCCGTCCGGGCCTTCTTGGAGGAGTTCTTCCAGGCAGGCTGCCGTGGCGGTAAAGTAAGGCTCCACGCGGGTACGCAGAAACTCTTTATCCCCCGTCAGGCGGTAGTATTCATAAAACATCTGGCAGAGCCAGATTTGATTGGTCGGTGACAGGGAATACATCGGCCAGCCGCCGAGCGCTCCGCCGTCAATGTCCATGACACTGGGCAGGCACTCCCCTGCTGTGCCGTAAAATGCACGGGAAAACTTTGCCGCCTGCGGGCGCAGCGACCAGAGATAGTCGAGAAACACCTTTCCCTGCTCCGGGTGGTTGGCAGTCAGATAGTGACAGTAGGTGAATTGGGTGTTGAGGTCGTTGTGGTAATCCCCTTTCCACGGTGGGAGCTGATTGTCATCCGCGCACCATACCCCTTGCAGCGGCATCGGGGCATTGCCCGGCTCGGAACCCGCTGCCAAAAAGTAATTGGCGCGGTACCAGAGTTGTTCGAGTGTTTCATCCGGCAGCTGCAAACTGCTTTTGCCCCAGTATTGCTGCCACCAGCGTTTATGCTGTTGCAGCAGCTTCTCTGCACCCATATCTTCCGCTGCACACAGTTCCAGCTTCGCCAGTTGGCTTGCTTTTTCTACGTTTTCTGCCTGCACGGCTGTATAATACAGCGTTGTGCCGCATTTTTTGCAGAGCAGCGAATAGGCAGTCCGATCATCGACCTTTTGGGAAAAGCCAATCATGCCATCCTCTGTTTCGGGGATAGCATCCGGCAGGGCGAGCTGCTGCAAGCTGCCGGGAGACACGCTGTTGCCTGCTTCGGCTGCCTGCGTGCCATTCCCGAAAGAGGGGCGCTCCACCGTGAGCGTTGCATCCCGGTACGCCTCCGGCAGCATCAGTACCCCAACAGGCCGCCCCATACAGAGGAAGGCGCGCAGAATGGGGGTACCGTTTTGCGAAAAGGATGCCACCGCCGTACCCAAATCAAGGCTTGCCTGATAGCTGCCTTGCGGCAGTCCATCCAAGAACAAGTGTCCCGCGGGGATTTTTGTAGGTGTCGGGCGGGCATAGGGCGTATCAAAGATACGGCGTGTTTCTGCCACATCGCCTTTCCGTGCAAGCTCTACCAGTTTTGCATAAGTAAATTCTTTATCGAGTTTTTCCTCCGGGCGGCGGCGCAGCCACAGTCCGGCAATGTCCACGGAAATGCGCAGGTGCTCCATCGGCCCCCAAAAAAGAGAACCGAGTATGCCGTTCCCCAGTGGAATTGCTTCATCCCAGCGGGGTATTGGGCCGGTCAAATTGATGTTGCAATGTTTCGGGGGCAGCATATCGGTTCTCCTAACCTATTCGATTTTGTTTAGCCCTTAACGCCGCCGACGCTCAAGCCCTGCACGAGCTGCTTCTGGCCGACGATGAAGAGGATGACAGTGGGAATCAGTGCCAACACGAGGGCTGCGAACAGCGCGCCCCAGTCGGTAGCGTAGCGCTGGATCTCATACAGGTTGGCAAGGCCGACAGGCAGCGTAGCCTTGGTCGGATCGGTAACCATAACGAGAGCCACCGGGTACTCGTTCCATGCAGCCATAGCGGAGATCATGCAGACCGTCACGATGCCGGGTTTGCACATAGGAATGATAATGCTCGTCAGAATGCGGAACGGACCGCAGCCGTCGATCATGGCAGCTTCCTCGTAATCGCGCGGGATGCTGCGAAGGAAGCCGGTCAACAGGAAGATTGCGAACGGGAACTGCATGGTTGCATACAGCACACCCAGCGCCGTCAGGCTGTTGAGCAGGTTCAGCTTGTTCATCTGCAAGAACAGCGGGATCATAATATAAGTAGCCTGAATGAAGATGGCCGCCATGTAGATGTTCAAAATCAACTTCGCGCCGGGGAACTTATACCGCACAAGGCAGTAGGAGCACGGCACAACGCAGACTACAATAATGACCAGCGTTTCCAGCACGACATAAATCGAGTTGCCGATGTTGGCAGCAAGGTTAGATTTTTCATAAGCGCGGACGTAGTTATCCCATGCAAGTCCCTGCGGCCATGCAAAGGGATCCGTCAGAAACTCTGTACTGGTTTTGAACGAAGAAACGACGTTCCACGCCAGAGGGTACAGCATGATAATGGCAACCAAAATCAGGAACAGGCGCGTCACCCACTTGATGACCTTTGCTCTGATTTTGCTTTTTTCATTTTGTGTCATATTACTGACCTCCTTCGGAAGCATCGGTCAATTTGCGGGACAGCATGGACAGCGCCACGGAGATGGCGAGCGTAAAGACCGTGATAGCCATGGCATAGCCAAAGTTGCCGTTGACAAAGCCCTGCGTGTACATATATTGCAGCAGAACGCTGGATGCACCGTTAGGACCGCCGCCAGTCATGACCTGCGAAAGCACAAAACTCAGGTTGATGGTGCCGGAAAGTGCCAGAACAAAGGTGATGCCGATAATATCTTTCATCAGAGGCATCGTAATACTGATGAGCTTGCGCCATGCGCTGGCACCGTCCAGCGTTGCGGACTCGTAGATTTCCGGCGAAATGCCGTCCATAGCCGCGATGTGCATGACCATGTAGTAACCGGCAGCCTGCCACAGCAGCGTGAACGCGATGCACCAAAGCGCAGTCTTGCTGTCGCCCAGCCAGGAACGCTGCAAGCTCTCCAGCCCGACAGCACCGAGAATCTTATTGACGATGCCCACATTCGGGTGGAACACAAAACTCCATATAATACCTACAACGGTCAGAGAAACGATGTTCGGGAAATAGAAAATCGTGCGATACAAGACCATTTCTTTCAGCTTGCACTGGTTCAAAACGAATGCCAGCACCAGACTACAGAAAATTGTGATAACGGGAACAACCGCCATCAGCTTTGCTGTGTTTGTAAGTGCTTGAATGAAAGATTTATCGTGGAACATATAGATATAGTTATCCAGTCCCACAAATTTGTTGTTAAGCCCCAGAGAGGTTGCATTGGTAAAAGAAAGATATAATGCCTGCGCCGTAGGCCAGATCGTGAACATAAGAGTTAGGATCACGGCAGGCAGAACGCTGATGCAGATAAACAGTACGGGAAGTGGCTGCGCCTTTTTTGGGCGATTTTGGCGGTTTTTCAAACAAGTTTCCCCCTTAAAAAGAACCCTGCCAAGTTCGCATGGCGTTTACTCGGCAGGGTCAATCTTACTTTGGTCAGTGGAAATTCAGCAATTCAGCTTACTTGGAAGCAGCAATCTCCTCGAAAGCAGCCTCGATGCCGTCACGCCACTGCTCGGCAGTCATGTCACCATTCATAACGTCACTGGCAACATTGAAGACGGAATCAGCGATAACGACCTTGCTGGTGTCGGGCATTGCATCCCAACCGAAGACCATGAACGTGCCTTCCTGATAGATGTCGTTCATGTTGTAGACACCATCGGTAACGATGCCCTTGACCATCTCGTTGGCCTTCTTCAGAGCGTAGATGCCGTTGGCTTTTTCTGCGAACAGCTTAACGGAATCCTCAGTGTACAGGAAGCGCAGGAACTCTTTTGCCAGTTCGGGGTTCTTGGCGTTGGCAGGAATCTCAAACTGCTCAACGGAGCTCATAACATAGCGGGTCTCGCCGTCATCCAGAACAGGTGCGCAGGTCAGACCAAACTCAAAGCCGTCAGCACGGGGAGCATCGGCCATTTCGCCTTCCATCCAGTTGCCGTTGGGGATGAACAGAGCCTTGTTCATCATCATGTCAGTCTGGCTCTGGGTATGGTTCAGAGCAACGGTGCCATCCATCAGGTAGCCATCGGTGCCGATCTTTGCCATGTTCTGGAAGACCTTGAGGGCCTCATCAGAGCTGAGGGAGCCGGGCGTGTAGGAGGCGATTGCCTTCATGTTGTCGATGCCGGTGGCAGAAGCCAGTGCGGGCCACAGCATGCTTTCGAGGTAGCCGGGGTAGATGCCCTGATAGGTAAACAGCGCGATACCCTTTTCCTTGGCCTTGTCGCCCAGTTCAAAGAAGTCATCCCAGGTCACAGGCGTTTCCCAGCCGTTTTCTTCGAACAGGGTCTTGTTGTAAACCAGACCCATCGGGCTGGCATCAAACGGGGCAATGTAGATCTTGCCGTCGCCGTAAGGAGAGCACTTGGCGGAATCCAGCAGGCCATCGATGACCTGATCCTTCAGCGGGGTGTCATCATCAATGCCGCCCTCCTCAAAGACATCGGACAAATCCATCAGTGCATGTTCCTTAACCATGGAGGAAATCAGGCCGGTGGAGTCGTTGTCGTTCATCGAGATGAAGTCGGGCACATTACCTGCCACGATTTGCGGGCGGATGATGTCGCCAATCTTCGGGCTGATCTGCATATTGACAGTGACGCCGGGATAGGCAGCCTCGAAGCGTTTGATGATTTCGTCCCAGTACTCGGAACCGTAGCCGCCCTCGAACACCGCGATGTTCAGTTCATTGTTCTCAAAGGTCTTCTCACCGGTAGAGGCTTCGCTGGTAGCGGTGGACGTTGCTTCGGAAGAAGCGGCCTCACTGGGTGCTGCTGCGCTGGAAGATGCTGCGCTGCCGCAGCCTGCCAGACAGGTAGCTGCCATTGCAGTGGCAAGCATCATGCTGATTGCTTTTTTCATGGTTTTCCTCCTAAAAATTATTCCTTCTTTGTTTGGGATGCGGCTCATCTGTCGTTCCCTGATTGCACTCTTATTATATCGGGCAAGCCGGATTTGATAAATGTATTCCCTTTACTTAAAGATGGATTTTATTGACTTTTTCTGTCGTTGCCCTTATAATTCAGGTAATGTATGGATAGATTGTAGTCACTTTGCACAAACGGAGGCCTATATATGTCACTAAATGCACAAAAAACGCGTGAGTTTTTCCCCAATGTGTTGCGACGAATCAAACTTCGCACCCGTCTGTTTGTGACATTTTTGATTATTTCTCTTGTTCCCGTCATCACGATTGGTATTTTTTCTTACCATGCATACACCCAATCCATGAACGAAAAGGTCAAACAGGCTGCCTTACAATCTATCGAACTACTCAATAATAATATGTCTACCCAGCTTGGCATTTATAGCGACTACATAGGTTCCATCTCCGTATCCGATACTGTACAGAATGGTGTCGCATCTGTCAATAAGGGGCACCCCCTTACGAGTGATATTGTGAGCGGTATTGGTGAAATGATCGTCACAATTCCTTTTCAGAGCACACACCTTAAAAACATCCGCGTCGTTTCCAATGACCGCACAGTCATCTACGATTTGGGCTATGACGATATTACACCCCAGCGTTTTAATGAATTGCTGGATAATATTGAAGCCGCTTCTCCACAGGATAGTCTGCAATACATCCACACTTACCGCGCCAACGATAAAATTGTCATTGGCCGTAAAATCTATGATATGCACCACACCAGCACGCCGCTGGGGTATATCATGCTGTACATTGACGAATCCCAGCTGAGTCGCTACATATTTACCGATGTTTCCTTTGGCGAGGGGTCCAACTTCCTGCTGATTGATGCCGCCGGCAATGTGGTATCTTCTCAGAACGCGGAACTACTGGGAGAAGATTTGGCCGATGACCCGATTTTCCAGCAGATCACGGCGCTTCGGCAGGCGGGTGAAAACAACTTTTTATGTGAGCTGAACGGCGTAGATACGCTGACGATTTTCAAATACAACACAACCTATAATGTGTATCTGGCGGCCACGATTCCGCAGGCCTACATTACCAACGGCACAAGAACCATCAATATGATGCTTATTGCGCTGGCCGCAGTGCTGGTCGTTGTCAGTTTGTTCCTGACACTGCTTGTCTACCGCAGCGTCATGCACCCCATTGATAATATGGTTGCCGCCTGCAATGCGAAAAGCGATGAGGAAATCGGGCTGAAAATCAATGATCCCAGCCCCGACGAGCTCGGATTTCTGGCGCGCACCATCGACAACATGGTCAACGAAATTGGTCTGCTGGCGCAGCGTTGGAGCGATGATCAGCGCAAAATGCGCGAGTTGGAATTGCAGACCCTGCAATATCAAATCAACCCGCACTTCCTGTTCAATACCCTGAACACCTTAAAGTGGATTGCCACACTCAATCATGTTACCCCGGTCAGCCACGGCATGGATGCCCTCTCTTCCCTGCTGCAAAGCACCCTTATTAAAAAGGATGAATTGATCCCGTTTGACGATGAGCTGCGCAACCTGAAGAACTACTGCGACATCCAGCAGCTGCGTTACGCAGGGCGCTTTGAGATGGAATACCAAATTGAAGATGCTGCCGGATACTGGACAGTACCACGCTTTATTTTGCAGCCGCTTGTAGAGAACTCCATCCTGCACGGCACGGCGGACGAAGATGATTTTGTCACCATCACCGTCCGTGCCACCGTGAGCGAGAATCTGCTTACCATTCATATCTCCGATACCGGCTGTGGTTTTGACCCCAGTGCCATCAAGGAGAAAAATTCTGAGCGCTTCTCCGGCATCGGATTGAGCAACGTAGATGAGCGTATGCGTCTGCACTACGGAAATGAATACGGTCTTACGATTGAAAGTGCCCCCGGCACCGGCACACAATGCATTCTCCGTATTCCAAATGAAGCCATTCGTTGAGGTAACACAATGTATAATTTATTGCTTGTAGACGACGAGCCACTGATTAAGGTTGCTTTCCAGTCCGCCGTGGAGTGGGGCAAGAACGGATTCCTGCTGGCGGCAACAGCCAGTAATGGGCAGGAAGCGCTGCACATTGTAGAGACACAGCACATTGATGCGGTTATCACGGACTTGAAAATGCCCGGCATGGATGGGCTTGCGCTCATTCATGAATTGAAAAAGCGCAGCTTTACCGGCCCAATTCTGGTATTGAGCAACTATTCCGATTTCGATTCCGTGCGCACCGCCCTGACGGACGGCGCTTATGACTACTTTCTGAAAATCAATATGAACGGGGAAAGCATCGGTGAGCATCTGAAAAAGATGGCCGATTTGCTTCGTGTCCAACAGCAGCGCCAGACGGAGGAGGACCACCGATCCTTTGCCATTGAAGCGCAGAAAAAGGAGAATGCCCTGATTCACTGCGCTCAATGGATAACATCCACTGCTGAACCCTCCCCTGCTTCTAATCCGTTTTCCATGCTGCCGGAACCGCTGTCCTTTCCGATCCGGCTGTTTACCGTCACTTTAATTCCCGCAAAAACTCATCCTATGCCCGCGCTGGATGCTGTGACCGACTTAATTACCGAGGTTTTCGATGAAATCAGCGGCAAAGTATTTCTGCACACCCATGAGGATGAAATCTGTGGGCTGATCAGCAATGAAAGCCTTGTAGCCTCCGGGCGTACTCTGGATAAGAAACTTGCCCGCTTGCAACGGCAGGGCACAACATATTTTCTGGATGCCCCGGTCATCATCTACCACGACAAGCCCATTTCACTGGCTGAACTCCGCCAGAGCTACCAGCTGTGTGAGGATTCTAAGGCGCTCGCCTTTTATGTGGGGTGCAGTGCTCCCATAAAGGCAACGGCACACACAGTTACCGCCCAACCCTTCCATGTCTCTCAGGCAGAACTGTCCAAGGCCACCGCAGCAGCAGTGCAAAATGCCGATGAATTACAGATGCAGATTGCTGTTCATACTTTCTTCCAGAATTGTGCGGCACTCTGTATGCCGCCGCAGCGCGTCCGTGAAGCCTGCCATCTGTTGCTGGAGCGTCCCGGCGAGAATATGATTCCGCAGGAGACACTGGAGCAAACCTTTAAAGAAATAGAAAAAGCCCCCACCGCGGAGGCTCTTGAACAACTGCTCTGCTTGATTTTGCAGGAGCGCATGGGACTTAGCAAAATTGCCTTGAGCAAATTCAAAAAAGAGGTGCAGGCCGTCATCATCTATGTAAACGCGCATTATATGGACAAGCTGACGCTGGACGGCATTGCCGACTATGTAGGGCTGAACCGGGAATATCTGAGCCGCCTGTTCTCCAAAGAGACCGGCATCGGCCTGTTCCAGTACATCAACGAGGTGCGCATGAAACGCGCCGGTGAGATGATCCGCAGTAATAAGCAGGCCTATGTCAAGGAAGTAGCTGCCGCCGTAGGTTTTGATGACCCCTACTTCTTCTCGCGGAAGTTCAAAGAATTTTATGGGAAGACACCAAGCGAATATACGGAGGGGTAAAGGTTAAGATGGAACTCATGGAACGATATTAGGGGAACCCTTTTGTGCCGCTTTCAAAAGTAGCTTCTTGCTTTTTCTTTATAACTTCCTACCTTTTTTGTAGCGTAATATATAGATACTAATTCGGATATGGTATGATTAAGGAATAAGCGTTTTAGACATACTATCCATTCTTCTTTTACACAATATAATTTGATGAGGTAAAAATATGCTTTTTGATGAAAAAGACTTGAGCGTCTTTGATAACCCAGATTCTCGCTCTTATTTCAAAGAAATTCTGCAATCATATTATAGTCAAAATTACCGCGCAACAATTGTTTTGTTATACTCTTTTGTTATCTACGATCTGTTTATGAAATTGCAAACCATGGCAAATGAAGGTGATAGCAAAGCTAATAAAAAGCTTACAGACATTAATGCGATGATAGCGGATGACGAAAAGTACTCAAAGGTTGAAAACGAAATCATTCAATTTTTCAAGGATAATTGTCCTTTATATTTTAATAGGTTTATTGAGGATATAGATTATTTGAAAATTTGTAGAAACAAATGTGCTCATCTTAAAGTTGATGATAATACTTTGTATATTCCCAGTGACTATCATGCCAGAATGTTAATATGTTCAATGTATGATCATATTTTATCTGTTAAAGCCCCGTTTATTATGGATCTGTTTTCTATTGCTCAAGCAGATGTAGAGAACTACACAAATTCTATATCGTATATTTCTGATAGCCAGTTTGATGAGTCTATAAAAGCCAACATAGAGAATAAATACCTAAAACGTATGACGTATGATTCACTAAAGAAATCGTACAAAACATTTATACGGCTCCTATTTGTATCCGAAGATGAAAAGTGTATTGAAAACATCTACGGTTTATATGCGTTTGCCTATGTAATGACTGGTTACATACTAAGACACGGTTTTCAGGCTGTATTTAAAGAAGATTCGATACTAGACACTTTTTTGCGAATCCCGGTTAGTTCACTTGAAAACTCTTCCCCACGGAAAAATGCATTAATTAAAATTATTATGGATTATCCTATTATAATGGATATTGTAAGAGAAAATCAAAACATCTTTGCATACATAGTAGATCAATTTTTTAGTGTGCCACATCATTTAAAATATTATCATACATTTTATCCAAGAAGCGAAAAATCGGTTTATACATTCTTTAAGGAAGCCCCTGCCATACAACAATCTATAGATTCTGAAATTTTATATAATGCCGTTAAGGACTCTCCTGATTTTGATCTTGGCGAATTCTCTCTTTTGATGGTCAAAAAGATTCCAAATTTTTCTGGTT
>OGPR01002465.1_pt1 | contig 12672 bp, 16 predicted proteins | sample 1552981 | NCBI WGS metagenome assembly OGPR01 (sample SAMEA2580260, study PRJEB22360) | human gut metagenome | biome: human gut; feature: human-associated habitat; material: faeces | place: Denmark | collected 2008/2010 | reverse complement strand
ATATTGATGTAAATTCTGAATGTGGGGTATTAATATTCACTTCTCAGCTCGAGTGTAATCTTAGAAGTGAGATTGGGAGTCAAATTAGGGAAAATCTAGTTCTTAAGCATGATATTATTGGATTAATTACTATGCTTATTATTCTTGAGAGTAATATATAGGGGGTGATAATATGATTAAAGAGGTGGTATTAGGTCATATTATCGAAAATATTAAAGCGCACCCTTTAGAGTATCCAAGGTTGTACAATATAATTCATAAGGAGCTTGATGAATACAATGAGAAGCAAAAGAAATTAGGAGAGGATGTAGAATATGATGAGTAGGGCGCGTAAGTTGTGTGAAGAGCTTAACAAATGTGTTTCGGAGGAAGGGAGGGCATATCTTATACACACATTTAGTAATGTTCTCCGCGTAACTCCTAATATCGAAAAGAATGAAATGGTCATATTAGGCATATATGATGTTGTAACTGAGGATATTGTGTTAGACCACATATTAATGCTGTGGGAAGGTGAAATGGAGTATTTTTGTGAGAAAAAGGTTCCTAGATATCTATGGAAAATACGAGACAAATTATGGAGTGATTATAATGTTGATTGACAGTACAAAATTATTAAGATATATTAGAATCCGCGATTCCGACGTCGCGTTGAAAATGCAAGGCTGGATTGCAAAGTATATAAGCGAGTTAGATACCCGCGCCACACAAGATATAAGGAGGTGGAATGATGAAGATAATAAGCATACCCCTAACGGAAAGCGGCGCTGATGCCCTATATAACGAAATTCAGAAAGATTTCGGAAAGTTTATGAGCATCGAGTTTTATTACCCGAAACGTATTATGTGCAAGATATTAGATTCGCGTGATTTTGTGGAAACGATAATAAAATATGAGGGTAAAAACGTAAATATGGCAATTAGTTGCGAGGGTTCTATAAGTGTGCATATTGAAGGTGATTATACACCTGTGGAATTAGAGCTTGTATACCTATTAACACAATTAATATATAAATTAAAGGAGGAAACAAAAAATGGAAATCAAGGGTAAAATGTATGTAAGAGCTAAGAAGTGGGAAAATAAGTGGTTATATTCTACAAGTGTACAGGATGGAGGAGATAAGGCGTATGCATACTTAAGCGTAAATTTCACTAAAAATGCAAATTCAAAAATTAAAGAGCTGAAGATAAAGGCCAACGACAAAGGTGTGATAGAAATTGATGTCACAAGTGGATGGCTTAAGGCATACAACGGAAAAGTGAGTATTGTAATTCACGACCTGGAAAAACCGAAAGAGGATAAAGACGAAGCTCTGAACGAACATGAGGATTCTAACGATGACGTCCCGTTCTGATCTGCCCCGTCAGTACAGTCCGAGCTATAGTGCAAAGGTAACGACAAAGGTGCTTAAAGAATATGCTAACGTAGACCGTAAGCTATTCTACAAGAATGCAAAGGCGCTTGGCATGACCAAGCAAGAGCAGGCATACTATTTGCAGGCACTCAAGATCCAGCATCAGCAAACTGTGCAGCGTGAGCAATTAATTCGCGACGTGTTACTGCGCTCCACTCCCCGCACCGGGGAGTTGGGGCCAGACGGAAGAATTCGAGAAGATGTCGTTAGGCAATTACTTGCCGAGTCAGAATATTACGCTATGGAATGGCTTCCATCTACGCCCAAGGGCATGGATGAATATCGGCCAATTACGATGTATGACGCACAGTTTTCGAGCAAGGAGAAGATTTTAAAGAGAGTTATGGATGTCATACAGACTGATCACTGGGAATCGCGCATAAATGAATATCGGCGTAGGTATCTTTTGGCGCTTAAGCAGGAATTTTCCGACCGCCCCGACCTATATGAAGAACTCGAGCAGATTATTAATGAAATGACATGGCAGGAATGGCTTGTATTCACGACGCGCATGGATGGGCGCATAGGATATCGTTACGAGGTAATGAGAAGATACGAGGCATTGCGCAGATTTCGGGCGAGCTATGACATTACAGAAGAATATGACAAACTAATATCACAACTTAATGAGATTAGAGGGGGACTTCGTGAATGAGTGGGTTTATGATTGCGAAACATCGCACGAAGACGATAACTATTATGTATGGCTGTGGTGCGGTGTAGAGGTTGGAGGAAGTGGAAGGACAACCGGGGGCGATATCGAATCCATGATGGAATCATTGTCTAACCTGGATCCCCATACAAGAGCATTATATCATAACTTAAAATTCGACGGCAGCTACATTATTAATTGGCTGCTGAATAATAAGTATAAGCACACAATGAGTAAGAACCCTCAAAAGGGTGAATTTCGAACATTGATAAGTGAAGATCGCATATTGTATGAGATTAAGATCCGATTCCAAAATGGGCGCTTGATTACCATATGGGATAGTTATAAGATACTCCCTAATAGTGTATCAGATCTTGCCAAGGCTCTTGGATTAGAGGAAGGGAAACTACATATAGAACACAATATCATCCGAAAACCAGGATCTGCCACAGAAGAAGAGATCAAATATTGTTTCCGAGATTGCGAAATTGTTGCACGCGGATTAGCGATGGCGAGAAATGACGGCCTTGTTAAAATGACAATAGGATCATCCTCCTTGAACAAGTATAAAAAATCAATAGGGGGCGAAGGCACATTTCGGGCGCTATTTCCGGCACTAGATTATGATGTTGACAGTTATCTGCGAAAAGCATACCGAGGTGGATTTGTGTATGTTCACCCGGATCGTAAAAAACGTGAAGTGGGTGCGGGTATTGTATTGGATTATAACTCTATGTTTTCGTGGGCAATGCGATATAACCCTATGCCATATGGCAGGCCTGAATATCACAGTGGAAAACCTGTATCCGGAATGTGGGTTGCACGACTACATATAGGGCATGCAAAATTAAAGCGGAATCATATCCCGTGTATCCAAATCAAGCACTCAAGATGGAATGATACTGAATACCTGGAAGAGCTTGAAGACGCTCAGTTATTCATTACTAACATAGACTGGGAATTAATAACTGAACAATATGATCTGTGGGATGTAAGTTATTATGACTACTATCAATTTCATTCTGCCGTAGGCATGTTTGATGAATACATCGATCGATTGTATAAAGTCAAGTGTGACAGTACAGGGGCGATAAGGTATCTTACAAAGATAGAGCTTAACAGTTTTTATGGCAAATTCGGAACCAATCCTGTTCAGGTGAGTCTGGAGCCATATATAGACGGAGGTCTTAATTTTCGAAAATGCCAGGAACGTATTACAGAGGGAGTATATTGTCCGGTAGCAATATATACAACAGCATATGCAAGACAGAAAATCATCAGAGAAGCGCAAAAGCTGTACTACCGATTACTATATATAGACACGGATTCACTCCACTTGCTAGAGGATGATATTACCGGACTTGATGTTGATCCGAAACGCCTTGGCGCACTGAAGCTGGAAAGTAAATTTGTCCGGGCAAAATACATCAGGCCGAAATGCTATATTGAGGATGAAGGCGGACGTCTGAATGTGAAGTGTGCGGGTATGCCGGAGGCTGTAAAGCAGGTTATTACATTTGACCAATTCAGACCGGGAGCTTCTTTCCCCGGGAAGTTGATGCGAAAGGAAATGAAAGGTGGTACTGCACTTATAGAGACCACATTTACGATACTTGACGATGAATAATAATTATGGTATTATTAATTATGGTATTATTAATTATGGTTATGAAAGGGAGTGTGCTTTATGGAAATTGTTGACATTGTAAAATCATTTGTCGAGTACGGGATATTTGCAGGGCTATTTGTGTATCTGTTCTTGAAAACTCAGAAGGATTATAAAGAGCGAGAGAATAGTTACATTACTGTAATATCAGAATATGGGGAGCAGCTCGCCAATAACACGCAAACACTCGAAAAAGTATGTGAAACACTGGAAGATATCAAGGAGGAATTAAAAAAATGATGTCATCGGAATTTGTGGCTTCGGCATTAAAAGCCGCCGGAGAAAAAACGTGCTATGCATTAGGCATGTGGGGGCAGAAAATAGAAGATGGTATTGTGGAGCAAAAGAAGAAACAATACCCAGATTGGTACGGAAGGAATGAGTCTAAGCTTGTATATGGTGCATATGGATTTGACTGCATCTGTTTTGTAAAAGCTCTGCTGTGGGGGTGGCAGCCGGGTAAGCCTGCCGTATATGAAGCTAACGGCGTGCCCGATGTGGCTGAGAGCACGATGCTCGCATATTGCGAAAATGTGTCTGCCAACATGGACGACATCCTCAACGGCGAGTATCTTTGGAAAGATGGGCATTGTGGAATATATCATGATGGGAAAGTGATTGAATGCACAACGTCCGGAACTAGGAATGTGCAGGTCAACCCGTTCGATAAGAGCGAGTGGAAGAAGCACGGCATGCTCACATGGATCGACTACAGCGACGCTGTCGTTTCCCCGTCCGACAGCGAGACCGCGAAATCGATCATCAACAACATACGTTCCCAGTTGGACGATTTGGAGCACTTGGTATGAATCTGGGATTCAGAGTCGGAAACTATATCTTGACGGACGACGGGGAAGTAACATATATTATGGATATGGGGGGTGAGAGAAGTGACACAGGAAGAGCTGGAGCAGGAAATCCTGCGCCTTACGGAAGAACTCAATACAACGAAAACAGAACTGGATACGGAGCGCGCACAACATTCTACGACAAAGGCTTTGCTGGACGAAAGCCGATCCAATAACCAGAAGCTAATTAGCTTGATAAAATATGAAGAGCCGGCGAAACCAAAAGAGTCTGAAGAGGAAGAGCTGGATTATGCAGCCCGGATCGCTAAACACATTGAGGAGGTTTATAAATAATGGCTTTTACGACAATTGATATTTTGAATGATATTCGTACAGCAGGAGGTTATGCAGCTCGGATTCCGTTGATTGACCAGGAGAATCTTGCGAATATTTCGCACATGATTCCCAACGACATGATTAATGATTATATGAACACGATCACAAACCAGGTGGCTAACACCAGAATCCGTTCAGCGTGGTTTGATCGATCTGAAAACCCTTTCTCCCGTTTTTACAAAGAGAACATGCCCGCAGGTCTCACAATGCGCGAGCTGTATGTGGACTATATAGAGGGTTACCCGATTCCCGACGAGGGCACGGAGCGCGGCGAGTTTGGTAAGGTTCTTCCCAACATTTCCGAGGCTTATTATACGATCAATTTTAATATGCAATGGAAGATCACGCGCACGCTTCAGCGCATCCGAGAAGCTTTTCGCAGCGTAAGCGAGATCGAAAGCCTAAACAACGAGATCGCAGCATCGCTTGCCGCGTCGTCCCTGTATGATAACATGCTCGCAGACTGCCAGGTACTTGGCACCATGTTATATCAGGGTGGCCTGGTATATCAGGAGGTAGATCCGCTTACGGACGAAACCTCCATTCAGGCGTTTATGAACACGTTCAAGAACGCAAAGGACTACATGAACTTCTGGACACGGAACTATAACGCACTCAAATTCCTGATGCGCACGCCGAAGGATCGCATGGTATTCATCACCACGCCTGAGGTCATGAACACGATCACGATTGACTGGCTGGCAGGCATCTTCAACGTTGACCGCGTCGAGATGGATACACGGATCATTCTGGTTCCTAAGGAATACGGATTCGGCGGCACAACGGATTCTTCCAATATTATTGGCATTCTGGCGGACGATCGTTTTTTGGAGATTCATAACCAGTTTACCGTATCCAGCGAGCGTTATGTTGACGGTCCTCTGTACTTTAACATGTTCCATAGCGAGCAGTGGGCTAAGACATATGGAGTATTTCTTAACGCTGTAGCCTTTGTATCTACACAGAGAACAGCCGAGATCAGTTCCGGCGCCGGCGTAACGCTTACCGGAAGCTCTGTTGAGGTTACGCCTGGCGAAGCTAACGTTCAGCTTACAGGTACCTTCCCCGTCGATGATCAGCTGTATCTGGAGTTTCCGTCCGAAGAGACCGGTACGTTCTCTTCCGGCTCGCATGCGATTTGCTCGTATATTCCGATTCCGGCCGCTACAGAAGCAGAATCCTATACACTGCCGGCTGCGCCTTGGAAGTCGTGCAATATTACAAATGCCACGACCTACGCAAGAGAGAACCAGACCGGTATTAGATACAAGTATTAATGAGGTGATTATATGTCCGCCCTGACCGATGCGCATTCTTCTGTAATAGCGTTGCATTCTGTACCGTGGAACGACTATAGCAATGTTCCGTGTTTTAAGACACAGTCAGAGCTTGATTCATATTTTAACGTGAATCAAGTGGTACAGTATACGCAGATGACCTATATCCGGAACGATGCTACGTATCGTGTTCAGATGGACATTAATACCTTTAAAGAGAATCATATTAACTATATGACCTTCGACAACGGATCCGGGCGGGAGTACGCTTTCGTCCGGAATCCGCGTTTTGTCGATCTGAACTGTACCGAGTTCGACATAGAAACTGATGTCTGGGTAACGTATATGTTCAAGCATAATGTATCCGGAATAGTGGAGCGCGCACATGTAGACAGATGGGACAGCACTGGCAGACCTGTAATCTATAGGGGTGATTCTAATAATGCGGGCAATATGCGAGTGACTGCCAATGACTATTACGGATCTGATGTTATCTGGTGCTTCATGTATGTTACAGAATGGATAGATGGTTTTATCCCAACGAATCGTTCATACCCCCCAAAAATTGGATCGGCTCCAAACCCATTTCCAGTGTATATCTTCCCGATTATTGTACACTCAAACCCTGAGGGTGCATATCCTACTGAGATTAATTTTACACCGAACGTGCGCATCGGTAGCTCTGGTGATGTACACGCCTCAGGTATTGGAAACAGCTCAATTTTCGAATCACCAAATATTATATCTATTCAGATGCACCCATTCGTACCGTTCCTGTATACGGTGGTAACAATCGACGGTGAGGAGTGCGTATCCATTAATGATCCATCATTTGAGGGTACGTTTATTGTGTATGGCAATACGATTCCACCATTTGAAGATCAGGGGCTGATCGCGGTCCATTCACTTCCAGATAGATTTAGGAATAGTGTATTATTTGACACGTGGGATTCTCTACCTTCAATGCCTAATCATAATAGCTCTGCATCATATGAATATGAAAGCCGATTATATTATGCTCCATATACTACGATTAAGCTAAATAATTGGTCGTCAATCATGTCACTGAATCCAGCGGACTTTCCATCAGGATCGATTAATGTATCGCTGATATTGGCCTTGGGTGCAGGTGATTACAACGTCAACTGCGTTGTTACCAACTGGACAGAGGATGAATATGGTGTAGAATATCAGATTCCTGACAACACCGTAAAAATGCTTGGCTGGAAAAACGATACCTATCAGACCTACATGCAGATGAATTCAGCTCAAATACAGGCGGCGCATTCAAGAAATACATCTAACCTTATGATGGGCATTGTTTCTAATGCCATATCTATGATAATGGGTGGTATATCATTGGCAGCTGGTGGAATGTCTGGATCAGCTGTTATGGGGGCAGGAAATGCAGCATCATCTGGAATAATGGGTATTGCAGGTAGTGGTATGGATTATATCAATACTAAAAATGCAATTGATGCCAAGATAACAGACATGAAAAATGCGCCTGATACTGCTTCATTATCTGCCGGTTCCCCCGGATCTATGATTGGAAACATGCGAAATAAAATCACCTGCCAGCACATGCGGGCGCATGATTACGCGCTGGAGCTATACGGAAGTATATTCATGAAGTACGGATATGAGCTCAATATCATGGCCACAAATTTTGACATTCGGTCACGGTACTGGTACAATTTCATTAAATATAAGTCTCCGGTCTGTACCTCTACACAGTGGTTGATTCCTGAGCATAAGACCATGCTGGAGCAGATGTATTCTTCCGGCTTCACGGCATGGCACCACACTGCAACCGCATTCTCGCAATTTGGCAAGTATAATCTTGATAATACGGAGGTGAGTATAGATGGGGCGTAAGCCGATACGTGTGCCAAAGCATACACCAAATACAGACTGTAAAAATGCGATCACCGCAGAGCTATGGGAGCGCCGTCTGGCTATCACAGTGATGCATCATATTGGGTGGGAAGGCCTGGAACAGGATTTTGCGAACCAACTCACATCCAGGCTGATTGAGCGAACACTATATCAATCGGGATATGGTATATTCTTCATGTGGGAAGGTAAGCTCCTGTTCCTGCCCGCAGCCGTGTCCAATGACCTAAATGTGTTCTGGGAACCAACGGAGTTCTGGCCGATTGGTAATCACCTACCGTTTGAGATCAAGAACACCAAAGAAGACTGCGTCCTCTGCCGTAATAACTCGTTCGGAATGCCTTCCGTAGATATCTGTAGGTACTACGCCAACAATATCGCGGAGATACAGAGGGCGATGGATGTCAATCTGTTCCAATCCAAAATACAGTTTGCATTCGAGACCTCGTCCGAAAACGAGTTCTCGGTAAAAAACATGATCAACAACGTAGACAAGAACGAGGTGGCCATTCTGGCAAACCGATCGCTCATGAACTCGGTCAACCTGATCAATACCGGATTCCAATACTATATTGATAAGTATACGACCTACAAATCGGATATGATCAACGAGTTCCTGCAAGTGTTCGGCTTCAAGAACATCGATATTCAGAAAAGTGAGCGTCTTACATCGACAGAAGCTACCAGCTCGGACGAAATCACTTATGACGGATTCTTCGGGGATATGCTGGAAATGAGACAGGAAGCTGCGGATAACGTTAATAAAATGTTCGGAATGCATATCAAGCCCATAATCCGTAACGAGAATTCGATGGAGATTGCAAAGAAACTGGCTGAACTGGATAACCCGAAACCGGCTCAGCCGTTCGGTAACGGAGGCGATAATGATGTACGCTAAGTATACAATGACATTCTACGATACGTTGGAATGGATAGGTGGATGGGATAATGTCGACGCACGTAATCAGATATTCAACAATCTGTACACGGCGAATCAAGCTATATGTACCGTGCTGATGGAAGCGTTCCGCTATCGCGAGATTGGGTTCGAGATCGTGGAACGGTTCGTGCATGAGTTCGGAGAGAACTTCACGCGCCTGCTCCCTGAATACGAGATCCGGAAAAAGATGTGGGATGAGCTTGCGTCCGAGACGGAAATGTTGTATAATGAAGGCGGTAAGTATGAGAGGTCTGTAACCGAAACGGAAAATAATACGGGTAAGGAAACAACCACCGGAGAAGATACGAGAAATATTACATCCAGTCAGGACACAACGAATCAGGGCACCAATACTAGCCAAAACGAACAAACGGGCAGCACAACCAATTCCGGCGAAGAAAATGTCGTGCATTCGGATACGCCCGGAAATAATCTGGATTGGTCAAAGAATTACGCTTCAAGTGCTGACAAGACAAATACGGAAAATGAACAATCTACCACGTCTTCCGGAAGTGCTTCCAATACCGTCAACTCGACACAGAATATGACAGGCACTTCTTCCGATACGCTAAATAAATCGGAAAATAGGGATCGCTCAAATAATATGAATCGGGTTCTTGAAGAGAATAGAACCGAAGCTTACTTGAGAGGTAAGTCTAAAGCGGAAATCTATCAAATGTTTACGGCTACTACACCAGAAATATGGTTTACAAAACAGTTTGATAATGTGTTTATGCAGGTGTATTAATATGGATTATTGGATTGGTAATGTGAAATATACAATAGCAGATTGTGATACTAAGACAATTCTTGATTTACTCCGAAAAATTCTGGATAAAGGTGTTAAGATATACTCATCGAAATTAGAAGAACGAATTGAAGCACTGGAAGATATTGCTTCAGATCTTCAATTCGGGCAGGAGTTCCAAGGGATTGGCAAGTATTTCTCTGAAGAATCCCAAACATTCTGGGCGGGTTTACCTCGAGAAACCCCAAACTATTTCGGGGCTTCTGGTGGCGCAGGAAGTGCACAGTCGTATGTATACTCTATAACAAAATATGGTTCGGAAAGTAATGGTGGATATTATTACGTACTGGCCATTAATCCGGATGCTTCCTCAACAGATCTACTTGCTTCGGATATTGTAGTTAATATTACTTTGCCGGATCCACTCGGAACACTGCCTTTATATTATATACAACTTCCAAATTCTGTTATGGAAATCAATGAAAATGTTAACACAATATCTGTTCCTTCTCCATTCGTTTGTGATGTATCTGCAAATATTACGCAAGATAAGATCGGGAATATTGGATTGACCGGGGGTTATTACTATACAGCTGGCGAATATAAATTATATTTACCTGTAATATACAGGGCGTCCGCTTCAGGTAATGGTAAGTTTGGCTTTATAGGTAATAAGGTAGATTTAGATACTAACACTTTGCAATATAATTTCGGAGAATTTCCGATTACTTTTACGATTTAAAGGAGGTAAATTATGCCATCAGTATTAAAATCATTGTTAGATAATCTGTCTTCAAGAATAACAGAAAATAAGTCTGATATTACTACTATTGAGGAGAATATTACTCAATTAGATACTGCCCTTTCTACGGTTCAAACGGAAGTAAAAACAGCCAGAGGGGGGAGCGCAAGCCTTGATGCTAGGCTTGATAATATGACAACTGCAACGGAAAATGCCCAGTCGGATGCATCAACTGCGCAAACCACAGCGAATGAAGCCGCAGCTAGTGCTAATATGGCTAATTCTAATATTGCAGCTGCCGCTGATACATTCGATTCACTCAAAGCTAGGCTTGATGATATGACGGAAAATATTACCAATGTTACAGCAGACGTGTCCACTAATACGGATGATATTTCAAAGCTTGGAGATGAGCTTAATACAACAAATTCTAATGTGTCAGCAGTTACATCGGAAGTCACTACGGCTAGAGGAAGCTATTCTAATCTGAATGCTCGTTTTGAAAGCGTTGATGTTGATCTTGAAGCAGCACAAAATGATGCCGCTGAAGCACTTGGGACGGCAAATACAGCTAATACTACAGCAAATACTGCTATTAACACCACTGCCCTATTACGATTCTCTTCTATTGGAAAATTTATGAATACTACGGCTATGTCCTCTTACAATGGAATGTCAGTAAATAAACCATATTACTTCGACGCAAACGGAAATACTACTTCTCAGACAAATTCTGTGATTACATTCACAAAATATGCCAATAATCCAATGTTTTTTGATATTTCCATATCTAATATTTTAACTGTAACTACTGATGATTTGATAGCCCCCACTTCACCTATCACTATTACAGTACAAGGTGTAATATATAATGTTTATTTTATAATGCTTCCTTATTCCACATTTAACCCGGAAGCTCTTGATACTATTTGTATAATGGAACCATCTCCATTTATCATTACTAATAATCCACAAGCTATTAATGTAGAAAGTATTGGTTCACTTACAAATACACCAGTATTATCAACTACTGAAGCCGTACGCGCATATATTCCTGTACTTCGCCCTGCTACTAATCCCGGAACAATATTTAGATTCTTAACTACCGCTATTGATCCCGATACTAATACAGTACAATACTATTTCTCAAATAGTGGATTCGCTTTTGGGTTATGATTGATAATGGAATTTACTGGTCTAAAAGAAAAGCACTTTCGTATTCCGCCCTGTATAATTTTATACAGGGTGGACGTGGTATCGGTAAGACATACTCTATGAAAGAGTGGTGTATATCTGATTTCTTAAAAACTGGTAAAGAGTTTGTTTGGGTAAGAAGATATAAAGAAGAGCTCAGACAAAAATATTTGCTCTCATTTACTGATGATATAGCAGATAAATTCCCGAATCATCACATTACCCTAAAAGGTAAAGAATTATTCATAGACAAGGAAAAGGCTGGAACATTTATTGTTCTATCAACTTCTGCATTCCAAAAATCTGTGCCTATGCCAAATGTAAATAAAGGTGTATTTGATGAGTTTGTGTTGGAAAAGGGTGTAACAAAATACCTACAAAATGAAGTGCATACATTCCTAAATCTTGATTCGACAATTGCACGTATGCGAGATGAAAACCTACCTATCACAGAAGATCTCCGATGGTTCTTTCTTGCAAACAGAGTATCATACATTAACCCATATTTTGACTATTTCAAAATTAAGGCGCCTGTTGAACCGGGATTTACTCACAAAAATGGATGCTTAATTGAAATTTGTGATTCGTCAAAATATAAACAAAGATATGATAATACAAGGAGAGGAAAAATATTAAAGGATACATCATTCTATTCCTATGCAGTGGGTAATGATCCATATGCAGATGAATCAAAGTTTATAGAAAATTTCTATCTCGGAAACTGCGATTTCAAGTTCGCAATTATGCTAAATGATATGACAGTTGGTTGCTGGATGGATAGGTCGGATTATAAACTTGGTTTCGCAGATTCTTCACCTTCTACTAACAGAATATATGTAATACAACAAGAAGACCACAGTCCCAATACTCTATGGCTAAAAACATTTAAGAGGAGCTCTGACATACAGCTCATGCTTACAGCTTATGCTTCTGGATTGATAAAATATAAAAATGTGAG
>OGPR01002455.1_pt1 | contig 12705 bp, 11 predicted proteins | sample 1552981 | NCBI WGS metagenome assembly OGPR01 (sample SAMEA2580260, study PRJEB22360) | human gut metagenome | biome: human gut; feature: human-associated habitat; material: faeces | place: Denmark | collected 2008/2010 | reverse complement strand
GTATTTTTTGTCGGCTGCTCGGAGCGCTGGCGGCGCCCCCCCCGCCAGCACCTCTTCTGCCGGTTCTACTGCTGCTTCCACTGCCGCTTCTGGTTCTGCTGCACAGGGCGGCGGCGACCTCGTGATCTACTCGCCCAACTCTGAGGGCCTGCTGAACGCCACCATTCCTCTGTTTGAGGAGAAATACGGCGTCAATGTCGAGCTGATCCAGGCCGGCACCGGCGAACTGGTCAAGCGTATCCAGTCCGAGAAGAACGATCCCTACGCAGATGTCCTGTTCGGCGGCTCCTGGTCGCAGATGTACACCAACGAGGACCTGTGGGAGCCGTATGTTTCCGCCAACGATGCAAACGTCATCGACGCCTACAAGAACAAGTGCGGCTTCATCACCGGCAATGTGCTGGACGGCAGCGTCCTCATCGTCAACACCGACCTCATCGGTGACATCAAGATCGAGGGCTACGAAGATCTGCTGAACCCGGCCCTGAAGGGCAAGATCGCCACTGCCGACCCCGCCAACTCCTCTTCCGCTTTCGCACACCTGACCAATATGCTGCTTGCAATGGGCGGCTACGAGGACGATAAGGCATGGCAGTACGTCCACGACCTGTTTGAGAATGTGGACGGCAAGATCTGCGAAAGCTCCAGCGGCGTTTACAAGGGAGTTGCCGATGGCGAGTATGTGGTGGGCCTGTCCTATGAGGATCCCTGTGCTCAGCTGGTTCTGGACGGCGCACCTGTCAAGATCGTTTACATGAAGGAAGGTACTGTCTTCCTTCCTGCTTCTGCCACCATCATCAAGGGCGCAAAGAACATGGACAATGCCAAGCTGTTCATTGACTTCATCCTGAGCGAGGAAGTCCAGAACATCTGGGGCAGCACCCTGACCAACCGTCCTGTTATGAAGGACGCTGCCACCAACGATGCCATGACCCCGATGGCAGACATCAATGTCATCGAAGAGGACATTCCCTACGTCAGCGCCCACAAGTCGGAGCTGGTGGACAAGTACACTGAGATCTTCACCGATCTGCAGAGCAAGTAATTCAAAGGGCAGCAGGAGGCTAGTATGAGCAGAATATCAGTCAAAGACGCAGTAAAGCGCTACGGGAATAATACGGTCATCCCGGACCTGAATCTGGAGATCGGAGATGGTGAGCTGTTCACCCTGCTGGGTCCCTCCGGCTGCGGCAAGACCACTCTTCTCCGTATGATCGCAGGCTTCAACTCCATTGAGGGCGGCGACATCTTCTTCAACGAGAAGCGCATCAACGATATGGATCCCAGCAAGCGCAACATCGGCATGGTGTTCCAGAACTATGCCATCTTCCCGAACCTCTCCGTCCGGGACAATGTGGCATTCGGTCTGAAAAACCGCAAGGTGGACAAGGCCGAGATCAAAAAGCGGACGGATGAGTTTCTGAACCTGATGCAGATCATGCAGTATGCCGACCGTATGCCCAACCAGCTTTCCGGCGGTCAGCAGCAGCGTATCGCACTGGCTCGCGCACTGGTTATCTCGCCGGATGTGCTGCTGATGGACGAGCCGCTTTCCAATCTGGACGCAAAGCTCCGTGTCGAGATGCGCAGCGTCATCCGCCACACCCAGAAGAGCGTTGGCATCACCACCGTGTATGTCACCCACGATCAGGAAGAGGCAATGGCCATCAGTGACCGTATCGCCGTTATGAAGGACGGCGTCATCCAGCACGTTGGCACTCCCCGCGACATCTACCAGCGCCCGAAGAATGTCTTCGTTGCCACCTTTATCGGCCGCACCAACATCGTGAATGCCCACGTCAAGGACGGCATCATCACCTTTGCCGACGGCTACCATGAGCACATCGACGCTCTGGACAAGGCTGCCGAGCAGGATGTGCGCTGTTCCATCCGCCCGGAGGAGTTCATTATCTGCAAGGACGGCACCGATGGCATCCACGGCACCGTGCAGGAATGCACCTACCTCGGTCTCAACACCCACTACACCATTGACACCGATCAGGGCGACTCGGTGGAGATCGTAGAGGAGTCCTCCATTGGCGAGGGTCTCAAGAAGGGCGAGAAGGTGCTGCTGAAGGTCAAGAAAGAGAAGATCAACGTCTTTACCAAGGACGGTGGTACCAATCTCATCAGGAGCGACGCTTATGAAAAACAATAATAAGTTCCGTCTTGATGTCTGGGGAGCCATTACGCTGGGGACCATCGCACTCTATGCACTGTTCCTGCTTTACCCGATGGCATACCTGATCCGCCAGTCTGTGCTGGACCCCGACACCGGCGGTTTCACGCTGGCTTATTTCACGAAGTTCTTTTCCAAGAGCTACTATTTCGATACCCTGATCAACAGCTTCAAGGTATCCATCACAGCGACGGTGCTCTCCATCGCCATTGGCACCCCACTGGCATACCTGTTCACGATCTTTAAGATCAAGGGCAAGTCGGTGCTGAATATCCTCATTGTGGTGGCATCCATGTCGGCTCCCTTCATCGGTGCCTACTCATGGATCCTGCTGCTGGGTCGCAGCGGTGTCATCACCGCCTTCTTCAAAAACCTCGGCATCGCCATCCCGGACATCTACGGCTTCGGCGGCATCGTGCTGGTCATGACGCTCCAGCTGTTCCCGCTGGTGTTCCTCTACGCCAAGGGTGCATTGAAGAACATCGACAACTCCCTCATCGAGGCGGCTGAGAACCTCGGATGCTCTGGCATTGTCTGCTTCTTCAAAGTGGTCGTACCCCTGATCATGCCCACCCTGCTGGCTGCGGCTCTGCTGGTGTTCATGCGTTCCTTTGCAGACTTCGGCACCCCGATGCTGATCGGTGAGGGCTACCGTACCTTCCCTGTTGTCCTTTACACTGAGTTCATCAACGAGGTGGGCGGCAGCGACGGCTTTGCAGCCGCTATCGCCGTCATCGCTATCGTCGTCACCACGCTGGTGTTCCTCGTCCAGAAGTACGTTTCCAATAAGAACGCCTTCGCTCTGAACAGTATGCACCCCGTGGAGGAGCGGGAGGCTCGCAAGGGCATCAACGCTCTGGTGCATCTGGTCGTCTACCTTGTAGTGGGCATCGCCATCATGCCGCAGGCCTACGTCATCTACACCTCGTTCAAGAACACGCAGGGTAAGATCTTTGTGGACGGCTACTCGCTGCAGAGCTACCAGACCGCCATCGGCAAGCTGGGTCGCAGCATTCAGAATACCATCATCATCCCCCTGCTGGCACTGGTCGTCATCGTGCTGCTGGCTGTTCTCATCGCTTATCTGGTGGTGCGCCGCCGCAATGCCCTGACCAACGTGGTGGACGTCCTCTCGATGATCCCCTACATCGTGCCCGGCACGGTCCTTGGTATCGCACTGCTCATCGGCTTCAATAAGCCCCCGCTCCTCATCAGCGGCACCATGCTCATCATGGTAGTAGCCCTTATCATCCGGCGTCTGCCCTATACCATCCGCTCGTCGGTGGCTATCCTGCAGCAGATCCCCATGAGCATTGAGGAAGCTGCTATCTCGCTGGGCGCTTCCAAGATGAAGGCATTCTTCCGCATCACGGTTCCCATGATGGCTTCCGGCATCATCTCTGGTGCTATCCTGAGCTGGGTCACCATGATCAGTGAACTGTCTACCGCAATCATCCTGTATACCGGCAAGACCAAGACCCTGACAGTAGCAATCTATACCGAGGTCATCCGCGGCAACTACGGCACTGCAGCCGCATTGTCCACCATCATGACCATCCTGACCGTCATTTCCCTGCTGGCCTTCAGCAAGCTCAATGGCGGAAAGGATATCAGCCTTTAAGTAATCCCCCGTTCTCCTTCGATCACTGAGTTTCCAAATTGGGCTGTTTCTCAGCAATGCAAATAGCCCCCAACGGAAAAATGAGACAGGCTTCCCGAAAGGTGGGTCGCCTGTCTCATTTTTGTTGTAAGTTGGACGCTTGGGGACTTTAGACCTTTGCGATCCCGTCCATTCCTTCGCTTGTAAAGATCTGCGATGCTTTTCAGATCACGCTTTCCGAGTTTTTGGCAAAGACAGAGGGAAGTGAGGCTAAAAGGTCACGGCATCCGCAGTATCTGTCACCTGTTCAACGTCCGGGTTGGCAAATCCGCGGCGGATGCGGTCTACGGCTTCTTCCCAGCTCATTCCTTCCGGCAAAGGAAGCTGACCTCTGTCATGCTCCGGGCCGTATACTTTTTTGTAGACATCATCCCGGAAGCCGAAGTAGATCACTGCGGCGATCAGAAGCCCCAAAAGGACCGACACCGCTCCGGCACCGGTTGCAACACCTGTCACCACGCCCACAACGAACCCCAGCAGCAGCCAGATCTTTAAGGCATCCAGCGCGATGCTTCTGCGGACAGATGCGGTAAACAGCGGATGAAAGCCGCTCAGATTTTTGGATTTTCCTTTGGCTTTTTTAGCCTCTGCACTGCCATCATAGATTTCAAATAGCTCTTTCATGGTTTTTTTCTCCCATATCAATGGATGCGTAACCTTTTCCGTTCGGAATGATTCCAATGAATCATTTTGATGCTTTTATTATAAAGCGTTGATTGGACACCAATATTGTCCATCCGGCAAACTTCCATTCGGATTTTTCTATATAGCTTTGCATAGAAAAAACGCCCCGGCTTCCTGCTATGGAAACCGGGGCGGTTCATTCTGTTTATTGGTGCTCTTTTAGGCGCTCAATACCTACCAACTGGCATTCAGTTTTTGAAGTTTTAGTCATATCTGTATTTAGAGGACTTTCCGTACACTTTTCGGAGCGATTTTTTCAGGCTGACCACCGTTTCTTTGATGATCTTTGCTTCATCGACAGAGCAATCTGCAAGCTGTTCGGTCATCCAGCTGTCGAACATCGGCTTTGCCTTTTTGATCTCGATGCACAGCAGCTCGTCCGCCGAGCAGTCCAGTGCGTTGATGATGTCGATCAGCGTTTTCAGGCTGGGCACGGAGTTGCCTGTTTCGATATGGCTGATGTGCGTGACCACCACGCCGACCTCATTGGCCAGCTGTTCCTGCGTCATGCCCTTTGCAAGGCGGCAGGCACGGATGCGTTTTCCGATGTCGGCGTAGTCCACCATAGTACAAGTACCCTCCGTTTTGTGAAGTGATACTTGTATTGTATGTGCAATCGACCGAGATTGTAATAACCTGAAAGTGCAGTGGACCAATAAAGCATTATTGAAATGCGTCAGCACCTGTTCAGGTCATGAAGTTGAGGAACAGAAGGAACATTATGCCCAGAAAATTCACAATACCGAATGCCAGCGAGGCACCCAGCATCAGCCTGTATTTCCGCATAGCGGCCTGCTGTGTCTCTTGGTATTCTACTGCCTCTTTCTTTGTATTATCAAGATACTCCGTCAGATGGACGCTATTGTTTCCCAGTTCTGCGAGCAGCTGCTGCTCCAGTGCTGCAAACCTTTCCAGCACGGCCTTTTGCTCGGCAGCACTTTGTTCGGAGAGCTGAGAAGTGTTTTCCGTAAGGTCACTGCACAGCAAATTATGGAGCGTTTCAAGATGGTCGATCAGGCTGGTTTCTAGCGTTTCATTCTGGGTACTCAGAGCTTCTGCCTCACTATTGTGGTATGCAGTCATCTGCGTACTGCCGTTTTCCAACTTTGTGAGCAGCTGCTGCTCCAATGCAGCAAGCTTTTCCAGCACAGCCTTTTGCTCAGCATCACTTTGTTCGGAGAGTCGAGAAGTGTTTTCTGTAAGGTCGCTGCACAATGAATCATGGAGCGTTTCAAGATGATTTGTCAGGCTGGTTTCCAGCGCTTCATTCTGAACATCGAGTTTATCCTTAAAGTCATCTTCAAGGTTGTTTTCAAGGCCGGCTCCAAAGTTATCCAACTGGCTTTCCAGATTGGCCAATGGGTCTTTGGGATTTCCAAACGCCTGAATCAATCCCTCCAAATATGCATTTGTTCTGCTGAGCTTGGGCGCGAGGTCTTGCTTGAGCTGTTCTACCCGTTCTGCTTCATCCCCTTTGAGCCTTTTTTCAGAATCCAACAGCTTTGTACCCAGTGGATCGACCACATAATCATCGAACAGCTTTCTGACCTGCTCTACGGATTCCTTATCCAACTCTATTTCAGATTTTTCCAAAGCCGTTTCCATCCTGACATCCTCCTATCGTAACCTTGTAATCCTCTTCCAGCAACCCCAACAGCAGGATAAGCTTTGTCTTTTCCGCCGCGTCCGGAGCCTTCCGGATGCGCTGCACGATTCCAGCATACTGTTTTGTATACGCTGCTCTCGCCATACGGCGGTAATCCTCCAGATTTTTTTCGTCCTGCCGAATCTTTTCAACGATTCCTTCACGGACTTTTTCCAGCGTGGTCTTCTGTGCTTCCAAGCTGCACTTCCGGGCTTTCGCCTCATCCACCTTTTTCTTTTTTCCTGCTAACAACTGCTGGCTCTGCTGTTCCAGACGCATCTCATCGCAGAGGAGCCTTTCAATCTTACCAAGCCATTCTGCTTCGTATCCCCGCAGCGCCTTTGCCACTTTATCCATGATTTCACCGTTCAGGTTCCACAGATCACACCGCCAAACCTTTTCTCTGTGGAACAAAGTCCATTTGGGGTAATACTCCTGATAAAACTCATCATAGATAGCCTGACTCAACTTTTGCCAGAACATATTTCCATCAAAGGATACCACCATTCCTGCACGTTTCAGCATCTTTGCATATCGGTTCAGATAGCCTTCCTCGCCGGACAGCTTTCCTTCCAAATAATCAAGGATCGAGGCAAATACCATCCGGTCTGCGCTGTTCTGCTTTTGAGCAACACTCCGGTCCGCAAGATAATGGCGACCGCCGGATGTTCTGAATAAATGCTCCTTATCGATCAGTGTATCGATTTGCTCATTCAGCTCTGTATTATAGCCAGTCTTAAACCCGTCTGCACAGCCGGTAAGCTGCTCCTTCGCCTCTTGCAGCTCCTTGATCTTCCGCAGACGTTCTTTACGTTCCTTCTGTGCATTTCCGGTGGTTTCTTTTTTTATATAGTCTTCATTTTGCTTGATAATGCCGTTTTCCGTGTTGATTTCCTGCTGCTTTTCTTCAAGCTGCCAGTCGTTTTCTGCCAGCCTGTTTTTCTTAGCGATTTTCAGCTCCTCCTGTAACCGTTGGAGCGCCGTCTGAAAGCGCTGCCCTTCCCGCCGCAGGATGCTTTGCCGCAGTTCCTGAAGAATACGGTCTCGGGTCTCGATCATTTCCGCGCGGTCCTCTTCATCCAGACTATTGCACAATCTCTGGAACGAATCCGCCAGTTCTACAGGAAACACTTCCACCTTGCTGGTTTTTCCAAGATACCCTTCGGTGTTCTTCTTGTACTTTTCCATTACAAAATCATAGAAACTTTTTTCACGGTCCTGACGCGGAACAAAGAAAAAATTCTTGACCGTACCCATCGAGAATGCCTTGGTCGTTACCACAATGTACTGTCCAGGCTTATCCCGCCAGTATGGCTCCAGATCGGTCTGCACCTCCAGTGATTCGATGGTATTGGCAGTACATACCACAAGGCACACCTGTGCAAGCGGCAGATACCTGCGCATCAGGTTTTGCACATGAAAAGCCTCTCCTTTGGTTTTGCTGTTCACACCGGGCAGGTCCATCACGATCAGGTTTTCTGACGAGGAGTCTTCTGCAAAAAACTGCCGGGGGATGTCAATATGCAGGACGCTGCGTGCGGATTCCTTGTTTGTTACCACCCGGCTGCGCACTTCTACAAGCTTTGCTTCAAGCTCTGCTTCGGTGCTGAACCAAATCTTTTCAGAGAACACGCCCGGTTCACCTTCCACCGTAAGAGCATACTGCTCTGTATCCGAGCGGGCATAGATGATGGCAGTAGAGGTAGACGAGTTTCCCCGCGTGATCTCTTTGGTGCGCAGGGTCTGGCTGACACACTGGAAGCAATCATCCCGTATGCCAATAAGCTTCAGGATCAAACTGGTCTTTCCGATTTGGGCAGGGCCATAAACAACGACCAGATAGCTTTCCTGCAAGCCTTCGTATTTCAAAAGCGCGTTATCACGCGTCGTCAGAAGACTGGCCTTTATCCGCTCAAATGCGTCCTTTTGCCAGATACTTTTTTCCTTAAAAAGTTCCTCACATCGCATAAAGCGCACCCCTGGTCCTGGCGGATATTGTTTGCAGCAGCTGCAAAGCTGCATCTATCTGGGCCTTGGCATTGTACTCCTTCATGGGCGTTTTTACATCGCCGTTCAGGTCCTCAAGGTTATTTTGAATGGCGTCCCGCAATCTCTCCATTTGCTTGTCGAATCGCTGCAGTTCTTCCTTTTTCAGCGCATCATAGACTGAATCAATGGCAAGATTCGCTCTGCGCAGATTCTCACACTGCATACCGGAAATATCTTGCAGGGCTGCAAGTGTGCCGCCGCCCACCATCACTGCCATGGCCGGAATCCCTATTACCGGCACCGAGACGCCAAAGGAAGCCGCGATCTGAGGGATCATGTTGATGGTCGCATCGCCCAGCAGATCCATTCCTGTCATGCTGCCAAGACCGATGGCAAATTTCTTCATGGAGGAACTCTCCACCTTGATTGGACGATTCAGCAGCTTATCCAGCTTTGTGCGCTTTTGGGCATCTGCCATATCCTTTACGCCTGCTGCCGTTGTCACGGCTGCCGAGAAGATCTGCCATGCCTCCTGTGCGCCCGCCTGGACCTGCTCCACCTCCAGCGTACTTCCGCTGGGCTCGTAGCTCGCCACGTGTCTTCCCTGCGTACTGCACTCTATCGCCAAATCATCGCTGCTCATTACGCTATAGTAATAGAATGCAATATCGACCAGAGCATTCATCAGCCTTCTGGTATTCTCGGTCTTGATCTCATAACCCACCGGGAGTTGTTGGCTGATCAGCGCACAGACATCATCCTTCAGCTGAATGTTTTTCTCGCTCCCTTCTTTCAAAGCCTTTTTACCGTCTTTGTTCTCACTTTCGAGAAGCCGCTGCAGATCGGTTTTCTGCTGCGGGTTTTCCAGGCTTTGCATCGTAGCAGTCAACGCTTTTTGCATACAACGATCCGGCAGATATTTTGGTTTATCAGATGCACCATCCCACGCCCGCATCGAGTCCACCACATTTTCACGTGCTGCCTGCTGGTCTTTGATGCTGCCCTTGGTAAAGATCATCTTAAAGCTTCGCGCCTTTTCACCAAATCGATTAAGGATGTCCTCCATCTGCTTCTTGCTCTTGCCGGCACCCTCAGCAAATGTTTTTTCCAAGACTTCCTCATACTCTTCGCGTTTCTTTGCAAGAGAGTTGTCAAAATAGCGCAAAATGGTATTATTCTCGTAGTCTGCAACAGCTGCGCTGTCATCATTTTTCAGCACTATCTTGATCGAACACAGAATGTCCTTGATATGTTCCACCTCATCGTACAGGTATCGGTTATTATCGCGGGCAGACTGATCCACAGTGCTGGCGTACCGTTCGATAGCATTTTTCAGCTTTTCTATCCACGCCTCATTCTTTTTTTCATCATCATACTGGCCAGTACAAACCACTCGGTCTTCATTCGCCTGCGGGATCTCCAGTGCCTTGATGCACGACTGCCGCAGCTCCTCGTTATCGTCCTTACTGGCATCCGACTGGGTGATAGCGTAAATGATATTGTCGCCAAACTGCTTCTTCAGCTTTTTCAGCTGCTCAAAGTTATCTCCCTGCGAGAAGCGTGATTCGTCAAATGCAAATACTGCCGCATCCGAGGAGTTGATTGCAAAGTTTATCAGCTCTTTCCAGTAATCGTTTTTCTTTTCAAAGCCCGGCAGCAGCATAAATGAAACCATGGAGTTATATGTATGGCGGTAGGGTACAAGCATCTCCAAATACAGGATTCTGTTATCCTCGCCCTTAGAAGCATTGGCGAACTCCTTTGCCTCCACCTCGCACTCCACAGCCGAATATTCTCCCGCATCATTCTTCTGAACACGAATCGCCTTCATGACCGGCTCAGAAACATCTGTCTCTGTGATAAGAACAGGGATACGCTCACCGCGGCCCAGCTCAATGCTTAACTCGTCACCCTTCAGACCATAAAAGTTTTTCATCAAAGTAGTTTTGCCTGCGCCCTGCATACCGGCAATGCAGATAAGCGTTTTATTCTCCATCAGAGAAGCAATTTTCAGCTTCCGAATGGAATTTTCCAGCTTTTTCGCTTCCTCATAGGCCTTTTTCAGCGTTTCGTCACCCCGTAGGTCATCTGTATAGGTCAGGATCCTCAAGCAGCAGTTTGTAAGCTCCTTTAGCTCATAAGGGGTGATCGTCGGTTTCTGCATATTCATTTTACTTCCTCCATTCCTTTCATTTTGCATCCCGCAAGGTATCTACAACTACTTTTACTGCATCCCCCACACTCCGCCGCCATTCCGGCACAAGGTACAGCGCAGTCCCTGTCAGGATCGCCGCACCCGCCGCCTTACGCAAAAGCGAATGCTTGCGGGGCGTTTTCTGCGCGGTATACTGCCCCAGCAGCTCCAGTGCACTGCTGGCAAGGTTTTGAGCTTGCTCCAGCAGCTGCTGCACCGCTTCCCCGGCGGCACCACCTGCCAGTATTTCCGCTGCCGTTCCGGCAAGCTCCCCGGAGCGCTTTAACATTTCTGCTGCGTGTTTTGCATTTTCTGCCTGCATAAAGGTTCCTCCTGTATTACAAAATATTTTATTATCGCTGTGTAGCTACTGCACATTTGTTTTCTGTCCGCTCAACCGATCACCTTCACATAATCTCCCTGACTTCTTACCCACATCTGGATGCCCGTTCCAAACACTTCCGCTTCTACGATCCAGCCCTTTTCCGTCTCCTGCAAAACCTTTGCAGTGGGCAGTCGGTCGAGAACGGACTCCAGACTTGGCCCGGTATACTCGAACCGGATGGTCTGCAACTCACCGCCGTACATGAACTGAATGCGCTTGCGCATCTCGCCCTCCTGAAAACGGTCGGTGTACCGCTGTGCAAAGTGTCGGTCGAGGGTCTTATAGTTCTGGATGCGGTCGATGCGGTAAATCGTCGGAGAGTTGTCCTGCGGATTCTGGAAATGCTTATCCTTGTCGATGCCTTCGATGAACGCCGCCAGATAGAAATAATACTCGCTGAACAGGATGCCCACCGGCTCGATGGTACGAACACGGGTCTCACCACCATGGGTGCGGCAATAGGTAATCTCCATCAGGTTATGATTTTCGATAGCAGTTCCAATCTCCCACAGACTTTCAATAAATTTTCGACCGTGCTGCGGCTCTACATAGTGGAAGCGCTCATTGCTGATGAGGTCTTTGACCTGATTCAAGCGGTCCAGCGGTGTACAGGCCAAGATCAGCTTATCCAGAATCGGGAACATCTCCTCCTTGACCATGGAGCGGCTCTCCAGCAGGATCTTGCACACTGCCAGAATCTCACTGCTCGTCAGAAAGCGAGACAGGGTATCATCCAGCAGATAGCCGCCCTTTGCGGAGTTGTATAAAATCTCCCGGCGCGGCTCGCTGTCTGCAAAATGATTGCGCAGGGTGTCAAGGTCGCGCTGGATGGTTTTCTCACTGACACCGAAGCGGTCAGCCGTCTGCTGTTTATTCAGCACACCGCCCTGTACCAGCACCTGCTGGATATAGAGTATACGGTCCAATCTACTATTACGCACAGTTTATTCTCCTTCTCTGCTCATTGTAACACAACACAGCTATCCCTGCAATTCTTTGTATGAACTTTTGTCGTTTTACAGAATTACAAAAAAATTTTGTCTCTTTTGCACAACTCCAGTATACAAAAAAAGATGGACAGTCTGTCCATCTCCTAAAAAGTCAAGGTAGGCTATTCTTAAACTGCCAACCTCTTTTGAAGCGATAGGCACTGTTCATCAACTCGTCTGTGATTGTGTAAAACGCCCGGCGTGGCGAACCATATCCGCCAATCAGCCCAATCACAATCGTAAGATTCAGCACAAATGCAATGCTCAACAGCACTATCAAAAATTTTTTCATACGTTTTTCTCCTATTTGACTTATTTTTCTGCCCCTATTATACAGATTGGGCTGGACGGTATGGTTGTCCATCCTCCACAAGCCACAAAAAAAGGAACACTGCATTCTCATTTTGAATGTACCGTGTTCCTTCTGCCCGCTTTTGCAGCACTTCTTCTGCATAGAAGTCAATCCTTCATTTCAGCGTCCTCCCGAATCTGCCTTTTATACTTATAATAGGTATTCCGGGCAAGCCCAGTCAATTTCATGCACTCCATGTCATCCAATGTGCCGCCGAACGCCTTACAATGGATACGGATCTTCTCCTTGGCTGCTTTGGACTTTTGGGTTTCAAATCCAGTACCCTTTTTCCGGCCGATCTGCTTTCCGTTCAGCCGGGCGGTCAAAAGGCCCTCACGGGTGCGCTGGTGCAGATCGGCAACACCCTCCTCCAAATCAGATGTAGCAGTAAAATAGTTGTAGTCACCCATTTCACAGTGTTTTTCAAGGAACTCTTTAAGATAGTCCATCGAGTTTTCCGCTGTATCCCTCTCATGCAGTCCACATCAGGAATCGGCGGAAACTGCCAGCCTCCTTGTCTTTCTTGCTCCGTCATTTATATATCCTCAATTCATTGAATTCTTGACTAAACCAAAACCCTCCCCGGCAAAACCATTCAGTTTCACCGGGGAGGGTTTATCATACGCTT
>OGPR01002451.1_pt1 | contig 12714 bp, 9 predicted proteins | sample 1552981 | NCBI WGS metagenome assembly OGPR01 (sample SAMEA2580260, study PRJEB22360) | human gut metagenome | biome: human gut; feature: human-associated habitat; material: faeces | place: Denmark | collected 2008/2010 | reverse complement strand
CAGCCGGGGGGGCCGCGGCGGGGCTTCGGGAGAGCGCCTTTTCCGGAAAGACAGAGGGATCAGTATTGAGACGGACCGTGCTGATCCTGGTCCTTTCCGTCTGTATCCGCTTTGTCTGTGACCGGATGGCGGCGAGGGCTTCTTATGCAGCCAGTGTGGATGTAAAACGGATCTTAAGAAAAAAGATCTATGAAAAACTGCTTCGCCTGGGTGCCTCTTACCGGGAACAGACAGCGACTTCTGAGATCGTGCAGATGAGCTCGGAGGGCGTGGAGCAGCTGGAGATCTATTTTGGGAAATATCTTCCTCAGCTGTTTTACAGTTTATTGGCTCCTGTGACGTTATTTGCGGTACTTTCCAGAGTGAGTGTGAAAGCAAGTGCAGTGCTTCTCCTCTGTGTGCCGCTGATCCCACTCTCCATTGTTGTGGTGCAGAAGATCGCCAAACGGCTTCTTGACAAATACTGGAGCGTGTATACAGGACTGAGTGACAGCTTCCTGGAGAATCTGCAGGGACTGACTACATTGAAGATTTATCAGGCAGATCAGCAGAAGGCGCAGGAAATGGACGAGGAAGCACAGCAGTTTCGGAGCATTACGATGAAGGTGCTGACCATGCAGCTCAATTCCACCAGCGTGATGGATATCATGGCCTATGGGGGTGCAGCTGTGGGTATGATCGAAGCGCTCCGCGAATTTGCGCGTGAGGAGATCGGGCTGGCCGGTGTCCTGACGCTTCTTCTTCTGGCGGCTGAGTTTTTTATCCCGCTGCGTCTTCTGGGCTCTTTTTTTCACATCGCGATGAACGGAATGGCGGCCAGCGACAAGATTTTTTCTCTTCTGGATATGCCGGAACCGGAGCAGGGAACAGCAGAGGCTCCGAAGTGCGCGGTGGATATTCGTTTTGCAGGGGTACATTTTTCTTATGAAGAAGACAGGGAGATTCTGAAAGGAATCGCTCTCACACTGAAAGCGGGAAGCTTTGTGTCGCTGGTGGGAACCTCCGGCTGTGGTAAAAGTACCATCGCGGGGCTTTTGAGCGGGAAAAATAAAGGGTATCAGGGCAGTATTCAATTTGGCGGAACAGAGCTTTCCAGGATTCCGGAAAGAGAGTTGATGGCGTATATCACGGTGGTGACGCACAACAGTTATCTCTGGAAAGGGACGGTGGAGGAAAATCTTCGGATGGCAAAACCGGAGGCAACCGCGGAAGAGATGAGAGCGGCACTGAAAAAAGTGAATCTGCTGGCCTTTCTGGATACGCAGCAGGGTTTTGAGACACCGCTTACGGAAAAAGCCGGCAATCTGTCCGGCGGACAGAAACAGCGCGTCGCGATGGCACGGATGCTCGCAGCAGAGCCGGAGCTGATTCTGCTCGACGAGCCGTTTTCAGCGCTCGATACCTATCTGAAATGGCAGTTGGAGCAGGAGATGTACAAACATCTGAAGGAGGCCGGAAAACCGGTCATCTTCGTATCACACAACCGCGATGAGGTGTACCGCCTCTGCGATACGGTCAGCTGTATGAACCGGGGAAAGATGGAAGTCATGGAACCGCTGAAGGAATTTTTCCAGAATCCGAAGACGCGCACAGCGGCAATTTTGTCGGGCTGCAAGAACATTTCGGCGGCCGAGCGGGTGGATGCGCACACGCTGCGGGCCGTGGACTGGGGCGTAACGCTGCACGTAAAGGAGCGGGAAATTGCAGACGATATCCGCGCAGTCGGCATCCGGGCACATTTTCTGGCCACAGTAGAAAGGCCGGGTGAGGAAAATGTATTTCCGGTCAACGAATCCGAAATCTGGGAAGATCCGTTTGAATGGAACATTTCGTTCCGGAAGAATGCCGAATGCAGCTGGCTGCAGTGGAAGATCGCAAAAACAGACTGGAGCCCGGAAATGGGGATTCCAAAGGAGCTGTATCTGAAGGAGGAAGATATTCTGCTGCTGACGGATTCCTGATGCTGGTGTGACAGATTTGGATAAAAAAAGATTGTTTTCGAAATCGTGATCGTGTTTCGAAAACAATCTTTTTTCATCGTTTACAGATTCATTACATGGTGATCCAGCCGAATGCATTTGCCACGGAACTGAACAGAATGATCAGTGCAAACGCCGGGCAGAGATACTGGATCATGACAAGAAAGATTTTCTTTCTGCGGAAGCGGCTCTCACCGTGGATGATTTCTTCCTCGATTTTTGCCACACCGATGACTCTCGAAACGAGAAGACAGGTGGCAATGGCAGCAATTGGCATCATCACGGAGTTCGTCAGGAAGTCGAAGAAATCCAGGAACTGCATGCCAAGAATGGTGACGGAGGAAAGCGGTCCGTAGCCAAGGCAGGAGAGCGTTCCGAGCGCAATCATGATAACGCCGATCAGAACGGTCGATTTTTTACGGCCCCAGCCGAGCTCATCCTCAAAGGTGGAAACGGCGCTTTCTGTCAGTGCGATGGAGCTGGTCAGTGCGGCAAACAGCACCAGAAGGAAAAACAGAATACCGATCACAGTGCCAAAGCCCATATTGGCGAATACCTTCGGGATGGTGATAAACATCAGGGAAGGTCCTGCCTGCAGGGTATCCGGATTTCCGCCGGAGAAGGCAAAGACGGCAGGAATGATCATCAGGCCTGCCATGATCGCAATGGCAGTGTCAAAGATTTCGACGTTGCGTGTGGAATCCTCAATCGAGGTGTCTTTTTTCATGTAGGAGCCAAAGGTGATCAGAATACCCATCGCAATCGAGAGGGAGTAGAACATCTGTCCCATGGCGGCAACAACGGACATCCATGAAAAGTTTTTGAGGTTCGGAACAAGGAAATACTTCACGCCTGCCAGTGCGCCAGGTCTTGTTACGGAATAAACGGCAATGATAACGGAAAGGACGATCAGAATCGGCATCATCACCTTGGAAACGCGTTCAATGCCGTTTCGCACACCGGCGTAGATGATGGCGACCGTAATAAGGCAGAAAACGGCAAAACAGAGCTCTGTGGAAACTCCGTTTGAGATGAAGCCGGAAAAATAGCCGTCCTCTGCGAGCAGGGTACTGTTGCCCTTCACGTATTCGATCAGATATTTGATGACCCATCCTCCGATGACAGAGTAGTATGGAACGATCAGAATCGGGATAATGGCGTTGATCCAGCCCCCGGCGGAAAGCCATTTCGATTTGCCGAACGACTGGAAAGCGCCGACCGGGCTTTTTCGTGTCATGCGTCCGATGGCGGACTCGGCAACGATCATGGAGTAGCCGAAGGTGAGCGCCGGCAGGATATAAATGAGGAGGAAAATTCCTCCGCCGTATTTTGCTGCGAGGTAGGGAAAACGCCAGATATTTCCAAGTCCGACGGAAGCGCCTGCTGCAGCCAGCACGTAACCGATTTTGCCGGAAAACGAGCTGCGGGATTTGTTGTGTTTGTTCATAGAGTTCCTTCCTTTTGTGTGTTACAAAAATTTTGGGTTTATGGTCAGCTCTTGAAGATTTTTTATGCTGACACCATAAAGAAGATTGTAACATTATTGGGAAGGAAAGTCACTACTAAATTTTTTATTTTTTGCTGTCCGGCAGGGATTCCCCGGCCAGTTCCGCCATCAGCTCCGGCACGGTGGTCATGTGATCGAGACGCCATGCATTTTCTCCGCAGAAAAGGAGAGCGTTGTCGGTATCGCCATCGGCAGCGCGGGTCAGGGCAGTGGTAATACAGTAGGGAATGGAGGCTTTGTCGCATTTTTTGAGGCACTGGTAGCAGTGTGAGATTTTTTCCCGTTCCTGTTCGCGTTCCGTCAGAAACGGATTGCGGATTGCGCGGCCCGGCATGCCGACCGGACTGTGCATGATCGTGATATCTTCTTTTTTTGCATTCAGGTATGCCTGTTTGTAGCGGGGATCGGCATCGCATTCTTCCGTGACAACGAAACGGGTAGCCATCTGGACGCCTGCGCAGCCAAGCGACAGATAGTGAAGGATATCCTCATGGGTGTAGACGCCTCCGGCAAAGACGACGGGGATGGTACAGGCATATTTTTCTTCGTAGCCATGTACAATCTGCAGAATTTCCCGGATTTCGTCATCGTAGCCGCGCCGTGCTGTTTCTTCCACGGTTTCGGCGGAGTAGCCCAGATGGCCGCCGGCCGCGGGACCTTCGATGACAACAAGGTCAGGGACGCGGTGATAGTGATTATCCCAAAGCTTCAGAAGAACTTTGGCAGTCCGGGGCGGGGAAACGATAGGGGCGAGCTTGATGGAGCTTCCCGCTGTGTATTTTGGCAGATCAGTCGGGAGACCAGCTCCGGAAATGATGAGATCGGCTCCGTTTTCGATACAGCAGCGGACGTATTCCTCGTAGTGGGTCAGGGCGCACATGATATTGACGCCGATGATGCCGCCGTTTGAGATTTCTTTGGCACGGCGGATGTGGAAGGCGAGGGCGCGAAGATTGGCGCTTAAGGGATCACGCGCGAATTCCGGATCGCGCCAGCCGGGCTGGGCGGCGGAGATGACGCCGATTCCGCCGGCTTTGGCAACGGCACCTGCTAGGGATGAGAGACTGATGCCGACGCCCATTCCGCCTTGGATGATGGGGTATTTGGCGGTGAGATTTCCTATTTTTAAATTTGGTAACATATGAATTCTCCTTTTTGATAAATGGACGATCCCGTGCCCGCCGCCGCGCCGGGGATGTTCCTCCAGGATGGCGCGGTTTCGGAGGCCAGGAAACTCTAAGGCTTTGGGATTTTGCTAAGGGCGCTTGAAAAAACGGCGAACTCGCTGCGCTCAGACAGTGCCGTTTTTTCAAGCAACGCAAAATTCCATAGCCTAAGAGTTTGCAGGCCTCCTGCAAATGCGCCATCCTGGAGGAACATCCCCGACACGGCGGCGGGCACGGGATCTGGGATTGGTAAAAATGTAATGTTAAAAACCTTACTATATGGTTTTGAAAACTAGATATATAATACTTTGAATATCAAAGTATGTCAAGAGGGAAAATGAGAAAAAGGTGATTGATAGGGGGTGGGAGGTGTGGTAGAGTGGGAGATAGAAAGAAAAGTTAAGACAGGAGGATGAAGAATGATGTTAAAGGATCTGGTATTAAAAAACAGGAGTTATCGTGGTTTTGATGAGTCGGTGCGGATTTCGCGGGAGACGTTGGAAGGGTTTGTGGATTGCGCGCGGCTTTGTCCTTCGAGTGTAAATAAGCAGCCGTTGAAGTATTTTCTGACGTGGGAGCCGGAAGAAGTGGAGAAGGTGCAGGGACTGACGAAGTGGGCGCGGGCGCTGCCGGAGATGGTTTTGCCGCATCCGGGGAAACGGCCGACGGGCTTTGTTGTGATCTGTCAGGATAAGGGGATTGATGAGAATCTGAACCGGTATCAGAAGGATGTCGGAATTGTAGCGCAGACGATGCTGCTTGCGGCGGTGGAGCAGGGGCTTGGCGGTTGTATGATCGGGAATTTTCAGGCGGGCGAGGTAATGGAGGTACTTGGACTGCCTGAGGAGATCCGGCCGCTTTTGATTGTGGCGTTTGGAAAACCGGCGGAGGAGATTCATCTGGTGGATGTGCCGGAGGATGGAAATACGAATTATTACCGGGATGAGAACGATGTGCACTATGTGCCGAAGAGAACGCTGGCGGATGAATTGCTGAACTGAAGATAAGATAGGGATGGAAATCAAAAATGTCGGATTTGTGGTAGAGAATCCGGCATTTTTGATATTCAGGGACGGGAGAAAGGAGTATGATACGGAGAAAAAAGCACGGGCTTTGTCCGGAATGGGTGCAAATAAAGATGCTTTTTCCTGCAAAACAGAACCTTTTTTGAAAACATGCATTATGATAAAATAAAAAAAATGGGGATATTTGAAATACAAAAAGGGAGGAGGAATTTAAATATGAAGATTTATCACGCACAAGTGAACCATCTGGAAAATCCGGTGGGATTTCGGATGGAACGGACGGTCTTTTCGTGGAAAATAAAAGAAGCGAAAGGAAAGCAGCAGAGTTATGCAAGGATCCGTGTATCATCGGATGAGGCGATGGAACATCTGTTGTTTGACTCGGGGGAGGATACGAAAGCGAGTAGCCTTTGCTATCCGGTGAAACTGGAGCTGGAGCCGAGAACACGGTATTACTGGACGGTGGAAGCAGGCAGCGATGCCGGAGAAAAAGCAGTAAGCGAAGTGCAGTTTTTTGAAACTGGAAAGCGGGAGGAAGCATGGTCTGCCAAATGGGTCTCCTGTAGCAGTGAAGAAAAACGCCATCCTTATTTTGAAAAGAAAATTATTCCGGCAAAAGAAGTGGCAAAAGCACGGCTGTATATATGCGGACTTGGACTGTATGAAGTGTTTGTTGATGAGAAGCGTGTCGGAAATGAATATCTGACACCGTATAGCAATGATTACAATGAGTGGGTACAGTATCAGACATACGATGTGACAGAGGAATTTTCGAGCGAGGGAACACTCCGTGTACTGCTTGGCAACGGCTGGTATAAGGCACGGTTTGGTTTCAGTGCGTTTGAGGATAAAGGCTTTTACGGAAATGACTGGAAGCTGATTGCGGAGCTGCATCTTATGTATACAGACGGCTCGGAAGAAGTCATCGGCACGGATGAGACATGGCAGGTACAACGCAGCAAAATTTCATTCTCCAATCTCCTGTCTGACGACGGCGAGCATCGGGATGATACGCTGCCGGATCTTCCTGCAGAGCAGGCAGTCCTCTGTGATGCACCGAAAGGGGAACTGACCGATCGCATGAGTCTTCCGGTGACGATTCATGAAACTTTCCGGCCAAAAGAATTGATTCATACTCCGGCAGGTGAGCTGGTTTTCGATATGGGACAGGAATTCACGGGAATCTTTAAACTCCATGTCGACGTGCCAAAAGGAACAAAAGTACATGTTCAGACAGGAGAAATTCTGCAGCACGGCAATTTCTACAATGAAAATTTGCGGAGTGCGAAATCAGAATACATTTATATTTCGGATGGAACGGAAATAGATCTTGTGCCGCATTTTACCTTCTATGGATACCGTTATGTAAAAATCGAGGGTATTCCGGATCTGAAAAAGGAGGATTTCACCGGACTTGCTTACTACAGCAATATCACCGCGACAGGCTGGATGAAAACAGGAAGTGATTTGGTCAACCAACTCATCAGTAATGTGCGCTGGGGATTAAAGTGCAATTTTGTAGATGTTCCGACCGACTGCCCGCAGCGTGATGAGCGCATGGGATGGACGGGTGATGCACAGGTGTTCTCGCCGACGGCGATGTATCTCGAAGATACGTATGCATTCTATGCAAAATACCTGTACGACATGGCAAAAGAGCAGAGCGTGCTCGGCGGAAAGGTGCCGTACGTGGTGCCGTCGTGCGGCGTCGAGGATGCAGCGTGTGTCTGGGGCGATGCGGCGTGCATCATTCCGTGGAATCTATATCTGTTTTACGGGGACAAGAGCATTCTGGAAGATCAGTTTGCGAGCATGAAATCGTGGGTGGAGTACATCACGAAAGTGGATGGGGATAACCATGGCTGGCGATCTGTTTTCCACTTCGGCGACTGGCTGGCACTGGACAATCCGGTACAGGGAGCGGAGCAGGTCATGGGTGCAACGGACGAGGAGTTTATTGCAAACCTGTATTATGCGATCAGTGCAGGAATCGTGGCAAAAGCGGCCGGTGTGCTGGGATACCGCGAGGAGCAGGAGAAGTATCAGAAGCTGTCCGAGGAGCAGTTTGCTGTGGTACAGGAAGAATATTACAGCGCAACAGGCCGCTGCTGCATCAAAACACAGACGGCGCTGCTGCTGACGCTGAAATACCATCTGTCAAAGAACGAAGAGCTGACAAAACGGCAGCTTCTGAAGCTGTTTGAGCAGAGTAACCACAAACTGAAGACGGGATTTGTCGGAACACCATTGCTGAACAATGTGCTCACCGACAACGGCATGAATGATCTTGCCTACGAACTGTTGCTGAACGAGGAATTTCCGGGTTGGCTTTATGAGGTTAAGCTTGGTGCAACTACCGTCTGGGAACGCTGGAATTCCCTTCTTACGGACGGTACGATTTCCGGCATCAGCATGAACAGTATGAACCATTATGCTTACGGCTCCATCCAGGAATGGATGTTCCGTCACGTTGCCGGCATCAACACGATGGAATCCCATCCGGGTGCCAGGACCGTACAGTTTGCACCGACGCTGAACTGGGATTTGAGGTATGCAGAGGCAAAATATGATTCTGCATCGGGAATGTACAGCATTCGCTGGGAGCTTTCCGACAAAGAGCACGTGACCATCACCATGGATGTTCCGTTCGACTGTACCGCAGAGGCCGTACTTCCAATGGTTGCCAAAAGTGAAAAAGAAGCGGTTGCAGAAGTGCTCGGATCAGAAGAAAACGGTAGATACCTGCTGGAGCCGGGACACTATGAGGTAAGCTATCAGCTTTCCGATTGGAAAGAAAAAACGGCAGTATGTGTGGAATAAAACCGCAGTTTTTTTCAAAAAATAAGAAGCGAGGTGAACGCTGCAATTTTGCAATGGGACAAAATGAGAAAATTGTTCCAATTATTATGAAAAGAATGTAAATAAAAATAAATAATTTGGAAAATATACAAATTCATTTGTCTTATGAAAACGTTTATGGTACAATCTGACTAAGTGGTTACAAAAATGGAAGTGTGTTTTGGAAAAAATGAAACAAGACACAGATCCGAGGGTCTGACAAAAAGAGGCGGCAGAAAGGGACAGGATATGAAGAAGTGGACGGGGATGATTACCAATCTCACAATGTTGACACAATTCGGACTGTCCCTTGTGACGCCTCTTTTTCTTTGTCTGGCACTTTGCTGGTGGCTTTGCGACCGCTTTTCGGTTGGAACATGGATTTATCTGATCGGCTTTTTCTTTGGGATCGGAGGCGGTGCCGTGACAGCCTGGAAATTCGGGCAGAGCGTTCTGCGGCATCAGAAACGCAGTGAGACGGAGCCGGACGGAAAAAAGAAGAAAAAGAGGGTGTCTTTCAACCGACATATTTAGAACGTGTCTGAAAAAGTTTTCACAGTTGACGAAGATCAAGAGGCAGAGAAAAGATTTCAGACTGATTTTAAGGGGAAAATCCCTTAGAAAGGAAACAAGGCGATATGAGCAATTTCGGAGACAAGGTCCAACCGGCCGTAAAGCAGGAGACAAAAAATGTTGCCATCTATACCGTCGTCGGCGTAGTTGTGATGTGGGTCGGATTTCTGATCCTGCACCTGATCTGGCCGGAAAAAATCCCATTTGACTATCGGGTGATCCTCGGGGGAATCGGAGGCGGTGCCGTTGCGGTGCTGAACTTTTTCCTGATGGGCATGGCAGTACAAAAAGCAGTGTCCGAGACAGACGAGGCGGGAGCAAAGCGACGGATGCAGGCAAGCTATTCGCAGAGAAATCTGATGCAGATGCTCTGGGCAGTTCTGGCGATTGTGCTTCCATGCTTCCAGTTTGCCGCAGGAATCCTGCCGCTTTTAATTCCGGGAACGGCCATCAAGCTGATGGGCATAAAAAACAGCATAAAGCGCTGAACCTGATCTCAGGCGAAAGCCGCAAAGACGGGACGGCGTTTTTAAACCGAAACTGCGAAGCAGCGATTCGGTTATGAGCAAGCAGCGAAGCGGATTGTGAAGATCCGCTTTGACAAAAGGTTCAAATTTTTTATTTTATTTCATACAGAGGAGGTGAGAAAAGAGAATGGAGGTTGATATCTCCGGTGCAAAAGTCTTTTTTACGATCCCGATCGATTTCCCGCTGTTCGGGAAAATTCAGATCAGCGAAACGCTGGTGGTAAGCTGGATTGTAATGGCACTCATTACCGGACTTTGCATCTGGCTTACAAGAGATTTGAAGGTGCGGAACATCTCCAAACGCCAGGCGGTGGCAGAAATGATTGTGGAAACCGCAAACAAATTTGTCATCGGCAACATGGGAGAAAAATTCCGCTATCTGATTCCTTTTGTGTCGGCGCTTTTCGCGACCAGCGTTGTCTCGAACCTGATCAGCCTGATCGGACTTCGAAGTCCGACAGCAGATCTTTCCACCGAGGCGGCCTGGGCTGTTGTGGTTTTCATCATGATCACCACACAGAAGATCAAAACCAACGGTTTTGGCGGATATCTGAAGGGCTTCACGACTCCGATTGCGGTTATGACACCGTTTAACGTTTTGTCGGAGCTCGCAACGCCGATCAGTATGGCGTGCCGTCACTTTGGAAACATCCTTTCCGGCGTTGTCATCAATGCCCTGATCTACGGATCGCTGGCACTGGCAAGCGGAAAGCTGCTGGGACTGCTTCCCGGCGTGCTCGGAAGAACCCTTTCACAGATCCCGATTCTGGACGTCGGTGTCCCGGCTGTTCTGTCGGTCTATTTTGACTGGTTCTCCGGCGTGATGCAGGCCTTTATTTTCTGTATGCTGACTGTCATGTACATTGCGAATGCAGCAGAAGAAGGCTAAAGAGATTAAAAAATGAGGTTTACAAAAAGAAAATACAGGAGGAAAACAAGATGGATTTTCAGATTTTAGCAAAAGGTATCGCTCTCGCAGGATGCGCAATCGGCGCAGGATGCTCCCTGATCGCAGGTATCGGACCTGGTATCGGTGAAGGTAACGCCGTAGCAAAGGCACTTGAGGCAATCGGACGTCAGCCGGAATGCAAAGGCGATGTAACAAGCACCATGCTTCTTGGATGCGCGATCGCAGAGACAACCGGTATTTACGGTTTCGTAACCGGCCTGCTTCTGATCTTCGTAGCACCGGGAATGTTCATGAACTTCCTGAAATAGTTGCAAGGAGTAAATGATTGCTAGGAGGAAAGAAACTATGCAGGTTCAGGAACTGGTAGGAATTGTCCCCTGGACTTTTATCGCACAGATCTGCAACCTCTTCATCCAGATGTATCTGATCAAACGGTTCCTTTTCAAACCGATCAATGAAATGCTGGAAAAACGGCGTGCGGCAGCCGATGCGGAGATCACAGACGCAGAGGCGGCAAAAAAAGAAGCCAACGCCATCAAAGAGGAATATGAGCAGAATATGCAGGAGGCCAAGGAAAAGGCCAACGAGATTCTCGAAAGCGCCAGAAAGACAGCAACGCTGCAGAGCGAGAAAATCGTAAAAGAGGCTTCCGAACAGGCGGCTGCCCTGAAAAACAAGGCAGAAAAAGAGATTGCCCAGGAGAAAAAGAAAGCGGTCAATGAAGTCAAAGGCGAGATCGGCGGCATTGCCATGGATATTGCCGGAAAGGTCATTGAACGTGAGATTAATGAAAAAGACCATGAGAAGCTGATAGATGAATTTATATCGAATGTAGGTGAAGCATCATGACAGAAACTGCCAGAGTATACGGTGGGAGCCTGTATGAGCTGGCCCAGGAGGAGCATCTCGAAGAGGAAATCCTTTCCGAGATGAAGGAGATCCGAGCTCTGTTCCGGGAAAACCCGAAGTATCCGCGCCTTTTATCGGAGCCTTCGATTCCGCGAAAAGAGCGGATCGGGCTGATCGACGCGGCATTTGGCAGCCAGGCGGAACCGTATTTGGTCAATTTTATCAAACTGCTGTGTGAAAAAAATCTTCTCCGTGAATTCGGCGGATGCCAGGAAGCATTCCAGCGCAGATACTACGCAGCCCACAATATTGCCGAGGCAGTTGTGACGAGCGCAGCATCCCTGTCGAAGGAACAGGAAGAGCTTCTGAAGAAAAAACTGGAAACGATGAGCGGAAAAACGGTCGTGATGGAACTGAAAACCGATCCGTCCGTTCTGGCGGGTGTCCGTGTGGAGCTCGACGGAAAGCTGTTTGACGGAACCGTAAAGGGACGTTTGGCCGAGCTTTCCAGAAGAATCAGCGATACAGTGGTGTAGGAGGAAAAAATGCAACTGAAACCAGAAGAAATATCCAAGGTCATCCGCAGCCAGATCAAATATTATGAAAATGCGATCCGGCAGGATGAGACAGGCACCGTTCTGATGGTCGGAGACGGAATCGCAAGAGCCAGCGGTCTTTCGAACTGCATGGCAGGCGAGCTGCTGGAATTTGAGGATGGAAGCTATGGAATGGCACAGAACCTCGAGGAAAACAGCGTATCTGTCGTTTTATTCGGTTCCGGCGAGAACATCAGCGAGGGACAGCTTGTAAAAAGAACGGGAAAAGTTGTTTCGGTTCCGGTCGGAGAAGGCATGATCGGACGCGTTGTCAACGCGCTCGGCCAGCCAATCGACGGCGCAGGCCCGATTACGGCAGCAGAGTACCGTCCGATTGAAAGCCCGGCACCGGGCATCTGTGAGAGAAAAGGTGTTAATCAGCCGCTGCAGACCGGTATTAAAGCGATCGATTCCATGGTTCCGATCGGAAGAGGTCAGCGAGAGCTGATCATCGGAGACCGTCAGACCGGAAAGACAACGATCGCAACCGATACCATTCTGAACCAGAAAGGCAAGGATGTGATCTGTATCTACGTTGCCATCGGACAGAAACGTTCGACAGTAGCGTCCTTAGTAGAAAATCTTGAGAAGAACGGCGCAATGGCGTACACCATCGTCGTGGCAGCGACGGCATCCGAAGCGAGCCCGCTGCAGTATATCGTACCGTATTCCGGCTGTGCCATGGGCGAATACTTTATGTATCAGGGAAAAGATGTGCTGATCATTTATGATGACTTAAGTAAG